>Ga0265340_10000122_pt1 | contig 38375 bp, 41 predicted proteins | sample 4CB225metaG_FD_202082 | JGI IMG/M metagenome (GOLD analysis project Ga0265340, IMG submission 202082) | Rhizosphere microbial communities from Carex aquatilis grown in University of Washington, Seatle, WA, United States - 4-CB2-25 metaG | ecosystem: Host-associated > Plants > Roots >...
TACAAATAATTAACGCAACTGATATAACTGGTTTTGGACAACGGTTAGCTAATGTTTTGACGACAATGGGAGCGAATGTTGTTGAAGTCTCAACTTCTCAAAATATACAAAAACAAACAACGATACAATATTATGGTGATGAATCATATACACTTGATCGACTTGAAAATTTAGTAGGAGTAACAGGGACAAAAATCGAAACGCAGCAAATTGCGAATATAATAATAACGCTTGGTACGGATAAAAAAGATATAAAAACTTTTTAGCTAATAACCTATAGTATGAATTTTATTATATTAGTTTTTCTTTTTATTATTTCGTTTTTATTAGCTCTATGGTCTTTTTTCAAACAAGAAAAACCTAAAGAAGTAGAGTTCGTTAATAGGGAACTAAAAAAGAAAAGAGTGATTTATCATCATTCATCATCAGATGAATCATCATCAGCGTGAAATTTACTTTTTCCGTTTGAATTAGTAGGTAAGGAGAGTTTTAATTTATCACTTCCTGACACAAATGATGGTTGATTTTTAAATTTTTTAACTCTTTTTGTTTCGCGAATAAATAAGCTAACTTTATTGCTGTCAACAGTTCTGACATACGCTTCATATTCATTTCCAGCTTCCATAAATTTAATAAGCCTTTGACAAAGATCATCGGGAAGCATACCAATAAATTGATTTTCAAGATCATAGGCAAAGATCCTACTTCGTTTAATGCGAAGATCTAGTTTTTCTCCTGATCGTAAATGGGTTATTACTTTTTTGTCAGCAACATTAATAAGATCCATAACTTTTGTTTTTCCTGGCTCTTCTATAAAAAGATTATTTATCGTAATACTTAATTTTCTTGTATTAACATCATGAAGTCTTTTTAGATTGCGAATAGCGATAGGATTTTGCATATCAAGCAATAAGACTTTTTCATAAAGATTTTTTGCATCTTTTATGTTACCAGTACTTAAAAAAGCAAACGCGAGGCGGTTGAGTGTATCAATATCATCTGGCTGTTCTTGAAGAATTGATTGGTTAAGATCTATGGCTCTTTCCCAATCTCCTACGAGTGCGGTTTGGATTGCTTGAATTTTTATAGTTGGCATAAGAAGAGCAAACTGAGTTGAAAGTTATTCTACTAATATTTCTTGCAAATGTCAAGGAAGAAAGGGTATAATAAGGCGTTATGAGTGGACATTCTAAATGGGCAACAATTAAAAGACAAAAAGGCGCAAATGACGCAAAGCGAGGACAGTTGTTCACAAAGCTTTCAAAAGCGATAACAATAGCAATTCGGCAAGGTGGAGGAGTTGGGGATCCTGACAGCAATTTCCATTTACGATTGGCAATTGAAGCAGCTCGTACTGCAAATATGCCCAAGGAAAATATTGAGAGGGCAATCCAACGTGCAAGCGGCAAACAAGAGGCCGCTCTTGAAGAATCGATATATGAAGGATTCGGACCAGGCGGATTTAGTGTAGTAGTTGAGGCATTTACTGACAATAAATTAAGAACAGTTTCAGAAGTCAAAAATGTTTTTAATAAAAACGGCGGCAGCATGGGTGCACAGGGAAGTGTGATGTATCAGTTTGAAAAAAAAGGAGTTATTACTGTTGAGAAAAACAATCAATCACTTGATGATATTTTTCTTATTGCTGCTGACAGTGGTGTTGATGACATTGAAGATGCGGGTTTGGAAGTATTGCTGTATACCAAGCCAGAAGAGGTTACAAAAATTAAAGACGAATTAAGCAAAAATGGCTTAACCGTAACAACATTTGAGCTCATGTTTAGGCCTGTAGTAAATAATGCTATTTCAGATAAGGCTTCTGCAGAAAGAGCACTTTCTTTTATTGATAAACTTGAATCACTTGATGATGTACAGAAAGTTTATGCCAATTTTGATATTCCTGACGAATTAATAGAGGATAGTAAATAGGGAATGAACATCAGACAAAAGAACGCATCAAGCGCAAAGAAGGGAATACGATTACCGCATTTTGCCATCAGCAAACGACAGAAATTTGTTCTTGCAGTTGTTATATTATCGCTTGGATTGTTTTTTACAGAATATCAACTGACGCAGTGGGGATTGATTGTGACGTTGCTTCTTCCTTTTTTCACTGTTTTTTTCCTTTTATGGGCAGTATTTTCAGATCTTAAAGAAAATAAATTATATCAAGTAATTATCTTGCCATTTATTTATACTTTTGCATTTGGATTCTTTTATTTATTAACACCGACATCTTTTTTTGATCGTTTATTATTATCTGCGATTTATGCATTTGGATTATATTCATTATTTTTGAGTCAAAATATCTTCGTGGTTTCTTCTTCAAGAACTATTCAGTTACTTTCCGGCGCCAGAATCGTATCATTCGTCATAACGCTTATCTCTTTTTTCTTTTTGACAAATATTGTTTTTTCATTTCACGTAATTATCTTTCCTGTAGTGCTAGTAATTGCGGTATATACCTATTTGTTAATTTATCATTCGTTGTGGACGTATACGCTGCAAAAGTATTCACAGCCTTTGATGATATGGGTTTCTGCGTTAACCGTTTGTGTTATTGAAATTACATCACTTGTGTGGTTTTGGCCGGCAAGCCCAACAGTAACAGCACTTTTTCTCACAGGATTTTTTTACGCAATTACTGGATTGAGTCACATATGGTTAGAAAAGAGATTCTTTAAAGGGATACTGTGGGAATATGTTTGGGTGGGAACAATTGTTTTTTTTGTTTTATTGTTATTTACTCAGTGGGGGAAATAGCCTCCTTTAGCCTCGATTTTTACCTCAAACGGGCCATATATAGAGAAGTGCAGTTTATGAGATAAATTAAAGAATAGTAAGGCAAGCAAATACATATAAAATTTCTAAAAAATATTATTTTTGAACCTAAAAAAGAAAATTTTTAGATAGTACATCGAAAATAGAGGAGAGGGAAGAGGAATAGCAGAGTAACGTCCTATATAATTATTGATATAGTTTGTTATAGTAATGTGGATAACTTTTCACAGAAAATTAATACGACTTTTCACAGCCTCAAATGATATAGTTTGATCATTTATTTTAATAGTTTCTTTGTCAACAACGGAGTTTAAATACATAAAATTATATACTCGTCTTGTTCAGCATAGCATTCCCTCTATTGCCAGGTGTAAGGTCGAGCTAAATGAAAAAAATACGAACACGTTTTTTTGACATTTTGAGGCTAAAATATGTAATTTAGACTGATAAATCAGTCTAAATTTGTTCTTTATTATATTCTCTTTGACGAACATAGATATTTTATTTTTTCTCAACGATTTATTCTTACACAATTACCCTTGAGTACCTCATCGGAGGAGGGGCATATATAGATCCGTTTGTAATTCAGTAATGCTATTAGTTTCTTTATATGTATGCATATTTGCATGATATGTTTTTCTCTCCTCTCTCTAGTAGTGAGTATAAAATAGTTATGTCGCACAATATAACTTTTACGACATGTCGGTTAGAAAATACCCAGGGGAGGGCTTCAATTTCTGTTTTTAAAATTTATTTTTTATTTACTTTTATTATTTTCTGTTTAGTTGCATGTGCTTATTTGATCTTATTGCCTCTTTAATCTATGTCGTATTTTGGGTCTCATATCCAACATCCCATAGTCAAATATGCTATTATTTTTTTGTATGTATATTTGTACTTCTAGCCAGGATTTAGCAGAATAAATACTCGCAGTGCGCCTTTTACCTTCAGTAAATAGTATAGATCACTCCCCTTTGTTAATTTGTAGAAAGGGAAGCCCTTTTCACACGCGGTATTGCATGGTGTCATCATTTGCGTTTTCCAAAAGATTCTAAATCAAGTTTCGGATTACATTTAACATATAGATTCTGAATCAAGCTTGGAATTGCGTTGGAAGAGAGGAAAATAGGTTTTAAAAATAAGCTTTGAGGCTAACTCTAGCCATAAAGGTCATGTAATGCGATTTAAGGCCTGTGTTTTTTCATAGACGAGTAATTAGTCATTTTAAAACAGTTAATGAGAACTGATAGATCTTACTGACAGGTTTTTAGTGAAGAATTAGCAGATCAAAGGGCGGTTTTTTTGGTGACGATTCTTTATAGATCTTTTCATTGTTGTTTAACGCATCAAGGATTTGGATGTATCGGTAGAATACTGAATTGGTCCAGCCAAAACCTTCCTGCATGGCGTATTTATAACCAACACTTGGTTCACCTGTCTTACCATCAATTTTTTCAAAAAATGTTTTATATTTCCTGAATAGCGCAGCATGAGTTTTTACTGAATTTTCCATAATTCGTTTAGCTTCTTTTGTAAAGCCGTACCTGAGAAATCCTATGACGGTAAGATATTCAAGAGGTGACCAAATGTTAGGATAGTCCCATTGTTTGGGTTTAATTATTTCTTCAATTGCTGGATGATATCGACGTTGGATTTTGGAGAGATCCATTGGTTTTGCCAATGATATTTCAGCGCCAATTGTCAGTCCATATGGTGTCTCAAATTTAGGTAAATGTTTAAGTGTGCGTTTTGCTTGCTCAGCCGTTGCAATACCTGCCCATAGGGGAGTGAACGATGCTAGTGAAAAGTAATGACTAATTTTTTGGAATCCATAGCCATAATCATAAAAAAATCCTTCATCATTGTCCCACATAATTTGCATTGCTTTTTTCCGCTCTTCGGCCTTACCTTTCCATTTTTCAGCCTCTTCCCTATTGCCAAGAATTTCTGCAGCAAGGGAAAAGTCGGTTTCGTATTTATATAAATAGGAATTTAAATCTACCGGTAAAAATTGATCACAACGATTATAAAAACGTGAGGTCATATCCCAGCCTGATTCGAGTTCAGACGAATGTGCGTAGCCAATGTCTCTATCTCCATAACGAGAAAGAATAGTATCATGAACTCTATGGTTATATAAGTTTTCAGGGTCAATCCAAACAGTTTCATATTCTTCTTTGGCAACTTCGATAACTCGTTTTAGCCATCGTTTCATTGATAGTTCATAAATTTTTCGTTGTAATCCTGAGACATGCTTGTATGGATTTGTTGGATTGAGGTTCTTAAAGTATATGTCCATAATCATAGATGAAAAAAACGGTGCTTGTGTGCGGCCAATTGAGCCTGGTGCGCTGAAATTTGGAATTATATGAAATGTTCTAAAAAGATAGATGAAGTTTTCGATCATTTCCTGCATGAGCCATTCACGTTTGGTACCATAGAGACCTTTAGACATAAAAAAACTATCCCAGTAGTAAATATACGTGAATTTATTGTCATTTACGACAAAATAATAATGTGGAAGTTTAATTGACCGCGGATTGATGTCTTTGTTTTTGACCGCCCGTTTAGCGCCTATTTGCAATCCATCAGCATTTATTTTGTATCGAAGTCTCATACGAGAAGGTTTATAAATGAGTCTCTTCCAATATGAATCAATATATTCAAGGCAATCTTTATATTCTTCTTGCAAACTCATACTTCTATTCTATAGTAATAATAATAATTTTCAATTTGTAATTTTTAATTTTCAATAAATTTTCATTGTCTCAATGAAACATTGGTTATTGATTGTAAATTGAAAATTACAATGCCATGTCGCACAATATTGACATGCTGCTCGGTTTACTTTATTGTTAGTATGTCCTCTATTACTATGCAAAATAACTTAGAAAAACAAATTAATGATTTTTTGGAATATTTAGAAGTAGAGAAGAACTCGAGTAAGTTGACGATACGTGATTATCGACATTATTTGGAGATCTTCGAAAAATGGTATACCACTACCCTACCCCAGAAATCTATTGCTGATTTGGATTTAGGAACAGTCCGAAAATATCGCGTTTATTTAGCAAATAGAGTTGATAACAAGGGGAAAACGCTTAAAAAAGTCACGCAAAATTATTATGTCATTGCACTTCGTTCTTTCTTACGTTTTTTAATTAAGAATGATCACAAGACTCTTGAGCCTTCAAAAATCGAGCTTCCAAAGACTGAAAGTAGAAGTTTGAAATTTCTCGAACGTGAACAAATTGATCGGCTCGTAACAATGGCTGATACAACAAAAGAAGCTGGGGTACGCGACAGAGCAATTTTGGAGCTATTATTTTCAACCGGACTTCGCGTTTCCGAATTGGTTAAATTAAATCATGAGCAGATTAATATCGAACGCCGAGAGTTTGGTGTCATAGGGAAAGGTGGACGAGCGCGTGTTGTCTTTATCTCAGATCGCGCGGCTGATTGGATTGATCGGTATATGAAAATGCGAACTGATGTGTTCAAACCGTTATTCATTCGTTATTCGCGAGATATAGATGAAGAAAATAATGGGGAGAAGATGCGTTTGACAGTGCGAAGTGTTGAACGAATTGTAAAGAAATACACGCAGATGGCGCGCCTGCCTGTTGATGCAACGGTTCATACATTGCGGCATAGTTTTGCAACGGATTTACTGACCAATGGTGCTGATCTGCGTTCAGTACAAGAGATGCTAGGACACAAAAATATCGCGACCACACAAATTTACACGCACGTTACCAACAAGCAACTCAGAGACGTCCACAAAGCGTTTCATTCTGGAAATAAAAATTAGATTTAAGATTAAGGATTAAAGAATAAAGAAGCCTTCTATAGTCTAGCCAATATTAAAATGTCTCGTAGGTAAGAGTAATTGTGGAAGTAACACTATTTTGTCCTGGATTGATTTGGGTTGGCACTGATTTCGCAGCTCCTGCTGTAGCATTCATCATTAGGGGACGGATTATTGGATAAGGATTTTGGTCGCCTTCTTGAATGTTGGTAATTTTACCCAAATGGATCCCAGCAGCAGCAGCCATACTTTGTGCTTTCCCTTTTGCATTGTCAATGGCGTTTGTTCTTGCTTGATTTTCCAGATCTTGCTGTTTGGTATCTGAGAAGGACAAATTCGGTCCTGAGATGTTCTCTGCTCCATCTTTTGTGATGGTATCAATAACTTGATTTGCTTTATCAGTACTATGAATCGTAATGTCCACATCTTCAGAAACGGTATAGCTGATAATTGTTTGTGAATTGGATTGAGGATTAATAGCCTGCGGTTGGACTATCCCCACTCCCCCATTATTGTCGTTATAATTGGGATAGGAATTGTAATTGTTGGTCTGAATGTCTTTTTTTGCAACGCCGATTTTCTGTAAATCGCTGACGATCTTATTGGTGAACGTATTTGCTTGGTTCTGTGCCTCTTGGAGAGTCGTTGCTGTTTTGGTGACAGTAAAGCTGATGTCCGATTGATCTGGGGCACTGCTAGCGTTTCCTGTCCCCTGGACTGAGAGAGTTTGGGTCTTCATCTGGCTATTCTCAAAAAAGTTCCATGAGTGATTGAAGAAATAATTGACGAGCATTAATAAAAGAATAGTAAAAATTGCAGAAAGAAGAGCAGTTTTGACCCAAAGTTTGTTCTCAGAAGACTTCATACTTTTATCGTAGAGGGTTAAATAATGTTTGTCAACAATACTACTCCCACTTAAAAGTTTTTGCGGCGAGAATATACATTACTGCTCCCCAGATGATCAGTCCGAGCATAAAAGGAAATGTTTGAGTGATATCTCCCCCTTCTGTGGTGATTTTTCTCACTGCTTCGTTAAAAAATGATAATGGTAAAACATTGGCGATTGGCTGGAGCCAATTAGGCAATTCGCTTGTTGGGAAGAATGTTCCTGAGAGCAAAAATTGCGGCAGAGTTATCAAATTTACCATCGGGCCAGCGGCATTTTCATCATTTACCAGACCTGCCATAAAATAGCCAAAGCCTAGAAACGCGATGAGTGCAATGATTGAAAGGAAAAGCAATTCTACAAAAGTGATCCAGCCATGAGGAAGATAAAATTTGAATGCGACAATACCAAGAATGAGAATAATCAATATCTGAAAAACCGCCATGATGAGGCGTGAACCTCCTTGCGCGAGAAGGATTGTAATCGCACGCGTTGGCGTTGCGAACATTCGTTTGAGCACTAACGCTTTTTTTAAATAAATAAGACCGAATACTGTTCCAAAAATTGCAGTTGAAAGAAGCGCAAAACCGATTTGCCCCGGTAGTGCAAAATCTATGTAACGGATTTGTTGTCCTGTGAGCTGTTGATTGACAATAGTTATTGCTGGGTTTGTTACCCCTGCTGCCTGAAGATTCTGTTGATCGACAATTTCAGTTACCATGGCGGTGATTGCAGATGCAATTTGCTGATTGGCTGATGATGTGATAACACCGATTTGATACTTTGGTGGAGTTTGCGATATCTGTTTTACATCGATTATCCCTGAGAGATTGCCTTGCTTCATGCTTTTTTCAAGCTGGGCTTCAGGTCCTGTTTGAATTTTGACGTAGGATTGCTGTTTAATTTTGGCAACAATGGGGTTATTGAGATTTGAATTTGTTGGGAATCCGATTGCAAGCGGTGTTGTTGAATTTCCAATTAATCCAAAAATGCTGATGAAAACAACGGGGAAAAGAAATCCGAACGCGAATGTTCCAGGATTTCTTACCTGTGCAAGAAAAAAATACTTCATCATGACGAAGAAGGCGCGAATTTGATGTGGGCTACTGTAACGTTTTTTCATAATTTTTTATTGTACTTTCTGCCGAGAAAGTACCAAAGCTCTCGAAAAGTCTGTACTCGTTAAAAACTTTCTCCGCTCCGCTAAAAATTTTGCAATTTTTTTAACGCTTCACTGCAAAAGTTTTCTTAACACTCTGTGCAGAATTGTCGATTTTATGTTCATAAATTAAAAAAAGTTTTGTTTTAGAGTTCGTATTAGATTTTTATCTTTAACCCTCTCTTAACTGTCTTCCTGTTAAGTTCAAAAATACATCTTCAAGGTTGGCTTGTTCTTGTTTGACTTCTTTTTTGAATCCTGACTTGAGTAAATCTTCAATGAATTGTTTTGGTGTGCCGATTTTGAGAATTTTTCCATGATCCATAACTGCTAATCTATCACAGAGCTGTTCTGCTTCGTCCATATAGTGTGTTGTGAGAACGATTGTGACGCCGTTTTTGTTGATTTTGCGTACCATTTCCCAGAGATGAATTCTTGCTTGCGGATCAAGCCCTGTTGTTGGTTCATCAAGAAAAATCACATTGGGCTGATTAATAAGTGTCGATGCTATAGAAAATCGTTGCTGCTGTCCGCCAGAAAGTTGTTTGACATAACTTTTTGCTTTATCTTCCAATTCCACTTCGCGCAGCATTTCCATCGGGTCGATCTTAACATCATACATAGCAGCAAACATATCAAGAAGTTCAGTCAGTCGTACTTCGGGATAAAAGGCTGAAGACTGTAGCTGTACACCAATGCGTCGTTTGACTTCCCAGGGGTGTTTGGTGACGTCATAGCCATCAATTACCACGTTGCCGCTAGTCAACTGTTTAAGAGTTTCCATAATTTCAAGTGTGGTGGTCTTCCCTGCTCCATTGGGACCGAGAATTCCGAAAATTTCTCCTTGTTTTACGCTAAATGAAATGTCGTTTACGGCTGTGAAGTCTTTATATTTTTTGACGAGGTTTTTGACGGTAATTATGTCTGACATTAGTTTTTATTTTAACATGAAAATGGAAGCATTGGAAGACGAGTTTAGAATTTTTGATGTGAGAAGTGAGATATTCTCGATAATGATTTTTTAGAAAATTTTGATATTTTGAATTCAAGAGATCAAATTATCAAGTTCAAAAATTTCCCACTTCTCATATCAAAACATCCAACATATTATTTCATTGGTGATGTGAGTTGAAAATAATTCCCGTCAGGATCGGCAAATGTTGCAATTGCCATATCTTCTCCTTCACCTGGATTATATGGCTCTTTGATTACTTTTGCTCCTTGTTTTTTTATTCTTTCAAAATCACCTTTAACATCTTCTGTCTCAAAGTTAATAAGAATTCTTTCCGGAGCTTTATTTTCGCCTTTAATTTTGTCATGAGGACCAATAACAATCATCCCTGTTCCTAACTGAAAACCGCTATAGCCGCCATCGGAAAAATCAGGATCTTTATCAAAAACTGTTTTATAAAATTTAACGAGGATGTCAGGTTTTTCTGAGAAAAGAAGAAGTGAATTGAATTTAAGCATACTATGAGTATAGAGTATATTTATAAATAATGTGTATGAAATTTATATCAGTCTGAACATATTACTTAGCATTAAAAACAGTAGCTTGTTTGGGTAAATAACCGTTTTTTTGCTGATCTTTGAGATAGTTTTTCGTAACCGGATTATCTGTAGTAACATGGATAGGATTAATTCCTACCACACGGACCCCTGCTTGGATAAGTTTATCAGTTTTCCCCGGATGAGCTGTCATTAGTACTACTGATTTGATTCTCAGATCTCCTAAAATTTGAGCAACATGTTTAAAGCTTCGTGGATCTTTTTCTAAACCTGCTTTTTCGTAAGCTTGACTTGGACGCATTGGTTCATTTGTCTCTGGATCTCTTTTTTCTACAATTTTGTCATCTTCCCATTTAAACATATTTTTAAATTGCATGTGCTGTCCTCTTTCTCCATGTCCCCGTCCTTCCTCGTCAAGATAAACAATAACACCTCTGCCTTCTTCCTGAATTCTTTTCATTGACTCTTCAAGCTGTTTTGCATCATCTGAAGTGTGAGACTTAAAGCGCTCATTTGGATTATGTGAAGAATGTACTCTTACCAAAACTTCTTCACGGTCACCTAACGTGCCATTATCCGCATCTCCGTAGACCATGGCTGTATGAACTTTGCCATCTCTCCGGTCTAAATAATGTATCTGAGTCCAATCTCCATATTCCGTGGGTAAAGGTGCTTGGCTGACCCGTTGAACCAATGGCTCTCCTTGGTTTTCAAGATATTCTTCCATTTTTTTTCTTACTTCAATTGGCCTCTCCCACAGCTGTTGGTATAGGGCCAAAATAAGTTCTTGATTAGGTGGACGAGTCTCCCTTTCTTTATCTTTGTGTGTTGTTCTATATTCGTTTTCTGGGGTCATTAGTTATGTACCTCCTGTTGAGTTTGGGCGTCTTTCATTTGCAGCATTTGTAATTTTTTTACAAGTTCTTGTGTTTTAGTAATAGTATTGAGAAGCGGCACGTGGTTTTGGAGGGCTTTTTGACTGATAACTTTTTCATCAGCACGAATAACTTTTTTTTCTATAGGAATGTTGATAATAAAGTTAAAACGATTGGTATTGAGCAGATCTGCGAGATTTGGTTTGAGATGACCTTCAGATATTTTATGGACTGGTATGGCTTCCATATTGTTAGCTCTCAGGAATTTATGGGTTTTATAGGTAGCATAGAGTTTGTATCCTAACTGATGTAACTGTTTCATTTGCGGCAGAAGTTTTATTTTATTTGCGCGTTTCCCAATGGAAATAAATACTGTCTTATCAGCTTTGCTTGCCAATCTCATAGGCAGACTATGTAATTCAATAAAGCCTGCAGTTGCATTGGGATTGATTTCTTCGTTGGAAATAAATGTTGGGAGTTTTTGTTCGAAAAGGTTATGGGGAGTTTCTAGAGCGATGACTTGTTGATTTCCTTGAGATATTTTGATTTTTACTTTTCCTGTTACTTTCTGATTTACTTTTTGAATATACGCTGTTAGATCGTCCATAAGTGGTTCATACCATAAGCCATCTTTACACAGATTTGCCCATTTCATATCAATGAGTGGTTTGAACTCATTTTCTGCTTTTGTTGAAACATACTCTTCTAATTTTTTATGAGCAAGAATAAGAATTTCAGCAGCAGGAGCTGCTAATATAACTCGTTTTTTCAGCCCAATTAGCTGATCTTCGATATGTGATGTGACTCCTAATCCCCATATTTTGCCAATTTCATTGAGTGCCATAATCAACTCTGACAATTTCATTTTTTTATTATTTAAGGCGACTGGTATTCCTTTAACAAATTCTATATGGACTATCTCAGGTGTATGTGGTTGTTTTTTTAGCGGTTTGGTGGCATTAAGGATTTCTTCAACATGAAGAGCAATAACCGAATTCTCGATATCATTATTTTTTATTGATATCCCCCACAGATTGGTAGAAAAAGTATACGGAGTTTTATTAGATTGCTTTGGAGTACCTTCATGGGGTTTATTAAAACTTAAAAGATCTTTTTCTGTAAGATTTTGTTCTCTGGCAGGTGCGATAATTTTAATATCAGGATTTAATGTCAAGATAGTACTCTCAAGAATAACTTGTTCATCTTCTCCTACGACATCATGGACAATTGCATCGGCGCCAACAAGTGCTGCAGTTTTTACTGCCGATTTTGCAAGCAGTAACCGTGCAAGAGGTATCGAGAGATGGTTATAGGTTTGATATGTTGCGTTTGCTTGAATGCCTTTGGCTACATATTCATCAGCAAATTCATCTTTTGCATCAATAACCTGCGCATTTGTTGCTCCAGAGGTAAGAGCTTGGCGTTTGATTTTTTTAAAGTCATACTCCTGCCCAATATCAATCATCAGTAGAATAATTTCCGCTTTATATTCTTGTTTGATCCATTTGATGAGTGCAGAAATATCGAAGTTTCCTGAGTAGAGTAAAACAACTTTTTTGACTTCTCCTTTTTTACCTTCATAGAAGGTAATTTTGTGATACGGATGATCTTTTTGCATTTTTTGATTTTAACTCAGAAAATGGTAAAAACGTAAAGAAAATTTCCTAAAATTTGTCTATTTTTTCCTAAATTTATATTATTTTATAAAAAATGGAATAAACTGTCAAGGAGAAGAGCTTATTATGACAGTATGAATTTATATAATTTTAAGAAATTTGAATAGTGTGAAACGCCCAAGTGAATAAGAGTTATTTCAGTTTATTCTTTGCGAGGTATACATTGGTGTACCAGCTATATTGAACACCGAAGAATTTTGCGATCAATTCAATACCAAGTTCTACGGTTTTTCCTTCAATATCTTGTAGCGGATTATATTCGGCAACATCAACGCCGATTACATTGCAGTGCTTGCCGATGTATTCAGCGATCGTTGCAATTTCTCGATAACTGAATCCTGATGTGTTGGGCATGCCTGCACCAGGAGCGTATACTTTGTCGATAACATCTAAATCAAGACTTACCCAAATATTTTTACTTCTTTTTTGCAATGCATCAATTTTGGGAAATAGCGGTCCGAGGTTGGTAGACATAAGATCAAACATACTAAAATTTGGTATTTGCTCTTTATTTAAAAGATCAATTTCTGGCTGGTCAAAATCATTGCCGCCGATATGAAGGACATTGCGTGGTTTGACTTTTATTGTAGCTCCAAAAGTCTGAACCAATTTTTTATGTCCAAATCCCATCAGTGCTGCTAAATGCATTCCGTGGATATTCCCTGTGAGGGTTGTTTCGTGGGTATTCATGTCTCCATGGGCGTCCAGATAGATCACACCAAGAGATCCTTTCTCTGCAACTGAGGCTCCTGCTATGGTCCCAAGACTTATTGAATGATCACCTCCAAGAGCTATGACTTTTCGTTTATTTTTAATGCTGTCGCATGTTTGTCTCGCAGTTTGTTCGGCAATTCTTGTAATTTCTGCTAGATATTTTACTTTTTTGTCTCCTATTTCAATCGTATCTCTGGGTTGCGGGAGAATATCCCCTTTGTCAGTCACCGAGAGACCTGAGGTTTTTAATTTTTCAATAATTTTTTGGTAACGAAAAGCGTTTGGGCCGATATCAACGCCCAAATTTTCTGCTCCAAGGTCAAGAGGAATGCCTATGAGATCAACTTTTTGCATGGAATAAATTGTAGCATTTTTATTCATTTTTTTCTGCAAAATTTTCTATTTTGTTTGTTTTTCAGTGGCGACTATCAAATTCTCCATCAGCATCGCGACATTGACTGGGCCGACGCCGCCAGGTGTGGGTGTGTAGTATGATGCGATATCTTTGATCTCGTCTTCGTTGTAATCACCATGCAATTTTTTGTCCTCTCCCCTATTGATGCCGACACTGATAAGAATAACGCCTTTTTTCAGTGTCTTGGGTTTAACTGTTCCTTCTTTTCCAACTGCAGAGATGACAATATCAGCTTGTTTTATCAATTTTTCCGGCGTTTTCGTTTTGCTGTCAATTAAATAGGTGTTCACCTTGAGTTTTTCTAAATATTTGATTATCGGTCCCCCGCCTGTGGGTCCTTTGCCAAGAAGTACAATGTTTTGTTTACGCAGCCATGTATGTCGCTTGGGGTCCTGCCAGAAATTTCCTTCCACGTGGGTAAGTTTGGTAATTTTTCCGTTTGTGGTCTCCAGTAAATAAATCTCTTCCAGTATTCTTCCTACTGCCAAAGGCAACGGAAGTGTATATGGTGATTTTGGATGGAATCCATCGATATCTTTTTCAGGATCTGTGGTTAATTCAAGCCTCTCGACATCTATTTGTTCTGGTAAGGGTCTTTGAATAAGAATGCCATGGACATAGGGATCGACATTGAGAAGTTTTATTTTTTCTTCGAGTTCTTCGGTGGTGACAGTGACTTTATAGCGTAAAATGGTTACTTTGGCGCCTATTACTTCAGCTTTTTGTTGTTTGAGCGTTACATAAGCAACGGATGCAGGATTCTCTCCAACTAAAATGACAACAAGATGCGGCACAATCTTTTTTTTCTTTAATTTCCCAACCCGTTCTTTGAGTTCCCCATACAATTTTTCAGCAATTTCGCGACCGTCTAATTTCATACAGCTATTATACACGAACGGGAGGCAATTCAATCAATTTGTACAAGTTTGTCGGATATAAGTTCAGCTGTTACTGTTTTTCTGACTGTTGGATTACGATTAAATACTTCTACTACTACCATAGTTTGATATTTAAATCGTGCACTATCTTCATAGGTAAAGAATATTGTAAATTTTTTTTCGTTTAGTAATTTATTAATGCTTGTAATCCCACTAATTGTATGTCCAGATTTTTCTTCAAGATTATTAAATTTCTCATTAGGTAGTAACTCGCGCATTCTTTTGTATTTTCCTTCCGAATTTAATTCACAAATTCTGGATTCAATATTAAGAGCAGGTCCTTTTCCAATATTATTAATCTTTACGGTCCAACTGTTAGCTACATAAGGGGAAATACTTTTTATTACTATAATAGGTCTGAAGCTATATTTATTTGTTTTTTGTGCTTCTTCTCTTAATTTTTTTGTCTCAATTGTATACCATAAAATTATTATTGCAGTTATCGCAAGAATAATTAAGTTCCAAAAATTTATATCAAAATAAAAAGGTGATGGTTTTAACAAGTTAATAATTTGCGATAGTTCTGCAGATGTTGTTGCTGAATACATATCGGGATTATACCAAAATGATAGGGTTTTTCTCTACTAGTGAACACAATTTTAGGTTAGTTCTTTACCAAGCACGTTGCACTCGCTACTCCGTCTGAGGAGTGGGAGAAGCGCATTAGGATTACTCCTTGGGTGTCTCGGGAGAGTTTTGGAACGGAGACTGTCGTGAGCTTCACAATTTGTCCTTTTTTGGAGGTGATGATAACTTCTTCGCAGTTTGGTGGGATGATCTGTGCTGTCACAACTTGTCCTGTTCTGTCAGTGACTTTTGCAACTTTGACGCCTTGTCCTCCCCTATTTTGCAATGGGAATTGATCAATCGTTGTCTTTTTCCCAAGTCCGTTTTCCATGATGACGAAAAGTTCTGGATTGTCGCCTTTGGTGATGACATCCATACCGATCACTTGGTCTTTGCTGTCAATTTTAATCCCTCGGACTCCCATGGTCGCGCGGCCTAGCGGGCGGACGGAGGCTTCGTTGAACTTGATTGCTTTGCCATCTTTGGTAATAATAAGAACATTATTTTTTCCATCCGTCAAATTGCTCCATGCCAACTCATCTCCTGGATCGAGTTTGATGGCAATCATGCCATTTCTTCGGATGTTGTCAAATTCTTTAATATGTGTTTTCTTCACTGTGCCGTTGCGGGTAGTGAGGAAAACATAGTTATCTTTAACATCTTTACCATAGACCACAAATGATTCTACTTTTTCGCCTGCTTCGATATTCAATAAATTCACAATAGCAGAACCTTTGCTTGTTCGTGAGCTTTCGGCGATTTCATATGCTCTGAGTGCAAATGCCTTTCCTTTGTTAGTGAAGAAAAGGATATTATCGTGGGTTTGTGCTGATCTGATATGGAAAATACCGTCTTCTTCTTTTACGTTCATTCCAGTTATTCCCTTGCCGCCGCGGTTTTGTGTGTGGAAAGCGTTTAATGACTGACGTTTAATGTATCCAGTGTTCGTAAGGGTGATGACGGTTGGTTCATTTGGGATAAGATCTTCTTCTGAGAACTCCCCTACTTTTCCTTTATAGACTTTTGTCCGTCGAGGGTCAGCATATTTTTCTCTGAGTTTGCTGATTTCTCCTTTGATAACATCAAGAATTTTTTGTCCATGAGCGAGCAAATCTTCAAGATAAGCGATAGTTTCTTTCACCATTTGCAGCTCGTCTTCGATCTTTTGTCTTTCAAGTGCGGCAAGACGGCGGAGCTGCATGTCAAGGATTGCAGTGGATTGGATTTCTGAAAGTTTGAATTTGGTCATCAAGTTGGTTTTTGCCTCTTCTTGGGTTTTGGATGAACGGATTGTTTGGATTACAGCATCGATATTATCAACGGCAATTTTGAGTCCCTCTAGAATATGTAGCCTAGCTTTTGCCTGTCTTAATTCAAATTCTGATCTTCTGCGGATAACAGCATAGCGATGTTTAATATACTCTTCAAGAATGAGTTTGAGATTAAGTGTTTGGGGTGTGCCATTAACAAGTGCGACCATATTGACAGGAAAGGTTGTTTGGAGTGCTGTATGTTTAAAAAGATTGTTGAGGACTTTCTTTGGTGTCGCATCGCGTTTCAGTTCAATATAAATACGAAGGCCCCTTCTATCAGATTCATCACGAAGATCTGAAATGCCCTCAATTTTTTTCTCTTTGGCAAGATCTGCGATTTTGGCGATAAGTAAGGCTTTATTTACCTGGTAAGGAAGTTCGGTGACGGTGATTGCTGATTTTCCATTGCCGATTTCCTCAATTTCTGCTTTTCCTCGGATGACAATCTTGCCTCGTCCGGTGATATAGGCACTTTTTATTTCGGTGATATCATAAATTGCGCCTGCTGTTGGAAAATCAGGCCCTTTGATAAATTCAAGTAGCTCATCAATAGTCACGTCGCTTGCAATAAGTGTTTGTGGTTCAGCAAGCGATACTGTTTGTTCTGCATTCGTTGCGACGACAGGTGCTTCACTTTCAGCTGTTGCTTTTTTCTCAACCGCTGGAACTCCGATTTTGGTTTTGCTGAGCATATAATTAATTGCATCGATGACTTCTCCGAGATTGTGCGGTGGGATTTTGGTTGCCATACCAACAGCAATTCCTTCTGATCCCATGAGAAGAAGATTTGGAAGTTTTGCCGGAAGATAGACTGGTTCATCTTTGGATGCATCGAAATTCGGCATGAAATCGACTGTTTCTTTCTCAATATCAAACAAAAGTTCAGAGGTAATTGCTGCCATACGAGCCTCTGTATAACGCATAGCCGCGGGAGGATCACCGTCAACTGATCCGAAATTTCCCTGACCATCGATAAGCGGATATCTCATTGAAAAATCTTGAGCAAGTCTTACCATTGCGTCATATACAGGAACATCACCATGCGGATGATATTTACCCAAAACTTCTCCGACAACAGTAGCGCTTTTTTTGTATTTTGCAGTGTGGGTAAGTCCTATTTCATGCATTGCGAAAAGAATGCGGCGGTGAACTGGTTTAAGACCGTCTTTAACATCGGGAAGCGCACGGGAGACAATGACAGACATCGCATAATTCAAATACGATTTCTTCATTTCTTCAGATATATTAGTTGGCTGTAACTTTCCGATTTGCGACATAAATTTTTATTATTTGGAGAAGCCCTCTTTTTTGAAGCGTTCAATACACTCGTGGACAATTTTTTTCGCTTCTTCGGCATCTCCCCATCCGAGTACTTTGGTTGTTCCAGGTTTTTTCAAATCCTTGTAGTGTGCAAAATGAAATTCTATCTTTTGTTTCCACCTCTTACCGAGGTCATCAAGGGTTTGGATACTATCTCCTGTATTGCGGTCATCAGCTGGGACACAAACGATTTTGTAGTCCATCTCTCCGTCGTCTTCAAAATTGAAAATGCCGATAATTTTTGACTTTACGAGAACGCCTGTAGGGATAGGTTCATGACAGACGATAAAGACATCCAATTCGTCTCCGTCGGTATCTTTGGTGCCAGGGATAAATCCGTAGTTTACTGGTTTTGGAAAGACATTTGGCTCGACTCTATCAAGCATAAACATGCCATGTTCTCTATCGTATTCTACTTTGAGTGAGGATCCTTCGGGGATATCGACAATTGCGTTGACCCATCCTTCGTCTACATTTCCTGGAGTAAGTATTTTATTAAAATCTGGCATAGGTTTAATTTATTATAACATAAAAATTCAGGGAACAGGGAATTGGGATCAGGTTTCAGAAATTAAATTTTATAATCTGTTCCCTATTCCCTACTTCCTAATCCCTAATTTAGATATCCAACGTTGCGTAAATCGCGTTTGTTTGGATAAAATGTTTTCTTGGTGGAACTTCATCTCCCATAAGCATGGTAAATGTCGCATCTGCTTCTTCTGCATCACCGACTGAGACTTGTTTGAGCATTCTGTTGGCTGGATTCATCGTCGTTTCCCATAATTGTTCTGGATTCATTTCTCCAAGACCTTTGTAGCGTTGGACCATAATATTTGCATTGCCACTTTTCATTTCTTTGAGAACGCCATCTTTTTCATTGTCGTCATAGGCATATCGTACATCTTTCCCTCGTGAAATTTTATAGAGTGGTGGTATCGCGACATAAAGATAACCATTGTTGATGATTTCTGGCAAATGGCGGAAGAAAAAAGTCAGAATCAGAGTCTCAATATGTGCTCCATCAACATCAGCATCAGTCATAATAATAACCCGATGGTAGCGGAGTTTTTCCATGTTTGTTGTGTCCCCTATTCCGCTTCCCAATGCGATAATAAGATTTTTAATTTCTTCATGCTCGATCATCTTATCAAGTCGTGCACGTTCTGTATTTAAGATTTTACCTTTGAGCGGCAGGATTGCTTGGTATTTTCTGTCTCTCCCCTGTTTTGCTGATCCACCTGCTGAATCTCCCTCAACAAGATATAATTCCGAAATTGCAGGATTTTTTTCTTGACAGTCAGCAAGTTTACCAGGTAGTGTTGAACCCTCTAGGGCACCTTTTCTGATGACTGCTTCTTTTGCTGCTTTTGCTGCAAGACGAGCTTTTGCTGCAAGATTGATCTTCTCAAGAATTCTTTTGCCATCTGATGGATTTTCTTCAAAATACGTGGTCAGAGCTTCTTTGACTATTGTATTAACGACAGATTGAATTTCAGAATTTCCTAATTTCCCTTTGGTTTGGCCTTCAAATTGGATTGCATCCTGCGGCATCTTGATGAATATTACTGCAGTAAGTCCTTCTTTGGTGTCATCACCCATAAAAGAATCGGAATCTGCTTTGAAAACTCCTGTCTTTTTCCCATAATCATTGATTGCACGAGTGAGTGCCATACGAAATCCAGTGAGATGTGATCCACCATTGACTGTGTTGATAACGTTCACATATGATTCAACATTTTCAGTGTATGTTTCGTTATATTGGACAGCGACTTCGACTTGGACGTCTCCATCGGATTTGTTGATATAAATTGGTTTGTGAAGTATTACCTTATTATCATTGAGCTTCTCAACAAGTGACACAATTCCACCTTCAAAATAGAAATTCACTTCTTTGATTTCATCTTTGCGTGTGTCAACGAAGTGGAAATAGAGTTTTGGAACCAAATATGCGCGCTCTCGGATAATTTTTTTAATAAAATCAAAATCCCAAGCATAGCTAGTACTCTCATCCTCATTCTTCTTTATAAAATCTTTAAAAATTGATGCGTCGGGATAAAAAGCTGTCGTTGTCCCTTGTTGTAATTTTGATACTGCAGGAACATTTTGCAAACTTTCTTTTACTTCTTCGACAGGAGTTTTTGCAATACCTCTTTCGTATCGTTGCCGTATTATTTTATTTCCTCTGCGTACTTCAACCCATACCCAATCAGAAAGCGCATTCACAACTGATGCACCGACACCATGAAGACCTCCAGAAATTTTATATGCAGATCCGCCGAATTTTCCACCGGCATGCAATTGAGTCATAACGAGTTCAAGGGCGGATTTTTTATGAACTGGATGCATATCTGTCGGGATACCACGGCCATCATCGGAGATTGTTGCTGAGCCGTCTTTATTCAAAGTAATCCAGACATTTTTGGCAAAGCCTGCAAGTGCCTCATCGACACTATTGTCGATAATTTCGCGCAAGGTCTCGTGCAAACCATAAACATCAGTTGACCCGATATACATTCCTGGTCGTTTTCTTACTGGTTCGAGTCCTTCAAGTACCTGTATTTGTACTGCGGAATAATCTGAGGATTTAGTATTAGCCATTGATTAACCTATTATAGGGAAAGCATTTGAGAATATCAAGCCGTCTTCTACTTTTTAGAGAAATAAAATATAGTAGTGCTTTATTAATGAGTTGTCCTTTGTTTAGGAATTCTTGTGTATATAGGAATTTTTGGAATTTTATTTCCAATTTCAAACCAGTATGCTTTTGGTACACCAATAACGGGAGTATACTCTTCACCATCGAGGTCTCTAAGCATAGCTGGACGCGCAAATCCTGCCTGTACAGACAGTCCTTTAGCTATTTCTAAACCTCTTTGGCTATTTTGAGCTGCAGATTTGCGTAATAAATTATATCTCCAATCTCCAAAAGCAACCAATAAATTTCCATCTCTGTCAGGTTCTCTTACAACGCTCATCTCTATAGGAAGAGGGTTTAAGGCTTTTTTTTGTGGAAGACCATAACGAACGCCATTAGTAAAAGCCTCTGATGCTAAGAGTTCTAAGGCATCATCCCAATCTCCATAAGAAGGCCATTTTTTAGCTTTTTCCAGTACCCATTTTCGTACTACTCTAGCTGTCCTTACACGTCCTTCAAAAAAATTAAAAGCAATTGTTTCACGTTTAGGTAATGGAGCAAAAGGTAATAGTGTTGGTTTCTCTTCAGGAATAATTGGTTTTTCCCCTTGAACAACGGGAGGTATTGTGGCAGCAGTTCCTTCTTCTTTGAAATTAGCTAAGTACGCGTCAATAGCTGCTTCTGTTAATAAGGCCATAATAATTTTTAAGCTAAAATTAACCTATAGTTTACTATTAATTTTATTATATTGCAAGAATTGTTTGGGAATTAACTCAATATATTATATATAGTACTTATTATGATAAAACACAATGAGAGAAATATGCTATAAATAAATATATAACTATGCAAGTTGCTGGAGATTTGGCCAAAAAGAAATGTGTGCCGTGTGAAGGCGGCGTAAAACCTCTGACTCCAGATGAATATGGAGCGCATCTTCGTAATGAACTTTCTGGATGGATAGATGTTGATGCTGTAAAAATTGAAAAGGAATATAAGTTTAAGAACTTTCAAGAAGCACTGAATTTTGTTTCCAAGGTCGGAAAAATCGCAGAGGAAGAAGGCCATCATCCTGATATTTATTTGCATAATTGGAATAAGGTTCGTTTGACGCTTTCAACCCATGCTATAGGTGGCCTTTCAGAAAATGATTTTATCCTTGCTTCGAAGTTTGATGAGAAATAATTCAAAAAAGAAATCTAGAATTTTACCAACGTTGACGCTTGATATATTTTTGTGTTACTTTGATATTGTATGGCGGGAGATTGGGAAAAACCACAAGTAAAGCAAGAAGATATGCTTGCTGGGATAGCTAGTAGAGCTGCTGTAAGAAGAACACAAATAGATAACGTGGATCAAGAACAGAGAGGATCTGTAGCAGTAACGCGAAAAGAAAGGGCAATATTGTCCCGTTTAAGATCTGCACGACAAACTCTTATTAATGCAGTAAAGCCTCGAACGGGTAATAAAGGAGAAGTAGAAGTAATTCCTCAGTCAAGAGAGCATAACCGTTCACGCATAAGAGAAATAAAAGCAGAAACTCCAGAATCTATTAAGGCAAATGCTGATAGAAGAGGAGCAGAGGGTATAATGCAAAATCTTTTTGAAGCAACGATTACACAGCGTAAGATAGATGCATTAACGCGTAGAATAGATAAATTAAAAGTAGAAGATTCTTTAAATATAGAACCAACGAACAGTAAATTAAGACTTCAAATAAATGGCTCTTCTTATGAGGATCAAAATGACGCATACCAAAATTATGGGATAAACTTACCTGTATTGTCTTTTTTGTCTGTTGGTGGAAGCGATGATATTTGGGCTGTTTTTCAAGTACTACCACGTGATGGATCCATACCTTATGTAATAATGTCTCGAATTGATAGGAAAAATAAAAGTTTTGATCCAACAACGCAACAGAGATATACGATAGGTGCTGATGAAATCCTTACATTTGCAGATCCTGCTGGTCGTCCTATTGACGTCCATTTTAATATAGGTAGTGACTATAGTATGAGTTTAAACACATATGGGAGAACTGGTATTTACTCATTGAATAATCCAATGGCACGGGTTGAGGAAGAAAGTTTGGTTGGTGTATAAATATAATTTATTGCTTGCCTTTTTCTTTACAACTTCTTTATGATAAAAGTGTGAAGAAGCTTTTCCGGCATATCGTTAAATACATAGAGAAGCACAAACTCCTTGATGGCTTGGTTCTTTTCACCATATTTATTTTATTCATTCTTCTGATCGCAAGCTTTCAATTCGTTGCTGAGAAAGCTTTATTTGCGTCCGCAGTGTCCAGAGGTGACAAATTATCCTCTCAACTGCAATTAACCATAACCCAATTGAATTCCAAAACAAAAGCGTATCTGGATCTGAAAAATCAAAATCAATATAAAATCAATCAAAATTTAAAAGCAGAAATTAACCACATCCACACTTCCTACGGTGATTCGATAACGTCATATCAGAATATGCTTGATTTACAAGCGCAGAAACAGGATGTCAGTGATATGCAAAAACTTTATATCACTATCGTTCATAATCTTTCCATCCAAAATTATGCTTCAGCTGATGCGGAGATTTCGGATCTGAATGGTCAGATCAAAACAGTAAATGATAAATTGCAGGCAGCTCAAATTGCTGCCGGCGCTCCAGCCGGATCCGCGACAGCGCCGGTTTCAAATTCTGCTCCAGGAAGTGGTTTCAGTCAACAGCGAGTGCAGACAGATGCTGGCACCTTTACTGTTGATATTATCGCGGCTGATCTTGGTTCAACGCGTGTTATCGTTGATACGGCATCAGATAGCGATTGCAGTAATAATTGTCCCGTGATGGCGCTTGGTGATTATGTCTCTCGAAATGGCGCCTACGCAGGAATTAATGGGACCTACTTCTGCCCTGCTGATTATCCGAGTTGTGCGGGCAAAACGAATTCATTTGATCTTCTGGTGATGAATAAAAATAAGCATTATTTCAATTCTGATAACAATGTCTACAGTACCAATCCTGCATTTATTTTCAGTGGCAGTGTCCGTGCCGTCGGTGCAGCCGAACAATGGGGTCGTGATACCAGTGTTGATTCAGTCATCTCAAATTATCCGTTATTGGTCTCAGGCGGAAATATCGCCTATTCTGATAGTCCCGATCCGAAATTTAACAGCGTCGGATCCCGAGGTTTTGTCGCTCACAAAGGCAATACAGTGTATATCGGTGATATTTTTGGTGCGACTATGGGAGATTCGGCAAAAGTAATGAAGGCGATGGGTATGGATGATGCGATGAATTTGGATGAAGGCGGTTCAACAGCACTTTGGTATGGCGGCTACAAAGCCGGCCCAGGAAGAGGGATTCCTAACGCGTTGTTGTTTGTGAGGAGGTAGAGAATTAGGATTCATAAAATTTCCTCCCCTTCAACTTCTCAGGTAGGAATGATAATTCCTCTTTAGGCCCGACATATGACGAAGACCAGGTGTAATCTTTGGCGTAACCCAACTCTTTCATGAGTTTGGTTGGGGCGTTGCGTAGATGCAGCGGGATTGGCTCATTGGGGAATTCGTAGACGGCTTCTTTGGCTTTTCCTAGCGCATTTGGTACTGCGCGGGATTTTTTTGCTGACGCTAGATAAATGACAATGTGTGCAAGGATAAGTTGTGCTTCCGGCATGCCGATTTTATTCACTGCTTCAAAGGCCTCGTTCGCTTGGATGAGTGCTCCCCGATCAGCCATGCCGATATCTTCTGACGCAAAAATAATCATGCGACGGGCGATAAATTTCGGATCCTCACCGTTTTCGAGCATCCGCATCAGATAATACAAAGAAGCATCAACATTTGATCCTCGCATGGATTTGATAAATGCAGAGATTATGTTGAGAATTTGCTCATAATTGATAATTTGTGGGTAAACTCTTGAGAAACTAGATAGCACTTCTGATATAATCTGACCATGTTAAAAGATATAAGTGATTTAATTTCTTCTTTAGCCTCATTGGGGTGGGTAGTACTTGCTTTTATTGCATTTTTTACATTCAAAAACCAAATTGCAGGTTTATTTTCTCGAATGAAAAAAATTACCATTGCAGGTCAAGAAATTGAACTGGATGAAGCAATAAAGAAATTGGAGGCTAGTGTTGAAAAATCATCACAAGAAGTACCTGAAATGGCAAATACGAATGATACTTCTATTTTGCAGTCCACGTCTGATCCTAAAATGGGGATAATAGCAGTTTCTATTGAACTTGAAAAGACAATAAAAACTTTATATGCATCAATGGGGATGTTAAATGAGAAAAATTATATTACTCCTCAACAAGCCTTAGAGATTATGATTCAAAAAGGTTATATTCCAAAGCACACTGCGACGTCACTAGATATATTTAGAAAATTGCGTAATGCCATTGTGCATGGACAGGATAACAGCGATGAAAAAGAAGTGATCCGCGTATTAGATACAGGTATGATGTTATTGCAAACATTAAAATCGATTCCACATGAGACAAACATTGTTTATCATCCAGACGTTGATCTTTATTCTGACGATGAGTGTAAAAATTTGATAAATGATGCGAAAGGTTTAATGTTAGAAACCATTTCTCCTGGTGGCGTTGATAAGAATTATCGTATTTTCCCAACGACGAAGTTCAACTATTACATAAAAGGTAAACAAGTAGCATGGGAGTGGAATTTGAAAAGAGTTTGGCAACGTACTTGGTATATCGATCCTAAAACGAAAAAAATAAAAATTGCTTGGGACAGCGCAGGTGAATTTATTGGTAGGCACATTGACGAGGTATAAAATGAATATTGATGATTTTTTGAAACAATTTATTGAAGGGTATTTATTTCATGACTTGGAAAGCATGTCAAAAATTGTTCTTCCTGCAGGTCAAGACGATGGAGCTGCTGGTTATCCTATTATTGCAACTACGCTTGCAGGTATGGAATTACTTGGAAATCTTTTATGGCCTGGCCGTGCTCCCTTCGATCCAAAAAATAAAAGTAATGATTATTTCCTTAACTATTGGGATAACTATTTTTGTAAATTGAATCCACAATATACGGGATTGGGCAGACTGTTCAGGCAGCTAATTAGAAATGGTATTGCACATACCTTTTTAGCAAAAAATGGAATCTTTATAGAAAAAGGCACAAATCGTCAAACATCCATTGATACCGTTAAAAAAGAGATTTATGTTGACTGTAATGTTTTTTATAAAGAGTTTGAAGATTCTTATTTAAAGCTGGTTAAGCCAATTATTGACGGCACTGTTCCAACCCCTCCAACAACAAAAGCCAATATGCAATTTAGATTAAATGATGTAAATGATATCTATTCAAGAGATTCTGCAAGGCTATTTCTTAGTATTCTTCCCCTTCACTCGTCCACTATCGATACGACCAATAGAACAACTGCTCCTGTAAGTCCTCTATTTTCAGGTTTAGGGAAAGCAAGTGGGGCATCAGGTACTGCTTCTCCCTTTTCGCCGGTTACTACTCATAGCTACAGTTCAACCGCGACAGTTCCACCTAGTACAACAATTCCATTTTCACCAACACCTTCTGGTACATTACCTCCAAAATCAAAACCATAATTAGTAGAGTTCTTTTTTATGGTGTCGGAAAATTCAAGAGGAGCTTGTTTTTCTACTTAGCGTTGTTATATCCACTGGTAGCATCATTGATATACATACCACTGACTAGTGCTTCTGTAACTTCTCCCCCATAGGCGTTTTTCCCCTGCCCTACCCCTGTAACGAATCCATAAATAGTGACAGTATCGTCCGCGTTGATCTTGCTTACATCAAAGTTGCCTGCGTCTATTTGAACAATAGAACTATAATCGTTTGAATCTGCACAATTAAGGCCTGCAGCGTCTCCTTGATCGTTTCTCGCAAAACTAAGGATTTTGCAAGTGAATACAACATTTGTGACTCCGTCTGCATACTTACTTGGCGTTTTTGCAATATTTGCTACTGTTACCTGTTTTGCGTTGTCTGGGAAGCCATTATTATCATACGAGACAGTTGGCGGAGGTGTAACAGCTTTAGGTTCATTAGTTGGAATTGGTGTTGGTGAAACTGCCTGAGTTGGTTGAGTTTGAGTCTCGACAGTGTCGCGGGATGCTGCGGATAAAATTCTTGAAATATTTAGATACATAATTGTATAGAAAATAAATATTCCTGTAATCCCCCATTTTATCTTATTATTCCAATGGGCATACTTCCACATAAAATATGTACCCACAGGAAAGAATAACAAAAGTAAGAGAACAATTCCCCAACTTTTTTTGTACCATTTCTTTTCGTGTGCAGTTTTCATATAACCTCATGTATATTATATCACATTTGCCACAATACTAGTGCAGTGTTAAAAACAGCAGGATTTAGTGTAATAATAACCATGAAACCAAAGTTTTTAGCCAATGAAAGTACTCCTGCAGGTAGAAGACAAGAAAAAGTAGAATTTGCTAAAGAGATTGGTAAGCATTTACGAAAAGTCAGAGAAAGTAAAGATATAAGCCAAGAGCAACTTTCTGTGAAAGCAGGTTATTATCATACTTACGTCAATAAAATAGAGCAAGGGAAATACTCTCCTAGTTTGCATACCATTTGGAGATTGGCGCATGCCTTGAATATGTCACTTGATGAATTTCTCACAGGTTTTTAAGATTATTATTCCCTTTTTTTATGGACTCGGAAAACTCCTTTTTTACGGTGTAAGAAAACTCCCTTTTTATGGAGTCGGAGAATTCAGAATCATGCCTATTTTCTCCTTTTTATGGACTCAAAGAATTCCCCTTTTTTATGGACTGAAAGAACTCTTTTTACGGACTCGGAAAACTTACCTTTTATGGACTCCTAAAACTTCTTTTATTAGGTAGCCTGTAAATTCAAGCAGAACTAACTCTGATTAAAATATATTGAGATTTCATCATTACTTACAATAATTTTTTCTAAAATTCCTTGTAGGAGTGCTTTTTTTTCAGAAAAGTTAGCATTTTTCCAACTTTTATCAAAATCAGCCAAGGCTAATAAAGTTGTTTCAGATTGCAATGCGAGACGCTCTTCTTTTGCTAATCTTATTTCCAACTCCCCTATCTGTTTTAATAATGCTTCTCTTTCACTACTAAGTTTATGTCTGTCCTCAGAGAACTCACTGAGTGAAATAGCGCCATTGGTATACGCAAGTTTTAACCGTGTGTCTTTTTCACCAATTTTTTGGATTCCTTCTTTCAACCCGATTATATTTTGTTTGATCTGTTTAGAGTTGCTCTTTTTCATCTGATTAGTAAATTCCTGTCTTGCTTCCTTACTTTTTGCTAATTCTGTGATTTTTTCTAAGACGACCTGCTCGATTTTTTTAGCTGAAATAATATATCGTTTACTACAACCAGACTTGCCGTAATTAGCATAAGTTGAACAAAAATATGTTGCGACTTCTGTATAGTTATCCCGTTCTTGTTTATCTTTCGTATAAGCATGCCAGTTAGGATACTTTGTGAAATATGTTCCTCCACCACATCTACCACATTTTAAGATGCCTGTTAATAATCCTTTTGAGCTTACCGATTTTCCTCCTAGTTTCGCTCTGATCCTAATTTTTTCTTTGACGCGATTATATTGATCTGTATCAATTATTTTTTTATGTTCACCCTGAACAATAATTCCTTTATGACCATGAAGAAGACGAGTTCGGCTATCTTTACTAGTTGAAAGACACCATCCCCATCTAACAATTCCTGTATATGTAGGATTCTGCAAGATATATTTTACTGTGGAGAAACACCATTTCTTTCCTGTTGGTGACTTTAATCCTTTTAGATTAAGATGAGATGCAATCTTAACCATCCCGAGCGATTGTTTATCATATAAGTCAAAAATTTCTCTTATTACTATTGCCTCATCCTCAACAATAATATCTTCTTCAATTTTATTTTTAGGGTCGCCATTTTTAAAGGAGACAAATTTGTGATAACCATACGGAACTTTTACTGGAATTTTACCCTTGCGTGCCTTCCCCATTTTTCCAGCTTCAAATCTTAACACTCTTTTTTTGTTATCTTCTTCTGCGCTCCAATCTCTGAAATATGCCGTTATATTTTTCATGCCTTCGTCGTGTCTCATATAAAGGGTTCGGGGGTCAACGACATCTGTCGATTCTTTTACTGTTGTAACTTGTATATTATATTTTTTTAGGTCAGCACGTAGAGCTGTCATGTTATCTAAGTTTCTCGCTAGCCTATCTGTTGTCCAAGCAACTATGACATCAAATTTACCGTCTTTTGCGTCATCTATCATTTCCATGAAACTATCTCGTGTTTCCATGTTTTTGCCGCTAATTCCTTCGTCGCAGTATCTTTTATAGATTTCCCAGTTATTCTGAGCGACAAATTCTTTAATTTGAGTTTCTTGTTCTGAGAGTGATACTTTATCTGCTTTAGCTTGATTAGCTGTAGACACTCGGAGATAGTATGCTACTCTGATTTTATACGGTTTTTGAAGGTTTTCTAGATAAGTTGGATCAATTAACCTACGGAGTTCTGTTTTTTGAAGACTTTCAATGAAAGTCTCCTCATTCATGTCATTTATATTCACATTAGATGTAGTCGTATTCATATAATTATCATTCAGAGTTATGAAATAATCATAACTTTTACCAGTACCAATGCAATAGGTAAAGCCTGCTAAATCAACCTTTTCTGCATTTGATTAGCCATAAAATTTCCTAGAATTTTTTTAATTTCTTCAACATTTTTTAAAGGTATAACAGCAATTCTTACTTTTACTGAGGGTTTCTTTTTTGCATCATTTTTCATTATGAACACCTTCCCTTTTTTTAAATTTCTCAAAATTTTCTTGAGTGAATACTAAAGATGGACACGCCTTCGAGCCAGGGCAAAAAATCGTAACGCGCCAGTGACCATCCTTACAGAAGGAGACTTTCTTGATTTGAACAGTGATTTTTTTATTTATAAGATCAACCATATTTTTATTTGCAAACGCTAACGCGTTTGAGTGCGCTTGCTTTCAGCAATCGAGCTCCTTCGTCGCTTCCTTTTTTTATTGCGATGTACTGTAACTTTACGTTATGTGAGGCGGTGGAACGTTCCCCCCTACCCCCCATTGCAAGGTTTTCTGTATTTAGCGAATGTTTTTGTCGGATTTATCTCCGAACATCCTTCGTCTTTTTCTCTCTGCAATTCCGTTTCCTACCTTGCAGGTTTTAAGCGTTAAAGACTTTTAACCATCACCGCTCGTTACTCAGGCTTAAAATCAAAAAAATAAACAAATGATTATCTCCCCTGTGAATAAACATTTGAAAGTCGTTGTTTAAGATTTGCCAATGCTGTTAAGTATTGATGAAGTTTAATAGTAACTTTTTGAGCCCAATACTTTTCTTCGATAGCTTCACATAGCTGAGGATTAGAAAAAATAAACCAAAAATATTTTTCATTTGGGTCTTTTGTGATTTTAATAAGAGGAACTCCTCGCGAGTAAATATATGCGCTTAAATAGAGGTCTTTGCAAATATAATTGTTCTTTTTTAACATTACCATAAACTTACTTTATGGAATGTATACTACCAAGTATTCGATTACGAGACACTTGTCATTTAGGTTATCGCTAAATGTCAGTTTTTTGGGTTGAACTTGAGTATTTTACGATAGCGTGATACAGATCGCTCTACTGAATTTTGTGCAATCTTAAATTCTTCTGCCAATTCTTTATATTTCCTTCCACTCTTTTGCTGCCAGTGCCAATTCCTTGTTCTTTTTATGTTATTAAACGTATCTTTCTCTACTGCGCTATTTAATGGATGGGTTGATTCAGTAACATCTCTAATTCTTGCTAGACCTTCCTTAAAGGCTTCAAGAATATCTTTTTTTGTTGAGTATGGTGTGGCGATAATCGCCAGGATTTTATCTCGTGCTTCACCAAAATCTTCACTTGCTTCGAAGGAATATGCTGGTTTATTTATGTATGTTGCATAAGCAGTCTTAAAAAATTTAACTTCGTGAAATAAGACGGCTTGGATAATGACAGAATCAAACATAGATGGGTAAAGATATTTTCTTCTTATCTTTGTAATATCTGTAATAAACTTTTCCTCCCTTGCTAGAACTATCTTAAATAAATCATTACCCAGTAAGATTCCATCTTGATGTTCTGCTAAGTATTGTATTAGTCGTTCTGGCTCTTCTATTAAATGCCTAAATCCTTCACTTGTGGGTTCGATGGCTTTATTATTGAAAAATTTAGCAGGGTTTTCGCCACATAAGCTAATAAAGTGAAAAATGAGCGGATATAGACCAAATTTGAGAGGAGAATCCAAATAATACTGTTTTCTTAGCTCGTAGATATCAGCAAGGACTAATGGATTATCTACTAAAAAGGCTACTTGGGCAAAGGATTTATTTTCTTCCAACAATATATTTACTGGTTTCATAATCATTTTCATTCATTTGCATTTTATCATGCTGCACTTTATATACTTTCGTATTCTTATGTTCTTTTAAAAGATGGTTAAATATGTATTTTGTATCTAAAAGTTGCTATACGCTCATTGTGGCTGCAAATTTGTGATAGCTTGGCTATTAAGAGAATAATTTTTGCTGAAAACCGCTTTTTCGAGTATTCCAACTGATGTGTTCAACTGTTATCCCCTTTGATTCAAATTCTGGCATCAACATAAGATATCTGTGACATTTTTGATAATTTCCTTCACTACACATTAAAGCTATGTTTTTTTTCTTTGATAAAGCTATTAACTCTTTAATGGTTTCATTGAAATTAGTATTTTCTCCTAATCCTCCTAGATTTTTGCCTCTATAAAGATACAGTATTTCATGGCGATTTAATTCTGTTGATAATGTTTCGCGATTAAACTGCGTTACTCTACTTGAGTATGGCTTGGTTCTTACATCTACAAGTATATCTATTTTATTTTCTTGGAGTTTTTTTATAAAGATTTTCGTTTCGACAACGGAATGGCCGATGGTAAAGATTTTATTCATATCTTATATCAATAAAAGTGACAGGCTGTCGCATTTTTATTTGGCTGACAAAATTTCCAAGTATTTATATGAATTACGAGTAGATTCATTGATCTTTTTTATGATTTCTTTTTGTGAAAGAAATGCTGGGTTTTTTTGAGACTTTCGCCTTTTCAATATTTTAGTTTTGGTCGCCATATCAATCTAAATTTACATTTTTATTATGTATTTTAGTATCATATCAGACCAGCCTCCTTTGTCAATTTTTGGTTTTTTATTGAGATTTATATTCCTCTAAGTGTGTTATAAATAAATGATGGATCAGTTAAACTTCACTCGCAATTTGCTCAAGGGTAAAATCGCAGAAACTATCTTTGAACAAATGTTCCGACGGTCTGGTAAGTTTGATATCGTACTGCTTGGCTATGAACATACGACACCTGAATTAGCCCAGTACCAGCATCTTAATCATGTGAAGCATGTCTTGGATAATATTAGGAATGTTCCAGATTTTGCTCTGGTTTCTCAGAATAAAGAAAGTGTTTATTTAGTTGAAGTAAAATATCGAACAAAATTCGACAATTTGGAGATAAAAGAAATAGCGCAAAAAATTCATGACAGATGGAATCCTGTTTGGCTTTTTGTTGTATCTCCTCAAGGGTTTTATTTTGATTCTTGCAGTGAGATTCTTGGTAAGAATGGAGAGATTAAAGAATTGGATTGGATCGATAAAGGTATACAGGAGCAATATTTATCGCTATTAAAAGAATTTGAGAATCATTAGCCTCAATGTCCGTAATATAACCAGTATCTTTTGAAAGATTGCGATTTTTTAATCTATATTAGAATTATATTTTAGTCTTAATTCATTGAGCATGTATGGCTCTAAAATTTTACGATTATGAAGTTTTCCAACAACAATACCTGGATGTACATTCGTACGCTCTGCAAATTTCATTATATGCTCAGTATCTAATGTGCTAGTTTGTAAAAATGCCTGGAATAAGTTTTTTGATATTAACCTTTCAGATGCAAAATCGTCAGCTTCTACTTCCTGAACAGATTCAGATTTATATTCGTCTTCAAGGTCAATAAATTTATCTCTTTTTCCATGCAGTAAGATATGACCAATCTCATGAAATAGCGTAAACCATAAAATATCAGAATACTTACCTCTATTAGATAGTTGAATTAAGGCTTTTGTTGGAGAAATCCATTTTGTTGCTCCGCAGAGATATGTGTTTGGCATATTTGGTGTATAAACTAATACTATTCCAAACTCAGCAAGTATTTTTTTTAATTTTGGTATTAAACTATTAAAATCTTCTTCAAACGTCATACTTTTCAATTCGTCTATATGTGAATCTAAATATGTTCTAAATAATTCACTATTGTAAGTATCGACTTCAATTCCTTGAGACTCAATGGTACCATGTCTTAACCACGCATAAATTGCTTCTTTAGAAATAGTTTTAGATTTGTGTTTTCTAAAAGCAATTTCATTTAATGATGGGAACAGTTCTGGAACTAACTTGAGTGAATTAACACCAAAGTATTTTAATAATTCTTCAATTCGTTCGATTTTATCTGTCGTATTTTTTACCCAACCTTGTTTGCTCATTTCCTTATATGGATATAGCGTAAGATAATCTGTTTCCTCATTTAAATTTTTTCTTGCTGCAAGAATTGCCTTTGTTGATTGAAAATTCGCTTCAAGCCTGCATAAATATGAAGCCGAGATTCCTAAAACTCTTTCTATTTGAATTGCTGTTTCAGGTGTTATAGCTGTAGTACCTTTTATTATTTCATTTATAGTTTTGATAGGTCGATCCATCCTCTTTGCGAGGTCTACTTGAGACATATTTTTAAATTCAAGATTTTCTAGTATGGTAGAACCAGGTGGAATAGCAATGGATGGTTTATAATTATTTGTATTCATATTTCTATCTTAATTGAGTATGTCGACAATTTCTATGTCTAGTATCGAGTCATGATTCGCTAAATTGGGTTGCAACTTTTGCTTTAGCTTGATAAGTAATTTTGTATTGTCTATAAGGTTAACTGAGTATAAAAATAGAGTTTCATTTTTGACTTCTTCGATTTTTATTGCGGGTATTGCTGTAATAAATTCCATCATATTTTCTGCGGCTTGCAATTCTCCTAGCCGTTGAATTATTCTGAGCGCAATTTTAGTTCCATAACTTTTATTGCAAAAATCAAAATTCTCATAAGACTCCTTTATTGTATCATTCTGAAAAGATAATATCATAATATTAACGTTTTGTATACCTAGCAATTATAACATATTGCATTAACCTTTGTCGTGTGTTATTATGGATTAAGAGGCGTAAATAATGATCTTACCCTTCAAAATCCATACCTTATTATACATGAGGAACTACAGAAAGGAGGAAACAAATGCAAGTACAAATAAGTTGTATAAACAAGCGCGAGCATCACAACCCACATGAAAGAATTACACACGTTGGTGGGGTCCATGCAGGAAAGCGATGGAAATTATCAGAACAGGAAGCCATCAGAGATATAAAGAACGGAAAATACCAATTTTATGTATCAGTAAATGGTAGAGCTGTTGATGTTATTATCGGGATTCACGCAGGACGTGAGTATCTGAAAACCAGAGCTGATGGTTATGCTCCAAACAATTTACTTAATCTCGGAGAATGTCCGCTTTACTAACTGAGAATTAGTGCCAACATCATCGACCAGCTTACGACTGGTTGATTGTTGGTTTTATTATAAATAAAAATCAGCCGATTTGAAAGAATATATTTTCAAATTTGGTTATAATATAGCCATGAAATTGAAAGAAGAAGTTTCTAAAAGAATAAAAGAAAAATTAGAGTTGCTCAAGACTCGTAAAGGGCATAAGAAAGTTATGTCTGATCTACTGTTCCCATCAAAGGAAAAAGAAAAAGATCGTCAGGTTGCTGAGCTTTATGCAAATGACCTGGACAAAAAGATCAAAGAAATTCAACCATTGCTCCGATCGCTTCGCTCTCATATTGATTGGATTGGTGATCCCGATAAGTTTGTCTCGGCATATTTACTTATTGGCAAAAGCTATATGACTCTTAAAGCCGTTAGCGCTTTGGTTCGCAAAGGTTATTCATTCCAAATTGTTGAATTAGTCAGATCATCAATGGAATCATTGAATTTGTCACATTTGTTCTTTGAAGACGGACAGGAGAATGTCTTACAAAAATGGTTCAAAGGTGAAATTGTCGGTAATAGTACGGCAAGAGAAGCACTCAATAAGGCCGTTAATAAAATGAACCAGGCAAAGGGTGTCGATTCTCTTCCAGTGAAAGATGCGTTATCCGATGTGTACTCTATTTATTCTTCATTTACTCATAGTGGTTATGGCGCATTATTCGACTTTATTGATGTGTTCAAAGAGGACTTTGACTTTGAGCAGTATGCCCAATTCCATTACAATAAGCGAAACTTTCATCTCATTGATAATCTGTACGTCAACATTTTGCTGGCATTGAAGAATTTCTACATACGTGCAAAAGATGAAGACAACCTTGCTAAGGTTGAGGCATTACTAAATAAAGAAGGAGGATCATTCGCTACTCCCGAAGAAATCGAAAAAGAGATGCAACGATACAAATGACGAATACAAAGCAAAATCAACAACTGAATGACATGCCTTCCTTAAAGACTCAAGGGAACGACATTATTGCGCTTTTTGCAAAAGCAGGATTAGGAGCAGTTCCTTTTGTTGGTAGTGTCTTTGCGGAGGTTGCTGGTGCAATAATACCAAATCAGAGAGTCGATAGAATTGTAAAATTTGCCCAAAAATTGGAATCAAAATTGTCTGACACTCAAAAAGCAGCACTTCGATCACAACTTTCCGATGAAGAATTTGTGGGTATTCTTGAAGACGGAATGATACAGGCGTCAAAATCAACAAGTGATGATCGTAGGGAATATTTGGCTTCACTGATTGCAAATGGTTTGTCAGACAAAGCAATCGAATATAGTGAAACAAGACGTTTATTGACTATACTTGGTGATTTGAGTGATGCAGAAGTCATTTTTCTTAGATCGTATTTAGTACGAACAATAGGTGGGGATGAAGAATTTAGAGAAAAGCATAAAAAACTTTTAAGGCATGACCCAATAGCTTTAAACGCTTCACAAGAAGAAAATGATAAAAATGCAATAAAAGATAATTATAAAGAACACTTAATTTCTTTAGGGTTGCTAAAAAACGAATACCGACTTTCTCATGAAACTGGCTTACAAGAGATAGATACATTTACAAAAGCACCCAAAATTAGCGGTAAGAATATAACTGGCACTGGTAGATTGCTTTTAAGGTATATCGGATTATCTGAGACAACCTGAAAATGGAATTGATCTATGAGTTGGAAAATTGTTGCGAAAGATGTTGACCCATCTGATCCTATTATGAAGAAGTTATTCGATGAGGCTATTGCAGCAGCCCCTTCTGGCTATGTCAAAATAAACAAAGAAGGAGAAATTGTAAGCGAAGATACTGTTGCAATGTTGCCTCGTCATCCAGTGACAGGAAAATGTCGTTTGTGCGGACAAGAGGCGGAACTCACAAAAGAACATATACCTCCAAAATCTAGTGGTAATAAACAAAGACATACAAAATTAACTTTTGATGACTGGATGAAACACCATTTGGAAGCAGATACAAAATCTAAGCATACAATAGAACAAGGTGGTATTTTTGGTTACACGTTATGTCGTAAATGCAATTCATTGACGGGCAAACTCTATGGCAATGAATATAAAAATTGGGTTATTCGTGCTAACAAAATGATCGAAGGATTCGGGTCAGGTATTGCAGCGCAATTAAATCAGCTTAATGGTCCATTCGGTGAAGAAATCAACTTTGGGACGAAAGAAGATGGTGGTGTGAGGACAGGTGCGCTTGTCAGACAGGTACTATCCTGTATGTGCAGTTTGAGTGGATCATGGGATTTGGCAGAACGACATTCAGTTTTACGCAGAATCATTCTGGAACAGTCTACGGAAGCATTACCAGATAGTCTTGAACTTGGCATGTCTATATATTTTGGTCCAAGAGTTCGTATTCAGGGACCACAGTTGCGTGTAGATGCAAAGACTGGAATATGGAGATGGTTTCAAGAAATCGCATTTCCGCCTTTTGCGTTTTTGATGGTTGTAGCGAGTAATAGCAAAGAACCAGGGTTGGGTCTCTTGATTAACCGTATGACCGAAGTGCATCCTGATATTAGACAAAACTTTACTGGAATTATTGAATTGGGGTTTGGCTGGTCCCCGTATCCTGGTGATTATCGATCAGAAGCCGCTATTATTGCAGGACGTACTTAGTTATTTATGATAATATTTCCTTCCTTTCAACTTCTCAGGTAAGTATGATAGTCCTTCTTTTGCCCCAACACTTCCCTCTTTCCAACTGTACCCTTTTGCGTAACCGAGTTCTTTCATCAACTTTGTCGGTGCGTTGCGGAGGTGGAGCGGTACTGGCTCGTTGGGAAAATTCAGTACGTCTTCTCTGGCGCGAGCATAAGCGTCTGTCGTTGCACGGGATTTCTTTGCAGACGCTAAATAGACAGTGCCATGAGCTAAGTTGAGAGCACATTCTGGGTAACCAATCGTTTCACATGCTTTGAACACCTCATTGGCGACTACAAGGGCGGTGGGTAATGCCATTCCGATGTCTTCGGATGCAAAGATAACCATGCGTCTTGCAATAAATTTCGGGTCTTCTCCCCCTTCGATCATTCGGGCGAGATAATAGAGTGCTGCATCGACATTTGAGGCACGCATTGACTTCAAATATGAGGAGATGATGTTGTAATGTTCATCTGCTTTTTTGTCATAGAGCCCTGCTGATTTGGTTTGAAAAATATCTTTGATTGTTTCAGGTTTGATTTCTTTTTCTTTGTAAGTGGTTACTGCCATTTCGAGCGCGTTGAGCATGATTCGTGCGTCGCCGCCTGAAAGTCTGATGAGTAATTCTTCCGCATCAGGTGCAATTTTTTTCTTGTACTCCCCTACTCCATTTTTTTTGTCAGTTAACGCTTTTGCAATGATTGTCTGTAATTCTTGTTTGTCCAAACTTTTTAGAACAAAAACCCTGCAGCGTGACAGTAAAGCGCTGATGATTTCAAAGGACGGATTTTCAGTCGTTGCCCCGATCAATGTTATCGTTCCATTCTCAACAGATGGCAGCAATGTATCTTGTTGGGCCTTGTTCCATCGGTGAATTTCATCGATAAAGAGAATGGTTCGTTTAGGTACTAGGGACTTGGTGCTAGGGATTAGGTTTCTTTTTTGTGCTTTCTCAATAATTTCCATCAAATCTTTTTTCCCACTTGTCACTCCAGACAAGGCGTGAAAGTCTGCGTTGACGCTTTTGGCGATGAGATACGCAAGGGTTGTTTTGCCTGATCCAGGTGGTCCCCAAAAAATCATTGAGGAAACTGTATTATTCTCAATCATTTTCCGGATTATGCCGTTTTTGCCGATGAGATGCTCTTGCCCAGCATAATCATCAAGAGTTGTTGGACGCATTCTGAAGGATAAATTTGCGTGATTTTTAGATTTACTATCCACTTCGTGGGGTCGCATGAGCACATTGTAGCATACGATAGATACTAGTTGAATTGGCTGGGGACATCGTTGACACTCCTAAGATTTGATTAGCATAAGCTAAAGGGGTCAAATAATCAAGGGCTTGATGAGGACGAATACTGTTGTATTTGATTAACCATTCAGTTAAATCTTT
>Ga0265340_10000124_pt1 | contig 38152 bp, 33 predicted proteins | sample 4CB225metaG_FD_202082 | JGI IMG/M metagenome (GOLD analysis project Ga0265340, IMG submission 202082) | Rhizosphere microbial communities from Carex aquatilis grown in University of Washington, Seatle, WA, United States - 4-CB2-25 metaG | ecosystem: Host-associated > Plants > Roots >...
CGGATCGTAGAATGCCGCGCAGGTCCCGGCATTCTACGATCCGTCGCTGCCCTACGACGTCGACCAAAACGGCAGGCAGCGCATGCACAACTTCAGCTTCACCAGCGAAGTCCGCTACTGGTTCAAGTTCGACGCCGGCAACACCTACCAGCTCGACTTCGTCGGAGACGACGACGTATGGGTCTTCATCAACAAGAAGCTGGCGGTCGACTTGGGCGGGCTTCATTCGCCCGCATCCGGGTCGGTCACACTCGACGCCACCACGGCGGCCAAGCTGGGCAATCTTGCGACGGGCAACGTGTACGAGGTCGCCGTCTTCCAGGCCGAACGCCACACCACCGCTTCGTCTTACAAGTTGACCTTGACCGGATTCAACGCCGCACCGACCAGTTGCGTGCCCACCTGCGGTGATGGCGTCGCGGTCGCCGACGAAGAGTGCGACAACGGCAAAGACAACAGCGACACCGCGTACGGCGGGTGCACGACCGCGTGCAAATGGGGCGGATTCTGTGGCGACGGCATCGTCAATGGGCTCGAGGAGTGCGACAACGGAAAGAACAACGGCACCCAGTACGGCCCCGACGGCTGCACGCTCGGCTGTACGCGTCCGCACTTCTGCGGCGACGGCCGGGTCGACACCGACCGCGGCGAGGAATGCGATCTGGCGGACAAGAATGGCGTCAAGCTGGACGGAAACCGCACGCCGTCCAGCGATACCACCGCCCAGATCTACTGCACCAGCGACTGCAAGATTCCGCCGGGCGTGGTGTTCTAGCGCGACAGTTCTAGCGCCGCGGGATACGGGCACTGACGCTACCTTTCCAGCCGCTCTACCCGCCGTGCTCCGGCTCCCGTTCGCCGAATACGAGCAGCAACACGGCCCACGCCAACGGTACCGCCCCCACTAGCAGGAAGGTCAGGTCCGCGACGATGCGGATCCATTCGAGCGTGTGGAAGAGCCCGCCCATGAGAAATGTGAGACGGCGGGCGTGCCAGTAGCCATGTTGGATGGCGTCCCCGAGTTGCAGCACACCGCCGGGAAACAGATCGAGCACGACCATCAGGCCGAGCCCGCCGTTGACGCCCCAGAATCCGATGCGAACCCATCGTTCGGCCCGGTTCCAAATGGCATCGCCGCGGATGGCGCGCAGGCAGAAGAAGACAACTCCCAGGGCCAACATGCCGAACACGCCAAACATGGCAGCGTGACCATGATTTGCGGTCAGACTGGTGCCGATCTCGAAGTACGAGACGATAGGCAGATTGATGAGGAATCCGAACACGCCGGCGCCCACGAAGTTCCACACGCCCACGGCGATGAGAAAGTAGATGGCCCATTTCTGGTGGGCGGCCAGCGGTCGATGGCACTCCTCGCAATTCTGATCCTTGAGGCGGATGAAGTCCCATGCGTCGAGGGTCAATAGCGTCAGCGGAATCACTTCCATGGCGCTAAAGCACGACGCCAATCCCATGTTCAGCGTGCCCTGCCCGGTGAAGTACCAGTGGTGGCCGGTGCCTACGATGCCGCCGAGGAGATAGAGTATGGCATCCAGATAGACCAGACGGGTCGCTGTCTTGGTGGTCACAAGCCCCATTTGCACGAACATGACGGCCACCAGCACCGTGGCGAAGAGCTCGAAGAATCCCTCGACCCAGAGATGGATGATCCAGAAGCGCCAATTATCGATGATGGCGAAGTTGGTGTGCGAGCCGTAGAAAAGCGCAGGCAAGTAGAAGACCGGGATGGCCACGGCTGCGTAGAGAAACAGCGAAGGCAACTCGCCCTTCTCGCCGGATTTCATCGCGGGCCGCAGGGCGCGGAACATCAGGAACAGCCAGAACCCCAATCCGCCGGCCAGAAGAAGTTGCCAAAAGCGGCCGAGATCGAGGTACTCGCTGCCCTGATGGCCAAGCCAGAACCACAGCGTCCCAAGCTTGTCGTTGATCCCCAGCGCCTCGCCGGCCAGGCTGCCGAACACGACCAGCGCCAACGCGCCCAGAAGAATCAGCACGCCCAGCCTTTGTCCCTTGGGCTCCGCGCCACCGACCAGAGGTGCCAGGAACAACCCGCCCGCAACCCAGGCAGTGGCGATCCAGAAGATCGCCAGTTGCAGGTGCCAGGTGCGAGCCAGGTTGTAAGGTAGGAATCGGGTCAGATCGAAACCGTAGAACGCACCGGGCTCGACGCGGTAGTGGGCCAGCACGCCGCCCATCGCTGCTTGCAAGACAAACAGCACAGCGACCACAGCGAAGAACAGGCCGAGCGCCTTCTGGCTGGGCGTGACCTTCCAGCGGTGAATCGGCCCCTCGGCTACGTGGTGTACGTGCCCCGAAGCCCCGCCCCAGCCTAGGTAGTCGAATCGTCCGAAGACGAAGAGCACGACGCCGAGGCCGCCCAAGAGACAGACCAGGCTCAAGGCGCTCCACAAATAGGTCGACGAGGTCGGTGTGTTTCCCGCCGACGGCTCGAACGGCCAATTGTTGGTGTACGAATCCTGGGTGCCCGGCCGCGGGGCCACGGTGGCCCAGGTGGCCCAGGAAAAATATGCGTTCAGCGCGGCGAGGTCGCCGTCGTCGTGAATGAAACCAAGCGGAAGTCCCGGCGCTGGCGTGTAGCCGGCGAAGTAATCCTTCCACTCTCCTCGCTGGACGCGAAAGGATGCCTCCTCGCCCGGCGTGAAGACGAGCGTCTCTGCGCGTTCGTCGTAGCGGTTCTGCTTGAGCGTCTGCTTGATCGACTCAGCGACGGAATGAGCTTCTTCCTGCCCGAGCTCGGCCCAGGGCTTGCCGTAGCGAGCTCTCGCCCCGGTATCGCGTGCGATCTCGGTCAGGCGGTGAAGGTATTCGGCGGTGTAGTCGGGGCCGAGGTAGGCGCCGTGTCCCCACAGCGTCCCGTGCTCCATGAGCCCGAATTTGAAGAATACGTCCTGGCCTTTGTGAATGTCCTCCGCGGTGAACAGAAGCTGGCCCTCGGAATTCACCACGCGGGCCGGGATGGGTGGCGCTCCTCTGTAGGTTTTGACCGTGACCACTGTCAGGAGGGTGAAGCCGAGGGCCATGACCAGAATCGCGGTTTGCCGCCACCAGGGAGAAAGTGGCGCGGGATCAGGCGATACAGGACGGGCATTGGTATTGCTATTCACGATCCACCTCCGTTGTACGCGGCCTATGCTTTCCCATCACGGGCACGGGGTGCCCACCTTGCCCAAAGCGGCCGCAGCACGGGCGGCAGCATCGTTCATTGGAGCCGCGCCTTCTTGGAACCCTTGCCAGGCGCGCTTGGCGGGGCGAGGATTGCCCGCAGGCCTCGCACGAGACGAGGCCCCACCGTGCGCAGCTCGCTTCTATGCGCCAGGGAAAGGCGGGTAAGCAGCCGCTCACCCTGCGCGGTCACCTGGATGAGAACCTCGCGCGCATCGAGGTCGCCGCGACGCCGTACCGCGAGTCGCCTCGCAACCAGGCGGTTCACCAGCTCCACGGCGCTGTGATGGCGGACCTGCAGGCGCTCGGCGAGCATCCCGATGGTGGGTCGCTGGCCCTCGGGCAGTCCTTTGATGGCGAGCAAGAGCTGGTGCTGGTGGGGCTCGATGCCGGCGGCCCGCGCCTCGTGTTCGCTGAACACGAGGAAGCAGCGGATTTGGTAGCGAAACTCGGCGAGGGCTTGGTGGTCAACTGAGGCAATCATATCGTGAGACGATATAATGTCCCAGAACCGGAGCGACGCACGTCTTTTCCGTTGCCCGGTCCGCCGACGTCAGCGCGGGGCGGTGACGAGCTCTTGGGCCGCGCGCTTGAGATCCGCGGATTGATAAGGCTTGGACAAGAGCCGGGTCACCCCGCATTTCTTCACGGCCTCGACCGACATCGATTCACCGATGCCCGACACCATGAGGATGGGGATATCGGGTCGGACGGCAAGGACGTTTTCCACCAGTTGCAAGCCGGTCATGTGTGGCATGGTGTTGTCGGTAACGAGCAAGTCGTATCGGTTGGGATCGGAACGGAATTCTTCCAGGGCCTGCAGACTGGATGTGTGAACGACGACCTCGAATCCGGCCGATTCGAGCACGCGCTGGCCGAGCACGGCCAGGCGGGCTTCATCTTCCACGAGCAGAATCCGATGCAGCCTGGGGCTGGCAGGGTTTTCCTGCGTGGCCCGCGACACGTTCCGCGGCGCCGCGGGCAGGTACACGTCGAAGCGTGTGCCTTCGCCGATGCGGCTGGCGACGTCGATGGCTCCGCCCATGGAAAGCACGATTTGTTTGATGACCGACAATCCCAGGCCCGTGCCCTCGCCTTGGGGCTTGGTTGTGTAGAATGGCTCGAAGATGCGTTCGAGCATCTCTGGTGGAATGCCGGTCCCGGTGTCCGCAATGCGCAAGCGCACGTAGAGCCCAGGATGCGTTCCCGGGTGGGAGGCGGCGAACGTCTGGTCCACCGCCGCGGGACCAACCCGTATCTCCAACATGCCCCCTCTTGCTTTCATGGCATAGGCCGCGTTGGTCGCCAGATTCATGTCGATTTGGTGCAGCTCGTTTCCGTCGGCCACCACGGGCGGGCTTGTGACGTCAAAGCTCTCGTGGATTTCGATGTTGGGGGGAAGCGTCGCGCGCAGCAACTGGATGGCATCGCGAACCGGACCTTGCAAGCTGGTTGGCGCGCGCGAAGGCTTCGACTTTCTGGTGAAGAACAGGATGCGATTGACCAGGTCGCGCCCGCGCCGGGCGGTGTCGATGACGATGTCGAGATCCGCGACGACCGCGGGGACGCTTCTTGCCGCCTCCCGGGCCAGCTCGGAATAGCCGATGATCCCAAGCAGGATATTGTTGAAGTCGTGGGCGATGCCGCTGGCCAGGTTCCCGATCGCTTCCAGCTTCTGGGTTTGACGAAGCCGTTCCTCGAGGTCGCGGCGTTCGCTGACGTCCACGATGGTTCCCAGGATGAAGACGCCCTCGGGCGTGGTGATGGGGGACAGTCCGATCTCGACCGGGATCTCGCGACCGTCGCGGTGGCGCGCGGACAGCTCCCGCCCGGATCCCATGCGACGCGCGGTGGGCGTCTGCGCATACTGTTCGCGCAGTCTCGCGTGTCCCCCGGTCGACTGATCGGGCACCAGTAGTTCCACCGACTGTCCTACCAACTCATCGCGGGCGTAGCCGAACAGCCGCTCAACCTCCTGGTTCACCACCGTGATGATCCCGGCGCTGTCGACGACGATAAGTCCGGAAGGACAGCGCTCGAACGCCGTTCTGATGAATTCGTCGGTCACTTCCCTCGGAATCGTCCGTGGCATGGCTCCTCCGGGCAGTTCGACGCTAGCATGGCGAAATCGACGGGCCAGAGAGACGGGCGTTACGGCCATGTTGGAGCGTCATCGTCAAAACACCGGGTTATGGAAGGCGGAATCGGGGCGTGCGAACAGAAAACCTTGGAAGAAGTCGCACCCGATGTCGCTCAAGATATCGCGTTCGACCTCGGTCTCGACGCCTTCGGCGACAAGTAGCATTTCCATCTCGCGACATAGCGCCGCAATCGACGACACCAACCTGCGCTTGATCCGGCTGGTCTCAATCCCGCGCACGAGGTTCATGTCCACCTTCACGATGTCGGGATCCAGCACCGCGAAGCTGGTCAGCCCCGCGTAACCTGCCCCTAGATCGTCGACCGCGATGCGAAACCCGAAGCTATGCAGCTCGGCCGCGCGAGTGCGCACCTCCTCCAGGCGTACCAGCGGAGCTCGCTCGGTGACCTCCAACACCACGTGCGGGGCCATGCTCGCGAGCGGCGCTCCGGGATCGGTCAGCTCCGGATCGAGCAGGTCACTCGGATGCAGGTTGAGGAAGAGCAGCCAGTCCTGCCGCATGAGCGGGCGTCGGTGGGCGGCGAACGCGCGCGTCGCTCGGCCGAGTCTTTGCGTCGCACCCAGGCGCTCCGCGGCGAACACCACATCTTCCGGCTCGGGCAACGAGGGTTCGCGGCTGCGCAGCAGGGCCTCGTAGCCGAGGATGCTTTGGCCGGACAGCGATACGATGGGTTGAAAGGCCATGCCGAACGATGCCAAGGCGCGCTCGAAGCTGGCTTGCAAACCGGCCCGATCCGCTGGACCGGCAAGGCCGACCAAGCTCAAGGCCTCGCGCTTCAGACGCGCCAGACGGCAGAGCTGGGTCGCCTCCATGACTGTGCGCCGCAGATGCTCGACATCGCAGGGCTTGGGCAGGTAGCGGAAGACGCCGAATTCGATAGCCTCGGCAGCGCCCTTCCACGAAGGCAGTCCGGTCAGAAGCAGAACCGGCAGATCGGGATCGTGGTCTCGGACCGCGCGCAGAAGCTCAATACCGCTCATGTCCGGCATGTTGACGTCGCTGACCAAGGCTGAGAATCCACCTTGGCGGACTAGAGAAAGGGCCTCCCTTGCCGCTTGACAGGCAACCACATCGAAGTCCTTCTCCAGGACGCGCGTGAGCAGGCCCAAGACGGTCGGATCGTCGTCGACCACCAGGACCGTGGTGGGCAGGGTCGCGTCCTCGGTAGGCTCCCTTGCTGTTGCAGTTGTTTCCATAATATCCCGCCCGATGAGGCCGTGAGAGCTCGGGAGTCATCTTGTTACGCGGCAGGCAGAGCACTTTGACTTACCCCACCAGGCTTTGATTCGGGTCGAGGGGAGAATGGTTCAGGAAAACTAAGCTATTTTCGGATGTATTTGGTCGGCATTTAGGGCGATCGATGAGCGCGCAAACATCGCAATCCGGATGAAACGGTCCCGGGTCCGGCGCATCCAAGCAGCCTAAAGGAATATGACATGTCGAAGCACGAGCGCTGTGTCCGACGCGATCCCTGGCTCGCACTGTCCGCCGGCTTTCTTGTTGAAGCCTGCTCCGAGAACGACGGCAAATCATTCCAACTTTCGCGCTAAGGAAGACGACGCGAACGATCGTCTTCTTGAACCTGCGACGTGGTACCGCTGCACCGAGACTCAGCTCATTTTCAAATTTCTGACAAGGAGACATCGATGAATAGCCTTGCGCTCGTACTGGTGACGATTTCCACCCTTGCTCCAACCTCGGCAAGTACCGGCGCCGAGGCCGGGGCGTTGTCGACCGCGCGGCCGCGAACGCTGGCCCAGGGAGAGCCCCCAGCGCAGCCCGCCGTCGGCACGCCGCCGCCCTCGGCGGAGGCCCCCACCGCCGCTTCACCCGCGTTGCCGCCACGAGAAGCGGCGCCCTCGAACAGTGACTTGAGCGTCTGGGGCGTGCTCCCGTACAACTACGGTGGCTTCGGCTTTGGCGTCGGCGGTCGCTTCGCACTTCCATTGCCGATCCCGTCGCTTCTCCCAAAGGGGGGACGCATTCGTGACAACTGGTCCATCGAGTTCGGTGCCGACTACGTTCGCTTCTCGCTCGGCGTCCTGAGCAGCGACTATTCAGTCAACTGGTTCCTGCCGGTAGCCGGCGTCCGATGGAATGTGTGGCTGAGCGACAATTTCGCCGTTTATCCCAAGGCCGAGGCCGGTTATGAGATCGCCTGGGTCTCCGGGTATCCATCGGGTTCCTCCGCTCCTACCTATGGAGGAGTCTACGTCAGCGGCGCGGCCGGGCTCATCTACAAGATTGGCGGCAGCAGCGTTACTTTGCGGGCGGAGGCCGGCAGCTTCGGCCTCAAAGGCGGCGTCGGCTTCGTGTTCTGATTCCGGCGGACGGCGGGTGTGACCGACAGCGTGCGAGCGCCGGCGTCGGATTCCCGGGAAGTCGCGCTGACCTGGGACTGGGCGCCGTGCTTCAGAAATGATCCTCGCTGCTGTACGAGGAAACCGTAGCGACGTTACGGGCGGCGATGGCCTCGTCCCACGGGGCAACCTGCCAGTTGTCGACCTGCCGATCCTCTGCCAGCCAACAGGGCAGCGCGATGAGCAGGCTGCGCGCCAGTGCGTCCACGTAAGGCTCGTACATCGCGCGCAGAGCCCGCAGCTTCTCGTCGGCGGCCGCACCCTCGCGCAATTTGAGCCCCTTGTCCGCCAAGACGGCTCGGAGTCGGACGAGCTCGGACGCGGGCAAGCGGTCGTCGGTGTGCGGATTGTATCGGGTGAGCACGACCTGCGAGAGATCCACCACCGCGTGCCTGGCTATGGCAAAGGTGATCCTTGCCTGCTCGCCGGGAATCCCGTCGACGCCCACCAAAACCAGCGCTGTCGCATCGAGAACCGTGGTCAGCGCCGCCAGCCAGGATTGGTTGTTGTGCTGCGAACGAAAGAAGCTGAGCACTGGATAAGAGAGGTGACTCTCCAAAACCTCGGCCGACCATCGCTCCCACGCGTGGAAGATGCGGTCGAGCCCATCGCCGCGTGAGCAAGCGCCGTAGCGGCGCAGGAGCTCGGCGGCCGTGGGCGGAGAGCCGGCGCGCGCATCGAGCAGCGAAATCTCGATCTCCCGACGGGAAAACGCCGAATAGATGGTGGGCAGGTAGCCAATCACGATGCCCAGGAACGCAAAACCCATCCCCGCCTCCAGCACCGCAAGAAAGCGCGTCCAGGCCGAGATGGGAACGATATCGCCATAGCCCAGGGTGAAGAAAGTCTCGCCGCTGTGATAGAGCAGCCGCCCGAAGCTGGCGTCGCCATCGGACGACTGCAGATGCGCACCCGTCCCGTGTTGCACAAGCGCGAAGCCAAAAATGAGACCGCTTGCCCAAAGCGCAAGCAGCAGCACCAAGGAGAGGGGGCCGAAGTACGCCAGCAGAGCCTCGCGCCGGCCTTGCGATTGGATGCGATTGACGAGCGCCGCCCACGACCCCCATGTCAGCCGGTAGTACCAGGCGCTGAGCCGGAATCGCCCGCGCACGCGCCGAGGCAACACCACCGTCTCGAGCGCGTCGAGCAAGACCGAGCACAGAACGACGAGCCCAACCAGACTGGATACGATTCGCAGAATGAGCATGATCGCGGTCAAGGCTAGCAGGTGCCGCCTAGAGCAGGCCCTGGTGTGACGCAGAATACCCACTTCGATTCGCCCATGGACCTGGACCGTCGCGATCGAGTTGCCCCACAATAGACGCGGAACCACTGCAAGACAGCCGCATCAAAAATCGCGGACCCGGTTTTCAAGTAGGACGCAAAGCACGAATGAGAGGCAATCGTGAACGAAAGCACCCAGGCCCGATCTGGACGGGGCGCGCTACGCGGAATACAGCAGACGCTTCATAAAATACTGGCCGAAGTCGAGGCTCGGCCCGCTTGTCTCGAGGACATTCTCGCGGCTGCTCCCGAGGCGCTGGTTGCCTTCGATGCGTCACGGCGTATTCTCTATGCGAACAAGCGAGCCGAAGATGTCTTTGGCTATCAGCCCGGTGCTCTTGCGGGTTGTTCGACGGACGTGCTGATTCCGGTGAGGCTGAGGCAACCGGACGCCCCCCCGATGGCGGTGACGACGGATCTCATGCAGGTCGAGCTTCCTGGCCTAATGAGCGATGGAAGCGAGCGCGACATCGAGTGGTGCTTTGGGGCGGTTTGCAGGGAAACCACGCCCATCTTCGTCACGACGGTGCGCGACCGGGGCGAGATTATCAACACGCTCGAAGCGTTGCGCCTGAGTGAGGAGCGCTTTCAACTCTTCGTCAATGGCATACGGGATTGCGCCATCTTCATGCTCGATGCTAGCGGTCGTGTGTCTAGCTGGAACGCTGGTGCTGCGCGTATCACGGGTTGGACTGCGGCCGATATTCAGGGTCAGCCCTACGAGATCTTCTTCACGGCGGAAGACCGCGCCGCTGGCGTCCCCAGACAGTTGATTGGCGATGCCATGAGGGAGGGGAGCCGCGCGGTGACAGGCTGGCGGGTGCGCAAGGACGGGTCACGCTTCTGGGCGCAAGGCTCCCTTACCGTCCTCCGCAACGCAAACGGCGAAATCTATGGTTTCGCCAAGATTACGCGCGACCTGACCGAACGCCGACAGGCCGAAGAAGTTGAGCGTCGGCTCATCGCCGAACGCGCTACACGTGAGGCAGCCCAGCAGGCCGAACAACGATTGCTCGAGGGTGAAGACAAGCTCCGGCGCCTGCAACGGTTGACTGCGGCGCTCTCCGAAGCCGTCACGCCCGACGACGTATCGAAGGTTGTCCTCGGGGAGTGCGTGAACGCGCTGGGCGCCGCCGCATGCGCTGTCTACCTGCTTGGCTCGGATGGAAAGAGCCTCGAGTTGTTCGCCCAGCGCGGCCACCCGGAGGCTGCGACCGTCAACTACACATCGATTCCTCTCGGCTCACACACACCAATCAGCGACGCTGCACGGGAACGAACAGCGAAATTTTACGAGAGCTTTGATGACTGTTGGAAGCTGTACCCAGCACTTCGAGACGCTATAAGCGCCGGCAACTTCGAGGCCTCCGTGGCTTTGCCGCTGGTTGCGCACGGGACGCTGGTTGGCGCACTCGGGCTACGCTTCGACAGCCCGCGGGCGTTCAATGAAGGCGACCGCTCGATCCTGTTAACGGTCAGCGACCTCTGTTCGCAGGCGTTCGAAAGGGCGAGGCTCTTCGCGGCGGAGCGCGCAGCGCGAGCGGGCGCGGAGTCCGCCAGCCGTTCCAAGGACGAATTTCTGGCGATGCTGGGGCACGAGCTTCGAAACCCATTGGCGCCGATCAGCACGGCCATCCAGCTCATGAAACTGCGCGGGGACGATCGCTCCTTGCGCGAACGCGAAGTCATTGAGCGCCAGGTCATGCACCTAAGCAGGCTGGTGGACGACCTGCTCGATGTGTCTCGCGTGGCCCGAGGGCTCCTTTCACTGTCCCGCGTCCACATTGAGGTGCAAGACGTTCTCTCCAAGGCGGTCGAGATTGCCAGCCCTCTCATCGAACAGCGTGAGCAGCACCTGATCGTTTCGACAGCGCAGCCCGACTTATGGATGAACGCCGATCCCTTGCGGCTGGCGCAGGTCGTAGCCAACCTCTTGACCAATGCGGCGAAGTACACGCCGCCACGAGGGCATGTGTGGCTCAGCGCCGCACTCGAAGATGGGCATGTGGTTATCCGCGTTCGCGACGATGGCGAAGGCATTGGGGCCAGCCTCCTTCCCCATGTGTTCGATCTCTTCGTACAAGGAATGCGAACGGTCGCACGTTCCGAGGGCGGGCTTGGCCTCGGCCTGGCGCTTGTGAAGAGCTTCGTCGCTCTGCATGGTGGAACGGTCGCCGCAACAAGCGAGGGGCCCGGGCGCGGCAGCGAATTTGTGGTGCGCATCCCCGCCCTGGCTTCGGTTGAGGTGACTAGGCCGAGCGCCGAGACTCCGCCCCCCGTTTCTCAGGAAGGAAGACGCATCCTCGTCGTAGACGACAACGAAGATGCCAGGGAAATGTTGGCGGATCTCCTGCGTGACTTGGGGCACGAGGTGGTGGTGGCGGATGATGGACCCGCGGCCTTGCGCAGGCTTGAGGTATTTCCCGCCGAGGTGGCCATTCTCGACCTCGGGCTGCCCGTGATGGATGGCTTCGAGCTCGCACGTAGGGTGCGTGAACGACAGTCGGGCTCGGGGTTGCGGCTCATTGCTTTGACCGGCTATGGCCGCGAGCGGGATCTTGCCCAGAGTCGCGCCGTGGGGTTCGATGCGCACCTGGTTAAGCCCGTCGACATGTCTGCCTTAATCACCGCAATTAGCCCCGAAGGCGTCCGCGCACGCAAGCTAGCGTGATCGGCTGGGCCTCAAATGTGGCCAAGCAGCATGAGAACGAGCAGAAGCACCAAGACCAGTCCGAGGCCGCCGCTTGGATAATAGCCCCAGCCCGAACTATAGGGCCACCTCGGCAGAGCCCCGACCAACAGGAGTACAAGTATGACGATGAGTATGGTTCGCATTGTCTTCTTCCCTAGCCAAAAGCGGGCCATCGCGACCTTCCGCAAGACGTCGAGAGCGTGCGCGCGGCCGGAGCGCGTCGCCAACCCTATTTCGATCGAGCAAAGTAACGCCTGACGAGTTGTCGAGCCGTCGTAGCTGCGGCTGCGGTCGACACCGCCAGGAGAATCCGCCCTCCCGTGCTCGGTGGCGCTTTGGCGACCAGGTCAGGCGTTCCGATGGCGCGCCTCAGTGCGGCCCCTAGGCGCGACAGCCGGCCGGGCACAGTTTGTTGCCGCCGGGCTCGGCGGACGTGCCATCGAATGCCTTCCCCGAGAGCGGTAATGACAGCGATACCAAGCGCGGTCGCAATGACGGGATGGGCGCGGATCAACGCACGCGGCGCCAGTCGATGACGTCTCCGGTCCAACTCACCCAGGAGGTGGCCCAGGTTGTCTCGGATACCTTCAATCTCGCGCTCCTGCCGATCGGCCTTGCTTTCCATATCTTTCGACTCGTCGACATTCGGTACGGTGCTTTCATCCGTAACCATCAGACACCTAGCATCTCGCCCGGGGTCTCGCCGGCTCGCGAGACGTCAGCAGCGTTGCCGTGCTCCAGAATCTCTTCTGCACGTTTTGCCCATTCGGAGCTGTCCGCATGCACGGAGACAAGGATCCCACCGCTGGTCACCATCCCCTCGTAGCGCTTGGCCTCGAACTCCGGAGTTCCAAGGCCAACCATGGCACCCGTCAAACCCAGGACCGCGCCGCCCGCCCCGGCTCCCGCCAGCGCGGCCATGATCGGCCCTGCGGCGATAAAGGGCCCGAGCCCCGGGATTGCCAGCGCACCGACGCCGACCAGCCATCCCAACGTTCCACCAAGAATAGCCCCGGTGCCAGCCCCGGCGGCAGCGCCTTCGGATGCCTTGGTGTGCTTCTCAAGCGAGAGATTTCTGGTTCCGCTCTTGTCGGCGAAGAGTACCGAAATGTCGTCGTGCCGAAAGCCGGCAGTTCTCAAGTCGGCAACAATTTCCTTCAGCTGAGAAAGCGTCTTCAGGATTCCAAATACTGATGTTCTGCCTGGCATCTAGACACCTCTTCCACGAATGTTGCGCAAAGGTCGAATGCACAGTTCAGGCCAACATGTAGCCTGGCGGAAGGGCGAGACGGCTTGGGCCAATCAATCATCGTCCAGCCGGAGTCGTCCAGCACGGTTTCGTCCCGTTTGTTACTCCTTCGAAACCAGCAGTGTCGATTGGTTACTGATTCGAAGCGCGTTTCTATGCGCTCCTAAGGTCTGGATTTCGACAAGCCCGCCGTACCTCCTGGCCTGGTCTACAAGCTCCATGCCGGCGGAGCTCTTGGCATGGTTCATGTAGTGCGTGGGGTCGCCAAATGCTTACGGGAGCTTGCATGAACCTTGGCCCAATAGGATAGGTGCGAAATGACCAAAGAGACAGAGCCCAATCATCCATTCCTGACCGATATCAAGGAACTGAGACGCCGCGCTCGGCAACACATCGAAAAGGGGGCAGTCACCGAAGGCTACCGCGGGGACCGAGCGATCGTTCTTCGTCTCCTCAATGAAGCTCTGGCGACCGAGATCGTCTGTATCCTTCGCTACAAGCGCCACTACTATATGGCCACCGGACTCAACGCCGAGGCCGTTGCCGCGGAGTTCCTGCAGCATTCAACAGAGGAACAAGACCACGCGGATCAAATTGCGGCGCGCATTACCCAGCTTTGTGGCGAACCTGACTTCAGCCCCGAAGGGTTGGCGATGCGCAGCCATGCCGAGTATGTTCCGGGCGATAGTCTTCTCAGCATGATTAGGGAAGATCTTGTCGCTGAACGAATTGCGATCGAGTCGTACAGCGACATGATACGTTACATCGGCGACAACGATCCGACGACTCGCCGGATGCTGGAGGCCATCCTCGCCGTCGAGGAAGAACACGCGGAGGACATGAAGACGCTCATTGAATCTGTTGGGCGCGACGGCGCCTTGGGAGGCTAGTCGTCAGCTAGCTGCAGGAGCCATTCGACTGGCAAGGGCGGCGACGGGTTCTGGAGGAAAATATGACAAGACGCCGCGCCTCCGTGGTTCCGAACCACGTGACCCTGAACATCGAAGCCATCGCCAATCGGCGAGCGCTATCCGAAAGTGAGCTTCCGAATAGCCAGAGGGTGATCGAGTCGCTGACGCTAGCGCTTGGCCGCCCACGCACTTTGATGGTGCTCATTGGTGGGATCGCGATTTGGGCATTCTACAATTGCTGCGTTGCCTTTAGGGCGAATGTTCATCCGTTCGATCCTCCTCCGTTCTATTGGCTTCAAGGCCTGGTTGGTCTGTACGCCGCGCTGATGACGACCATGGTGCTGACGACTCAAAATCGACAAAACAAAGAGGCCGAAAGGCGGGCTCACCTCGAATTGCAGGTCAGCCTTCTTGCGGAACAGCGGACTGCCAAGATCGTTGCGCTTCTGGAGGAACTACGGCGCGATCTGCCGAGTGTTAAGAATAGGCCCGACCCAGTCGCGGAGGCCATGCAGGAAACCGTGGCCCCTGACGCGGTCATCTCGGCGCTGGACCATGCCCTGGTCGGGTTGGACGCGCTGAAGAAGAGCAATGGCAAGTAGGGCACGCGGTGCCCCATCGACGCCGGTAAGATTGGGTGGCTTCGTCGCCTCGAAGGTGACAGCGTTGGGGCGATTGTTCAAGTCCAGATCTCTTTCCGGAAAGAGGACGAATCTGCTCCTCTTGGGTGCAACGCTTGGGCTCGCTGCCGCGATCTGCCTCAGCGCTGCTTCCGCCGGGGCCTATCTTTCGGCAAGCGAGTGGGTCAGTCACACCCTCGATGTCCAGCGCGAGCTCGACCAATGGATGGTGGCGCTTCTTGACGCGCAGGCGAGGGCGCGGGATGTCCTCATCTCGGGAGAAAGCGCGGATTGGACCGCCTACAATACTGCGCTCGAGAACGAACGTCGATCCGCGCTTCGTGTGCGACGGAGCGTCGGAGACAATCCCGGTCAACTCATGAGAGTCGACACGGCGGATCGCAGCGCGCGCGCTGTGATTGAGACGCTTCGTGCGCTCGTCGCTCCTGGAAGCGAAGAACATCGCCAGGAGAGCATCCGTCTAAGTGCCTTGCAGCCTAGCCAGCGACCGATGGCTGCTTTCCGGGCGGACTGGCAAAGAGTGCGGGACGAGGAAGAGAATCTACTCGCGCAGCGTTATGCGATTTCGCGGGGGAAAGCGCGGGTGGTGTTTCTGTGCACGCTTCTTCTGTGGACCGCGTCGTGCGGTCTTCTCGTTGCTGCTTGGACGTTGCAGCGCTCGCGGACTGTCGTGCTCAAGCGGCTGGGGCAAGATGCTCGCGAGCGAGTTCGCGCGCTATCCGATATGGCGTCTACGCTGTCGCAAGCGCGGACGAGGGCAGAGGTCGTTGATGTCGCGATCGACCAGTGCATGCGAATTGCGGCGGCCGACACCTGCATGCTCTATGGACTGGTCGAATCCCGGACCGCCCTGGAATTGCTGGGCCAACGGGGTGTTTCACCCGAGATCGTGCAGAAGATCCGTCGCATCACGCTGAGCTCGGGCAATCCTTTGGCGAACGTACTTTCGGGAAGCCCGCTCTGGGCAGAGGATGAGGAGACCTACCGAGCGCTCTTTCCCGCCGTGGCTGGCATGCAAGTCGAGGGCCCGAGGGCCAAGGCATTCTGGAGCGTGCCACTCTTTGTCGAAGGTCAGCCCTTCGGTCTCTTTGCCATGGGATTCTTCTCACCTCGCAAGTTCTCCGAGGACGACAGGCAGCTTGTCGCGACACTCTCGAAACAGTGCGCTCAGGCGCTCTCGCGCGCGACGCGCATGGAGCGGGAGGACGAGGCATTCCGCTGGCTGCACACGACCTTGCGAAGTATTGGGGACGCCGTGATCGCCACAGACGCCGAGGGGAGGATAACCTTCATGAACCCGGTCGCCGAGAGCCTCACCGGCTTCAAGGAAGACGAGGCGCGGGGCCAAGCGCTCGAGGAGATATTTCACATCGTCTCCGAAGAGACGGGCACGGTCGTGGAGAGCCCTGTCGTGAAGGTTCTGCGTGAAGGCGCCGTCGTTGGTCTAGCCAACCACACCGTGCTCCGCAGAAGAGGTGGTCCCGAGATCCCAATCGACGACAGTGGGGCACCGATCCGAAACGAGGAAGGGGAGATCTCGGGCGTGGTCCTGGTCTTTCGCGACGTGAGCCACGAAAAGCGCGAGCTGATTCGGCGCGAGTTCTTGACCAAAGCCACCGAAGCGCTGGTTTCGTGCCTCGACTACCAAACCACCCTCGCGGCCGTCGCACGCCTGGCCGTCCCGACCATAGCGGACTGGTGCGCGGTCGACCTCCTGGATCCGGTCCTAGGGGCTCCCTCCCAGGCGGCGGTTGCCCATATCGACCCCGCCAAGCTCGACTTCGCGCGACGTCTCGGCGAGATGTATCCACCTGATCCGTGGGCAACCACCGGAGCGCCACAGGTCATCCGTAGCGGGAAGGCCGAGCTCTATAAGGACATCCCCGAGGAAATGCTCAAACAAGCGGCGAAGGATGCCGAGCATCTCCAGCTCATCCATGAGCTCAAGCTTGGCTCGGCGATGGTCGTGCCGCTCAAGGGCCGCACCGGCATATTGGGCGCCATCACCTTTGTCCACGCCGAGTCGGGCCGGCGCTTCTCGGTAAACGACCTGGCGTTTGCGGAGGACTTCGCGCGGCGCGCGGCCATGTCGATAGAAAATGCCCAGGCGCTGAAAGAAGCCGAGGTTGCCAGGGAGCAAGAGCGAAAGCTTCGCGGTCAGGCGGAGAGCGCAAGTCGAGCCAAGGACGAGTTCCTGGCCATGGTTTCGCACGAGCTTCGAACCCCGCTTAACGCGATTCTCGGCTGGAGCATCTTGTTGCGTAGCCGCAGCCCATTGCCAGGTGTGGAGCGCGGCCTTGCCGTGATTGAAAGAAACGCGCGCGCGCAGGCGAAGCTGGTCGAGGACGTCCTCGACATCTCACGCATCATCAGTGGCAAGCTGGCTCTGAGTCTTGCTTCGACCAACGTGGGAGAGGTCATCGCAGCGTCGGTCGAAACAGTGACGCCGGCCGCACAGTCCAAGGAAATCAAGATTTCGACGGTCATCTCCGACGCGTCGCTTGCCATCATGGCCGATGCCGATCGCATGCAACAGATCATTTCCAACCTGCTGTCCAATGCCGTGAAGTTTACGCCGAAGGGTGGAACGATCTCGGTTGATGCCCACCGCGTAGGCTCTGACATTTGCATTACCGTGGTGGACTCCGGGGAAGGCATCGCGGCTGCGGCACTGCCTTTTGTCTTCGATCTCTTTCAGCAGGCGGACGCCTCGATAACCAGACGCCACGGCGGACTGGGGCTTGGTCTCGCCATCGTGAAGCGACTGGTTTCGGCGCATGGCGGAACCGTCACGGTCCGCAGCGAAGGGGAGGGCAAGGGGACGACCTTTGTGGTTCGCCTTCCGGCGAAGTCTGCCGTGCCCGCAATCCGCACCAGCCGCACCGCTAGGGCCTTCGATCTGCCAGGAGCGCCCAAGGCAGGCCCTCGCTTGGATGGGATGAAGGTGCTGGTGGTTGATGACGAGGAGGATGCCCGGATGATCGTGAGCGAAGTCCTGCGCGAGCATGGCGCCGAGGTTTCTTGGGCCGCCTCCGCCGCGGAGGGGTTGGAGCAACTTCCATCCGTTCGTCCTGACGTCATCTTGAGCGACATCGGAATGCCTGCGATGGATGGGTATGCGTTGATACGTAAGATTCGCTCGCTGCCGGCTGAGCTAGGAGGGCGAACCCCGGCCGTGGCTCTGACCGCGTATGCGCGATCCGAGGATGCGCAACGGGCGTTGGCGGCGGGTTATCAGACGCATGTGGCAAAGCCGGTTGAGCCGACATTGTTGGCGACTGTGGTTGCGAACCTAGGTGGCCGTGACGTGGAGCGCGGGTAACACGCCGACGTCAGCGGACCTTGGCTGGCAAACGTCTTGCTTGGACAAAGCACCATGAATGATGGGCTGGAAGCGTCGCGGAAGAGGACTTGGACTGTCGTGCTGCTGCTCTTTGCGGGCTTGAGCAGCGCGAAGTGTGGTGCGTCGACTGCCAATCGTCCCCCGCCCGGCGGCACTGCACGGGTTGCGGATGTCGATGATGAAACGGACGGCCTCATTGAGCATCACCGTTACCACCACCACGGCGGGCTGACGCTGCTCATCGCCATGAGCCTCGACACTCTCGGTGTTTCTCCTGACCAGCGCGCTTCTGTCGATAGGATTCGAGGCGAATTGCAGGCGGGCATGGAGCCTGCGCGTAGTGCGGAGCAGCAGCTGATGACCGTGCTTGCGGACGGGCTCGCAGCGGACAAGCTCGACGCCGACAAGCTCGATGCTGCTGTTGCGCAGGTGGCGGATGCCGCGGCGAAGGTGTATGACGCGTGCGTTCTGCCGTTGAATGAATTGCACGCCGTCCTGACGCAGGTCGAGCGATCAGCTCTCGCTGACAAGGTCGAGGCGCATTGGGCAGTGTGGCGAAAGTCAAACGGCGACCAAGGCGATCTCGCGAATTCGGAGGCCGCCCGGCTAGCGACGCTGACTGTCCACCTAGGCTTGGCCAAAGAGCAGGTGGACAGGATTCGCACACGCCTGGCCGAAGGGCACGCGTCGCCGTTCGATACCCAGGAAGCTACCGCGCACCTGCGTGCCTTTGGCGACGCCTTCCGAAGCGAGAAATTCGATGCAAGGACACTTGCTACCGCGCACGTTGCAGACAGTCAGTTGGCCGGCTGGGGTGCGGCGCGAATGGCGCGCTTCGTGGAGGCCGCGGGCCCGGTGCTTACCCCGGACCAGCGCAGCGACTTTGCGCAACGGCTTTATGCACACGCGGATCACGACCAGGGAGGCAGACCATGAGAGGCCTCAGCTTGAAGGGCCGATTGCGAAACGGTCTGTGTGCGGTCGCCCTGAGCGCCACCGTGGGAGCGGTCGCCGGTTGTGGCGTGGAATTGGCGGGGAGTTACCCGGGAACTGTCTACGACGATGACGAGTATCCCCCGGACGCATTCATTGCGACGAACGAGCCGATCTATTTCGAAGGGCGCCCTACATACTGGTACGGGGGACGGTGGCATTATCGCGAAGGCGGCCACTGGCACCACTACGACAGAGAGCCGCGGGGTCTTTTCGAGCGCCGCCAGCAGGGGCTACCGGTGCGGCACCGGTATGAACCGCCGGTCGTTCGCGGACCGGCACGGGCACCCGTGCGTCCGGGACCCGCACCAGCTCGGGGCCACTTCGATGGAAGAGGCGAACGTCACTGAGCCGAGCCCAGTCGATCAGCAACCCCGACTTCGTGGTGAACAAGGGCCTACGCGCGCTCCGCACGCGGCCATGTCCTACCTGGCAGCGACTTTCAAGAGGCGAACCGGCGAGGAGGTTACAGGCGCGTAACGACGGTCCGAAGAACGTGACCTGGGGAATTCGAGCAGTCTAGGGGCTCCCGAAGGCCGGACCCGGTATGAGACCATGGGGGCGTCGCAGCGAAATGGGAATGGCACTTGGGCCATGCGGGCCAGAAGTCTATTGATATCGTTCTGGAAGGCGACATCGGAGCGAACGTCCCCCGGCACGGTGATTGTTGTGCCATCGAATGGAACGAGCCCTGCATGAGGGCTCAACCAGGCTACGAGCGATTCAATTACTTGAGGAAAGCGCCCAGGATGAAGGCCCGTGCTCGATTCATTCGGATCGCATCCTGTTTGGCCTGTCTGGGATGCGCCCACAACAAGGAAATGTCACAGGCCCTCGTGCTCAAGAAACTGGATCTCGAAGGGCCCCAGCAGGTGTCGAAACGCGAAATTGAGAAGAGGATTGCCACTGCCGAGACAGGGTGGTGGTGGCCCTTTGCAAGCAAGAAATACTTCGATTCAGTCGTTTGGCAAAGTGATCTGCGCCGGATCGAGCGGGTCTACGAAGCGCACGGATTCTACCAAGCCGAAGTTGTCTCGGACGAGGTCACGGCCGTGAAGGGCGGGGTTGCGGTAAAAGCCGTCATCAGCGAGGGCCGGCCTACTCGCATCGAATCGTTTGATGTGCGCGGATTAGAGCCGCTGCTGCCGGCCGAGCGCGAGCAACTCCTGGCCGACCTGGGTCTGGACTTGGGCAGCGTTTTTCTCGAAGGGCGCTGGCAGTCAGCCAAGGATAGGATCCGCCAACGTCTCCGGGATTTCGGGTTCGCCGAGGCTGTCATCGAGGGGCGGGCATGGGTCGACGTGAGGACTCAGACAGCCTCGTTGCTGGTCGTGGCGCGTCCGGGGGTTCACTACCGCTTTGGCGACATTCAAGTCGATTCGGGTTCGGAAGGGGCTTTGAACCCGGGTTGGGTTTGGGAACAAGTCCGCCTGGCGATCCCCGAAGGCAAGCCGTTCTCGGACGAGGCACTTGCGGAAGCGCAACGGCGGGTCTTCGGCATGGGGCTCTTCTCGGTCGTGAAAGTCATCGCAGGCGCGCCCGACCAGGCAGCCGCCCGCATTCCGATCCTGGTCGACGTGCGTCCGGCGCCGTTGCGCACGTTGCGTGCTGGGGCCGGCTTGCGAATTGACCAGATCCGCAACGAGGCCCGTTTGATTGCTGAGTGGACGCACCGCAATTTCATGGGCGGCATGCGCAAGCTGACTGAGCGCGCAGAGGCGGGCTGGGCGTTCATTCCCAATATCTACGCGGCCCGAAGCAACGACCCCACGTTGGGGGTGCGCAATGGTCCAATCGCTCGATCGAGTCTCCAGTTCGAGCAACCGCGACTCGCGGGTCATCCGGCGCTGCGTGAGCAGACGACCCTCGATCTCGAACGAACACTGGAGCAGTCGTACGATGCCCTGGGCGGACGCGTGGCGACCGGTGTTGTCTGGCAGTTGTGGTCGACGCTGAATGTTCATCTGACTTACAATGTGCAAGGGTTCTGGCTGAATGGTCCACCGATCGCCAGCGCCGGTTCGGCGCCGCTGACGCTGGGGTGCGCGGCGACGTCCAACAGCTGCTTTATCTTGTTGTCGTACCTCGAAGAGGCGATTGCGTGGGACAGGCGTGACTCTGCGCTCGACGCACACAAGGGGGTGTTCGCCAGCTTTGCCGTGCAGGAGGGCGGAGGGCCACTTGCAGGGGACTTTACCTATCTACGATTTCTTCCCGAGGCTCGCGGATACGTCAGCTTTGGCGAGCATGACCCACTGACCCTGTCGGCTCGCTTGCGTGTCGGCGAGCTGCTGACGTCAGGTGGACAAAGCGCGGTGGTCACGCGCTTCTTTGCAGGCGGTGGCATATCGATGAGGGGATTCAACGACCGCCGACTATCGCCTTTGCTGCAGGCACCAGCCCCGGCATCGCCCGGCGCCACGCCGGCGCTGCTCACGCTGCCAATCGGTGGTGATGGATTGATTGAGGGCAGCTTCGAGGCCCGCTATCGATTGACGGACAGCCTTGTCTTGGCTGCCTTCGTCGACTTCGGACAGGTCACCGAGGGGCGCATCGGTCCGAATGATTTGCCGACGGTGCTCTGGGCGCTGGGGTTCGGCTTTCGCTACCGTACGGCCATTGGCCCCATTCGCATCGATTTCGCGCGAAGATTGCAGCGCGGAAGTCCACCGCCCCTGCTCAGCATTGACAGCACGACCGGCGCGATTTCGCGCGTGCCCTACCAGGTCGACGACAGCTGCTTCGGGCTCGGCGGGTCCAAGCGAACCACCGTGGTCTCCGACAACCTGTGCGTTTTCCACCTTGCTATCGGGGAGGCCTTCTAGTGCGGCTATTGCGACTGCTCAAGCTTCTGGGGCTGGTGCTAGCGGTCCTGGTGGCGGTCATCTCGTTCTTTCTCGGCGGGATCCTCCTGCTGGGTCAAAGCGGGTGGGGAAGCGACCACATTCTGCGCTGGTCGTTGCCCAGGGTGAACGCGGTGTTGGCCGGGAAGATCGAGTTGCGTCGTCTTCGATTCTCGGGGAATCGAATCGTCCTCGATGGACTCGTCCTGCGCGACCCCGAGGGGGCGGTGGTGGCTCGTATCGGGCATCTCGCAGTCTCGTTTTCGCCCATAGCGCTGTTGTCGCGGCGGCTCAGCCTGCGCGCGGTGGAGGCGGACGAGCCGGTGCTCTTGTTGCGCGAGGAAGAGGACGGCAAAAGCAACCTGGCGCGAGCGATCGCATCCCGCCAGTCCAGATCGTCTGGCACGGTTGCCGAGAATGGCCGAAGCAGCGGGCTGTCCCTTGAGCTCGGGACTTTGGATCTGCGAGGTGGCATCGTCGACTTGCAGGATGAGCGGGCGGCCACACCATCCCGCTTGCGCCATATGCGCATCGTCGATTTGCGGGTGCATGGGACTGGACGGTTCGGCAACCGGCGCGACCTTGACGCCAAGGTGGATTTGCAGGTGCGGGGCAGCGCGACGGATCCGTTGCAGGTCCCTGTCAATCTCGAGCTCAAGGGCCACGGCGTTCGTGTCGCGCGTAACCTTGATGGCGCCGTCGATCTCGAGGTGAGCCTCGGTACCAGCCACGCCCATCTCACGGGCCAGATCGAATCGACGGAACAGCCAAGCGCGATGACTAGCTCGCCGGCGAGCGCGGCGCCCCCTTTCCGGATCTTTGTCGATCTCTATCGTGCTCGCATGGGGCCCGGGTTGCTCGCACTGGTGGCCCCGGCCGTGCACTTGCAAACCGCCGTGGAAGCCTCTGGTCACGTGACCTTTGATGGAACCACCGAGGCGGTTGCTGGCCAGGTCAATCTGGCAGCGGCGGCAACGTCGCTGTCCATCACGGCGTCGGGCAATGTGAACCGCGGGATCATTCGAGGATTGTCGATTCATGCTCGGCACATCGACCTTGGCCATCTCATCTCCCAGGGGCCACCCTCGGACATCGCCTTTGATTTTGATGCTCACGGCGAGGGGCGATCGGTTTCCACTCTGCATGGGGCCGCAACCCTGCGCGTGCCTCGCGGACAGCTCGGCAGCTATGGCTTCGGTCCGCTTCGGCTTAGAGTCGATGCGGATCGTGGTCGCTTCAAGGTGGCGGATTTGGTGGCCGCCCTTCCTGGCGGGCGTATCACCGCCGCCGGCGAGGCCACACAGGAGACACTTGCTTTTCGCGCCGCCATCGAGCTACACGACCTAGGTGCGGCGGTGCGCAGTGTGACGGTGGGGCGCCCATCCGAGGCTCCCCGCGCGGCCGGGGAGGGGCGGATCGACCTCGTCGCCGGTGGAAAACTGCGCGCGCCGTGGCTCCACGTAAAGGGGCGGCTCGCGGCGTTCGCGTGGCAGGACTATCGGGTGCCCAGCTTGGAGGTGTCGGCCGACATCGCAAACCTTCGCAGGCCCCTCGCGTCGGTGGTAAGGCTCAAGGCGCCGGAATTGGCCATCGGGGCCCGCTCCTACCGTGGCCTTGCTCTTTCCCTGAACGCGGCCGGGCCTCGCCTCAATACGCACGTCTCGCTGGCTGGACCCGCGGCTGTGCGTCTCGACATCGGTGGCGCGTGGAACGGAAATCGAACGGGAATTCGCTTGGATCGACTGACGATGGCACTGCCCGGTGGAACCTGGACGATGGCGGGTTCCGCCCATGCAGGATTCGACCACCATGTGCTACGCATTGCCGGCCTGGATTTGCGTGGCGAAGGTGGGCAACGACTGCGCGTCAGCCTCAAGAAGACGGTGCATAGCTTGCGCAGCGACTTGACCGTGACGGCACTCGATTTGGCTCGATTGCCCGCGTCGCTGCTGCCAAGCAACGTGAAGACTGCAGGCCAGCTCAGTGCCCACGTTGCCCTCGATGCGGCACGGGCGTCCGGAGATTTGGATCTGGTTGCTCTTGGCGCGAAGGCGAGCGGCCATTTCGACCTACCCGCCGCCTGGCCCCCGCCGCCTTCGGCTCTGTTGCGGGCCGACTTCAGTGCCACCGGGATTGATCTGCAGCGCGTGGCGAACCAGTTGCGAGGCGCCCGCCGCGCGCTCTCGGCGGCCGAGCCGCTTCCACTTGCCAAGCCTGCCACGAACCTGCGCGGCACTGGGTCGTTCGACGTCAAGCTGCGCGGCACCGGCTCGAAACCGGAACTGCAAGTGAACGCCAAGGTCAGGCAACTGGAGCTGGGGCAGGCCGCGCTCGGCGATGTGGCAGCGCATGTGGACGCCTCCGGCACCCGACCCACGGCCGTCCGGATCGAGTTGCACCAGGGGCCGGGCGGGCAGGGTGCCGGGACTGGGCTGCTAGTCGCCCGCACGAATTTCTCGCTGGCAGACTTTGTCCACCGCCCCAGTCCGCCAGTCGCCGCGGAAAGGCTGATGTCGGCGCCCGCGGAGATCGAAGCTCGCATCGAGCAGATGGCGTTGGCGCCGATACTGGGACAACCCGTCGTTTCCGAGGACCATCGACGCGACAGCGGAACCTTGTCGCTGGAATTGAAGCTGAAAGGCAGTGCGACAGGGGCTCTCGGCAAGGCCGACCTGACCGTGGCCAGCCTAAGTACAGATCGTCTTCCGCCCACCGACGCTGTCATGCACGTGGACATCCGAGAGCACGACATACAAGTCGAAACCGACGTCCACCGTCGCGGCGCCAAGCTCTTGTCGCTCAAGGCACGTCTCGAAGCCCCATTTGCCCGCCTGGCCGATCGAAAGGCTCTCGCCGACGCGCGTGTGGCTATCCATGCCGAGCTGGGACCGCTCGAGCTGCAACGCTCGGGCCTACAACCCGAGAGCGATCGCAGGCCACCGCGCATCTTGAAAGGCCGTCTGACGGCGCGGGCTGACGTAAGTGGCACGCTACGGGCGCCGCGGTTGACTTTCATGGCAGAGGGCGCAGACATTCGCTTGGACGATAAGCTGCTCGGAGACGCAACTGTCGTGGCGACCTACGCGGATGGCAAGGCCAGCGGCAATGTGAATCTAGCCTCGGCGAATGGGGGCTGGCTCAAGCTAGCGGCCACCACGCAGGCGTCTCTTGGCTATCCCGCGCTCGCTCGTCCTTTCGACTGGCGACGCTTGGCCATGACAGCTCGTTTGGAAGCGCAGGGATTCGATGTGTCCGGTTTATCTGGCGCCACGCCTGGCTTGCGCAAGGTGGCTGGTCAATTGTTCGCAAACGTGGATGTCTCGGGACCTGTCGTTGGTGCTCGGATGAACGGTCGCCTGGAGTGGAAAGATGGTGGCCTGACCATCACGGGCTTGGGAGACTACCGGCGCCTTCACTTGCTGGCCCATGGCGATCAGGACCATGTGGTTCTCGACGAATTGCGCGCCGACAGCGGCAACGGCCATGCACGCATCACGGCAAGTGGAAACCGTCGCGTCGGAGGCGGATATGGTGTCACGGCCGCCATGGATCTCGATAGCTTCCCTGCCTACGTGGAAGGCCAGGACTTGGCCGCGGTCTCGCTCAAGGCGAGAGCGCAGGCCGAAGTGTCTGGGGAACAGGTGAAGATCAAGGCCTCCATCGGGTCGGCCCGCTTGGCCCTTAGCGACGTCGATCGCAAACACCTGCAGAAGCTCGCGCGTCCAAGCGACGTGGTGCTAGGCGAAAATGGTGTTCCGCTCAACACCGAGCAGGCACGCAAGCTGGCCGCGATCTCGGCGCGGTTGGCAAGAGCGGACGGCAAGGCCGGCGCCGCTGTCGCCGCATCCCCAGCCACGACCGCGAAAACGGCGCGGGTCGTGCTGGTCGTGGATGCTCCGAAAAACCTGTGGGTGCGCGGCAACGATGCGAACCTCGAGCTTGGGCTGCGGCCTGGATTCCGGGTCGAGCTCGGGGAAGGCGCGCGCGTCTACGGCGATGTGGCCATCCTGCGCGGACTGGTCGACGTCCTCGGGCGGCGTTTCGATCTGAAAGCCGACTCTGTGATCCGATTCGGGGGGACGGTCGATGCCCCCGAGCTCGATGTAAGCGCCAACCATGTCGACGAAAAGAACAACATCACCGTTCTGGTCGTCGTGAAGGGATCGCCAGGTCATCTCCAGCTAGCAGTCAGCGCGCCGGATCACCCAGAGGTGACTGAGACCCAGCTCTACACACTCATCGTGACCGGCCGGCTGGATTTCGCCGGCGCGACGGAAAGCTCATCGCCGGCCGACCAGGCAGCCTCGCTGGTCGGCGGACTGTTCGCCGCAGAGTTGCAGAAGACCCTGTCCAAGAAGCTCCCCGTCGACGTTTTGACCATCGAGGCCAGCAACGGCCTTGGCGAGGCCCAGCTCGAAGCTGGAAAATACCTCAGCTCCAGTCTTTATGTCGGCTACGTGGGGCGACTGGGTGCCGATCCGGCGCTCTTGCAGAATCGCAACGCCGTCCACCTTGAATACGAGCTTGGCTCCCGCTGGAGTTTTCAGGGCGAATACGGTGATGCCAAGACCGGTACGGCCGACTTGATCTGGACCAAGCGCTACTAGAATCCAAGGTATTGCGTAGCGTTGCCGCAATCCGAGAACAGGCGAATTCCCTTGTCGGCGACCCGCGCCTTTAGCTTGTTGCCTGGCAAATGAAGCTTCAGGCGGTCCGTGGGCTCTCTTCCACCCAATTTTCAGGCGATGTCGTAACTGACCGATCGATAGGCGGTCAAGACTGGGTGGCGTTGACAACCTGCGACGCTGGTGTTAAAGGTCGCGTTGTGTGTGAGGCCGCTGTGGCAAGCAGAGGTGACCATGATGCGCTCGCAGAAATCGACTTCCATCGTTGTCAGTTGACTGGCGTGCCTGGTGTGGGCCGTGGTGCTCGCTCAATGTGCAGGCAATAGCAGTAGCCCATCGAACCCCTGCCCGGTCGGCTCGGAGGGTTGTTCGTGTACCGGCGGCGGTGTGTGCGATCCAGGCCTGGCTTGCTATTCCAATCTTTGTGTGCGGCCGACGCCAGGAACTGGCAACGATGCGGGGCGAGGTGGGACGGCAGGAACGGGTGGTTGGATCGGCACCGGCGGAGTAACGACAGCGGGCGGAGTGACCGGGACCGGCGGCAGCAGCTCAGCATGTCCGCCTCCGGCAGGCACGCCCTTCTCGGTAGGCAAAGGGGGGTTGGTGACTTCGGGATCGTGGCATGGCTACGCGTGGACCAGTACTTGGGGAACTGGAGCGACCATCGCGCCCGCCGATTTCTCCGCAGTTGCGGCCGGGGGAGAGCTTTGCGTTTCTGGCTCCGTCCCCGGTACGAGCGATTCGTCCGCTGGTGCGATCCTAGGCATCAATCTGAAGGAGTGCACACCAAGGGTTCAAGAAACCTGGACACCGACGGGATCCGGCTTGAGTTACGACCTGACCAATGTCGGTGGCTCGCCCTTGCGGATCCAGATCCTGGCGCAAGGGGGAGACACGGATGCAAGCAAGCGGTGGTGCGTGAACGTGACCGCCGCGTCGGGCACAATCAAGTGGACTGAATTCAATACCACGTGCTGGAACAACGCGGGCATTGCCTATGATGGCGTGACGCCTTTGTGGCAGCTGCATGTAGAAGTCCCTGGAGGTACCACCGCGGTATCGTACAACTTCTGTCTCAATAGCATTGGACCGGCCAGCGCGAATGGCGGCACCGGAGGCACGGCGGGGGGAGGCGGCGGAACGACCGCTGGCACTGGCGGCGCCCCCACTGGAGGGGCCGCCGGTGGCTCTTCCGCGGGTGCAAGTGGAAGCACAGTCGCATCCGGTGACCCAGGATCCACGTGCACTACCGATGCGGATTGTAAATCGGGCAGGTGCGTGGATTCCGCTCTGATACCTGACGTGAACAAGGCCTGTTCGACCACTTGCAACACCACCGCGGACTGCCAAACATTCTGGACAAACGGCAAGGGGTTCAATTTTGTTCTTCCAGCCAATCTTCAGGGCTCGAACAACGCCTGGGACACTTCCACTCTGATTCGTGGTATTGCATGCACTAGAGTTGGTCCCCCCCAGGCAACCCTTGACGACGGCAAGACCTATTGTAACTTCGGTTGTCCAGCCAATTCGGCCATAGGGTACGATTCCAGTGGCAATCCGGCCTTCTGCAGGTGTCTCCCCAACTTCAGTATAGTCGCCGGAACTGCGAGCGGAGTCATGAACTGTCAGTGGGATTCGACCGTAGAATGCTCCATTTTTAAGCCGTGCTCCACCACCGCGACGGGAACCGGTCCATGCGCTCAAAACGTCTCATGTTACGTCAGTTCCAGCCTTGTTGGGATCTGCTTCAGCCGTACCAACAACATTGAAGCTTGCGTCGAATCCACGGGTACTAGCTGCGATGGAGCGTGTCTGGCCAACAATTGCGTCGGCACGCTTTCCGGTGTGGGAAATGATCCTTGTGTGGACATGTGTTGCAAATAGAACGACCCTGGTCACTTTGCCAGTTGCGGCGGCCTCAGCCGAAGTCCGTCGCCCGTGCCGGCAGCTTGCCACTGCCTCCCGTTTTCGGCGCACGGCAGGGCGAAGTTGCTTGTCGCTCCTTTTCCGGCTCTCCTGAGTTCGCAGAGAGGGCCTGCTTCTCGGCGCCTGCGAGAGCTGTGGGGGCTGCAGGCTGTTCGGCTCTGCTGCCGGCCGTGACGAGGGGTCGTGCTCAGGTTTCGCCCAAACTATCCCCCTATCAGGAGTCACGGGGCCGCTTTGCGAAAGACATCGTCGGGATTGAGCCCGAGCTTCCGTATTGTCTCATGATCGGGAATGCCGGTTGTGGGAAGGTCATGCGAGCCTTGGAAGCGTCGCAGTGCCGCTTCGGTAGATGTCTTTCCATCTCTTATCAACCCGCCTTCGGATAACTTGTCGCGGATCTTCTGCGCGGCGCCCGGTTTGAGCAGGCCTTCGGGTAGTGCGGCGACCGGCGTCGCGTTGAGCTTCCCGCCAGCCGACGCCGTCCTGCCAGAATCTGGGGCTGCTTTGACTGTGGCATGCTCGGCGGCCGGCTCGCCCGGCCTCTGGGCGTCGGTCGTCTTGGCATGGGTGCAAGCGAACAGGGCCAGTGCAGTCGCGCCAATCGCCAAACCCGGTACGGTCAGCGGTCTCATCATTTGTTATCTTTCGGCGGCTGCGCCTTGGGCGGCCCCTTGTCCTTTTCCAGGGAGTGCTTGGCTTGCGTTAGCATCCCCTCGCTTTGGGGCGCGGCCGGCGGGGGCAAGTGCGCGAATCCGGCGGAGACTCCCTCGACGAAGGCGTTGCGCACGACGCCCAGGATTGCAGGAAGGATCTCCGTGTCGGGTTGATCGAAGCGCCCCTCAATAGGAACAACCGTGGCAACCGCATTACGCTCCGGAACCCGATCCGCGAACAGGCGAATTCCCTTGTCGGCAACCCACGCCTTCAGCTTGTTGCCGAAGGTTTCCTCGGTTGGACGCACGTCGATGTTCTCGAGGACCGCTTTGATGCCGCCCGAGATAGCGCCCGCATGCGCCTTGAACTTGGCGAAGATCCCAATGGTGCCCTCGGGTGTCTGCAACGTCGTTATTGGTTCCTCGAGGTCATAAAGCTCGGCCACTTTCCACCCGCGCAGGGCCAGGGTCCCGACAAACTCGGGCTTGGCGGCAAACGGGTCAGCGGAAGCATAGAGGGTTGCCGCACCACTGTGGCCGAGAGTGGCGCGTGCGCTGACCGTGGCGGGCTGCCCGCCGGCTAGCCCTTTTCGAGTCGTGACGTTTTCGATGACGAGCTCGATGTGATGCACCCAGATCTCAGGGTGGCGCGGAGCGGCCCTGTCGCGAAGAAGAAACTCACCGTCGCGAATCTCGACCCGGTTCGCACGTGCCGGCAGCAGCTTCTGCAAAGAGGAGCGAATGTCAGGAGGCGGCGTTGCAGGGCGCTCCGGCTTGGCAGATGGGGGCTCCTTTGCGAGAACAATGACCTTGGGCTCGTCGAGGCGCACACTCAAGGCCAATTCAGCGTGCAGGAGCCGCCGCCAATCTACCGTCGCTAGAGCTCGCCGAGCGTAGAAGAGCGGCTGTGCCCAGTCGCCTCCCCGTGCTTCGATCAGCTTGAGACGCGAGACTTCGTACCCCGGGGGCAGGACGGTGACGTGTACTTTCTCGAAATTGCCGCTCACCGCGTCCGACCCGTCGAGCGCCTTGCGTGTATAGTGAGCGGCGACCGGATCCAGAACGAGACCAACCACGATTGCCAATGCCAGGACTATGCCGGCCGCGATGAGGACGCGGCGGGGCCACCTGGTATGCACGACATAGCTGGGGCCGCTCATCGGTGATCGGCTCCTTCCACGCTTCGGTGCTCCGCCCGCGCGTTGCCTCCGTGAGATCGCTCGGCCACGCTCGCCGAATCTGCCGCGCCAACTGGCATCGCGCTCGGGCGCTCTTGCGGGGGAGGTGGGGCCTCGCCGGGAACGCGCGCGCCACGCTGCTTTCCGCTCAAGGCCGACGCTTCAAGGAGAGCGTTCACCTCGCCGCCCATGAGGAGAATGAAGGCGGTGATGTAGAACCAGGTCATCAGTACGATCACCCCACCAATCGAGCCGTAGGTGACGTTGTAGCTGCCGAAGTGAGACACGTACGCACTGAAGCCCCAGCTTGCCAAGAACCATGCCAGCGTCCCGATCACGGAGCCTGGTGTGATGAACTTGAATTCCTGCTCGACATCAGGCAACACGTAATAACTGAGTGCGGCGCTCAGCGTAATCACCCCAGCCGTCAGCGGCCAGCGAATCCAGCGCAGGACCAACATGAAGACGTCGGCGACGTGAAGGTGGCGAGCCAACCAGAAGCCGGCGTCCCCGCCCGCAATCAGCAGGCTGATCCCGACCAAGACGAGCAGCCCGCCCCCGATGGTCATGCCAAATGCCAGCAATTCGGTCTTCCAAAGCGGTCGAGACTCTTTCACGTCGTACGCGTGGTTGAGTGTCTTGCGCACGCAATCCACGCCGCGCGAAGCAGAATAGACGGCGGCCAAAAGACCAAGGGTGAGAAATCGCGGGCGCGGACGTGCCACGAGACTCTGCAGATGTATCTCCACAACCGTCATCGCTTGAACAGGTAAAAAGGGGCGGACTCGCGCCAGCAACGGGTCCATGGATGCCTGTACGTGTGGTATGTAGGCGGCGAGCGTGGTCAGAAAGAAGAGAAACGGAAACAATGAAAAGACGAAGTAGTAGCTGAGGGTGGACGCGCTGTCCGCTACGCCGTGGTCGGCATACTCTTGGTAGAGGCGCCTAAGGAATCGCCACCAGCCACGCATTGTTCCCATCCACAAAGCTCTACTCCTCCATCAAGCCAGTTTGGCGGATCGCTCGAGTCCCTGTGGCAGAGCCATCGAGCTCTGACGGGGAGAGTGAAGGTGGATCGCGCTCGGGGAGCGGGTTCGGATAGTCGCTTGGATTCGGTCCTTTTTGTGCAAACATTCGACTTCTCCTGCCATGGACCTTCGTCGCTGGGGTAGCCAGTGCCGTGCCAATTGTCTGGCGCTGATGAACGAACGCCCGATGGAACCTGGACCACGCGTCGGTACCGTTCGCAAGCCCAATGGGTAGATACGGTAACGTCATGGCCGCCACCTAGTAGGACGTCCCGGTGTTGTGAGGAACGGCTTGCGTTGGCTCAAGCGTGGTCCCGCCATCGTCGACAAGAATGCTCGCATCGGTCGCGGTGTGCGTATCGTGAATCAAGCAGGCCTGTCCAATCACGATGGCGATGGTTACTACATCCGCGAAGGGATCATCGTGATTCCCAAGAACGGCATCATCGTTGACGGCACGGTCATTTAGTCGACGGGTCTCAGGCCCGCTTCTAGCGGTTACCATTTCGTGACTGTAGCGCAGTGGATGCTACGTGGTGGAACCGTGGTCCGTCTCACGGCAAATCGGCAGGCGCTCTTCTGTCGCGCCGTTCGGAGAGTCCGAGCGTGGCACGGCGATTGCTCGAAGTAAGGCGCACTAGAAGGAGGGCGCTCATGTCTACCCTCAGCCAGAACTCTACTATTAGGCAAATCAAACGGACGTAGGTGGCACATGGTCTCTGCACTCTGGAAGAAGCTCAGCCGGTGGAGCCTGCGCGCTGCGGGTCAGGTCGATTTCGCTAGCGCAGGCCGATGCAAATCCGTCGAAGACGTGCGCGAAGAAAAGTCCGTCGGCGAGGTTGCCGCCCGTACGGAGGCGAGCTCGAACGCCGTGGCCCTCAGTTTGCCGGCAATCACCGCGCTCGATGAGCTATTCGAAAATGCCGGCATTGACCGCGATCTAGGAAACTCATCGTCCTAGCAGCGGCCCACGGTTCCCTCGGTCGCTCGCTTTTGCCCGCCCGGCCTCGTTTCAAGGCGAACAGGCGAATCCACACCCACCGCGCCTACCCTCGTGGAAGCGGTCGCCGGACCGCGGTCCGCAACGGCATCCCCGCGCTCCAACGTAACAACTGCCCAGCTCAATCGCGACGAGCAGTATGAGAAGCAAGCGACTCCTCTTCGGCACCGGTTTCCCCGTCATGGTCATCTTCCCCCGGGCTCGAACGGGTCGGCTTCAGAGGGCACAATCGGCGCAGGATGCTCTGGGGGCGGAGAAAGTTCCCGCGACGGCTCGATGTGGGCCGGACTCTTCAGAAGCGGCGGCTCGACCACGGCGCCGCTCGTGGCGGGATTGGCCTCCTGTTCGAGATCGTCCTTTGAACTGGTGGGCTTCTCCGGCTTGCTCTTCCCAAAGGACTGGTGGCGTTGGTGCGACGCCTGCACAAACGTCTTCCTAGCGTGCTTGATTTCTGCATAGCTTGGCCCCTTGTCTTCCACCTCGCGAATGACGCCGTCATGGCTGACATTTCCAGTCGTTTGGACCATCGCAGGCTTGTCGGCCGTGGGCATCGAGATCGGCTTAGCGGGCAGCGGTGGCGACGAGGGCGGGGTCACCGCTGTGCCGGTAGGCTGTGAAGGGGCGGGTGATGCGGTCGCGCCAGGAACGGAAGTGCGCGACATCGCGGCGGCCGAGGCGTCCACTTTCCACCCCGTCCTGGCCAAGGCTCTTACCCCTAGCGCAACGCCTGTTGCGAGACAAACACTGAGCAGCGCTGCCATGAGCAGCGTGCTCTTTTGCCTCGGAACCCTGTCGACCGAACCGCTCTCAACGTGCGTCTCGGTGTCTTCGTCGGTCGGCAACGCCGTGTCTTGCCAGTCCGCGCGTTCGTGGCGTTCGCCATCCTCGAAGAATTGGAGGGTGTTCCGTCCGAAAGAGAGCGAACCGTCGGACGTGTGCACACCACGACCGGCACCTCTTCCAGCCTGGAAGGGACTTCCCCGCCTCAATATTGGCCTGGGATTCGCTGACATGGGTTTGGTCTCCTTTCGTTGGGTCGTTCGCCGAAAGGCAGCGAGAAGTGTGCCAAGACAGGTTGCGTCCTTGTTCGTCGGGGCCCGAGTTGCCGAATCGAACGGCGTCGCCGCTCGCGACAGGCTCCTAGACTAGGCGATCTCGGGAGGCACGACTCGGGTGCCGAGGGTGGATCTTGCAGACTCGTCCTCATCGCGGTCGGTTTGGGTTTGAGCCTCACCCTCGGGCAGGAGTGGCACGACCAGCACCGGGCAAGGTGCCCTGTGAATTACCTTCTCTGCCACATGCTTCGAAAGAACCCCACTGAGCCCGTGGTGCTCGTGGGTGCCCATGGCGATGAGGCCCGCTCCGACCTTATGTGCATGGTCAATGATTTCTGCGTGGGGTTTGCCATTTGTCGTGCTGGTACGACAGATGACGCCAGACTGACGTATGCGGCCGGCGGCTTCTTCAAGGAGCTCCTTCTGACCGGCGATGGCTTGGGTCCGGTCTACCGGAACAGACAAGATCCCACCAGGAGTCATGTCCATGAAGGCTGAATCCTCGTGGACGTGAAGAATCTCCACGGCCGAACCCCAGACGCGCGCCAGCTCGAGGGCGGCTTGCAGCGCGAGCTCCGCGGCATCGGAGAAATCAGTAGGAACAAGGATTGTACTGGTTTCTATAAGCATGGGGTCCTCACGAGCTAGAGGATTGGCTTCAATACTTTCTTTGTACGGATGAATTGACCCGTTGGTTCTCGCTTACTCTCTTCTGGACTTCGGGAACGACGCTTTGGCGCTTGACTTCACTTCTCTTGGCCTCGACCGCTCCGGCCACTTCCTTCTCGGCACGAATCCAGTCTTCAAGTGCAGAGCCTTCTTGTTGGCCGCGCTCCAGGTAGAATAGGTATGCTAGCTCTCGAATCTTCTCTTGTTGAATCTGGTTGTTCATAACCACTCCCATCTCGTGCTGTGCACAGGTCGACTATCGAAGCAGGTTCCGTGCCGGACCAGCGCGTGGACGCCTTGCTGGCCAAGATCCACGGCCGTCACGGATCCGCAACGCAGAGCGCACGAGACGTCACATGACTGTAGCAATCTGGGAGCGCATCACAGGGACCGCGAATGTCACAAGCGCCGCCGCGAAACCGGGTCGGGTGGTTACGCTTGGGTAGCCGTCCGCGGAACGCGCGTCACCCAAATGAAACGGCGCCGCTGCTCTGAATCGCCCTGCAACGTCCCGCGGAAACAGGACCTCCATACGCGCAAATGCCTTTCCCCTTACGCCGGCCGGGCGCGAAATTCGCTCTCTCTGGTTTGCGCCGCCCGACGTGCTGCGGAGGATGGGGATGTCGCGTCGCCCTGGCGCCGACGCTTCTCGGCCGCCCCTTTGGCCTGCCTAGAGAGCGCAGCGAACGAGGCCGCTTGGTGCGGCTCTTTTCGGCGGGCTTGCAAGCTTGACCACGACCGCTTCGGGTCTGGCCGCTTGCCGGCTCGCGATAGGTCTTGGGCCGCCTTCTTATGGGTCTTCTTGCTCGCCGTCGCTCCTGGCTTTTTCGCGATCCCAGCGCGACGGGCCTGGGAAAGACCAATGGCTATGGCCTGCTTTGTGTTCTTGGCCCCGTGCTTTCCCTCGCGAATATGGTGCATTTCCTCACGTATGAATTCCCCCGCCGCGGTCGACTGGGATTTCCCTTGAGCAAGGTCGCGTTTCGCTTTCTTGATCGTGGCTGCATTGGGCATTGATTAGACTCCTTTCGAATGTTGTGGTGCCGGGCGCCGTGGTAGGCGAGAAAGCTGCAGTAGGAGATCAGGTGCCGATTGAACATACGCGCGCTCCTTCGATGTTAGGCGGGTCAACGCGTCCTCGAGACTCCTGGCCGAGCGCACTTTGAGGTCCGCCGTTGCTTCCAAAGGAGCAATTGGCTCCTCGTGCCGCGGCGGCGGCATGTCTGTCATGGCCATGTGTCGCTGCAATCTCTCGCTGTCGCCGACGATGGCAATCAGGTCCGGCACCTGTTCCACTGCTTGCTTATAGAGCGAATGGACCGCCTCCATCTTGCGGCTTATGGTCGGGGGCTCGACTTCCTCCGGGATCTGAAGCAGTCGTAGCCGCCTTGGCCAGCGGCCAACCACTGGATACCCGGTGACGAGAGAAAGTGGGATCGCTGCCACCATGCCTACCGCTGCCGGCGAAAGCCACGCTAGCATCTCCCAAGAAATGAAGAGGCTGCTCGCGGCTAAAGCCAGACCGGCCACCATATGCCAACGGTGACGGTATGCGACCTGCCTCCAGGGCAGCTTGTTGTCGCCCCGCTTTTGTGGCCGCCAGCCACTGTCTCGGCCGGCCAAGATCGACACCACGAAGCCACAATGGATCAACATCAAGATGGGAGCCAGCAGGGCCGAGAGCACAATTTCCACGAGAAAGCTCATCAGGAGCAGCGGCCCACCGCTGGCCCGCAAACGCCTTCCGCTGCACGCAAAATGCACCAGTCCTAAGACCTTGGGGGCCAACAGGATTACTAGAGAAATTCCGAAGAGTCGTAATGCCCGCACCGGGTCCAGGTGCGGCCACATTGGGAAGAGTGTGTAGGCGCGCGTAAAGTATTCGGGTTTGGCAAATTCATTCTGCACGCCGAGCGCAAATGCCGTCAGGATGAAGAGTAGCCACACCGGCGACGAGACAAAGGCGAAGATGCCGGTCAAGAGGTGCAGACGACTCACCCAGTGCAGCCCCTTTGCAGTCAGCACGCGAGTGTGTTGCAGGTTTCCCTGGCACCAGCGTCGGTCACGCACCGACAGATCGATAAGCGTGGACGGGCATGCCTCGTAGGATCCTTGCAGGTCGTCTGCGATTTGCACGCTCCAACCCGCACGGCGGATCAGCGCCGCCTCGACGAAATCGTGGCTCAGGATACCACCGCCCAGCGGCGGCTTGCCAGGTAGTTCGGGAAGGCTTGCCGAATCCATGAAAGCCTGTGATCTTATGATGGCGTTGTGGCCCCAGAAATTCCCTTCCCTTCCAGTCCACCACGCCAGGCCGGCAGCGAGAACCGGACCGTACACTGCTCCAGCGAATTGCTGCATCCGCGCCACCAGGGTCGTGCCGCCGTGCAGACGAGGTACAGTTTGAATCAATCCCGCATCAGGCTCTCGCTCCATGCGTCGCGCCAGCTCAACCATGGTTGCGCCTTCCATGAGGCTATCGGCATCGAGTATCAGCAGATGGTCGTACCCACGGCCCCAACGCTCACAAAACTCCCTTATGTTGCCCGGTTTGTGCCCGGTATTGCGAACCCGCCGACGGTAATAGAGACCGATAGTGTCACCCAGCCGACGACGAAGTACCCATACGACCTCTTCTTCGGCAAGAGCGACGTCCGGCTCAGTCGAATCGCTGAGCACAAATACGTCGAAGGAATGGCCTTCCCCCAGTGCCACGAGATCGCTGGCCATTGCGTCGATGGCTGCCCCGATAAGAGCCGGCTCTTCGTTGCAAAGCGGAATAAGAAGAGCCGTCCGGGTCGTCAGGGGGGCATTGTCCTTACCACTCCGGACTCTCCGACGGAAGAGCAGGAGGAAGAATCCCACAAGCCCCGTCAGCGACGGTAACGCAATCCATACTGTGTTGATGGCAAACAACACCAGCACGACGATCTCCAGGACCGTGAGACCGCCTACATTCAAGACAAGGCGCATCTCGTTGATCGCCAGTCCTGTCACGAGGCTCGTGCCGCCTAAGACGAGCAGCCGACGAGCCGCAGAGGCGAACCGGCCGTGGCGGTGAACTGGTACTCGCCGCGTCGTCTGGTCGAATGCCGAGAGTGACTGGGCGGTCATCTTCATGGCAACCTCTGCGGGCAACATTCTCGTGGCAGCGTCTCCGTCCGTGCAAACACCGGTATTTAGCGCGTGGTCCATCGATACACCCACGATTCACCACGCCGGATATGCATTCCGCATGCCTCTTTCGATGTGGGCATCGGTCCCTCTACACCGGCATTGCCTGGCACGGTTGGAGAATCGATGGTCCATCCGGCGCGCTTGCGCCTCGACCGCGTACGACGACTATCCTCGCTCCGACTGAAAGTCGCTTATCTTGGCACGCGCTGTCGTGAGCACACTGCCTGCGGTTTCCCTGGCCCGACGCCCGATCTTCTCCTCCAGCTCACGCCTACTGTTCGGTGCCAGCAAAAGTACCGCTGTTCCACCGGCCACTGCACTGGCGACGATTACGCCAACCCACCACAACATGCCCGCTCTTGTTATGCCTGTGTCGATGCCCAGCATCTTCAAGATGTCGTTCTTGTCGAGGTTCTTTAGCTCTTTGAGTTTCATGACTTCTCCGTTTGCGATTTGGACTAGTGAGCGAGGATGCCTTTGCGCTTCAAGTCCGCCATCCCGAGCCGGACGAGGCGGAATTCCGAAGCGCGAGAAGGTCCAAGGCCGCAACTCCTGCGACGCCGACGAGACCCGTTCCTAGCCGCCAGGCGTCCGAGCCGCCGTGGAACCACCGTTTCCTTGCCGCTCTCGCACGCATAAGTAACGCTACGTCCAGTGCTCGGCTAATCGCGCGCGCCCGCAGCCACTGTTTGGGGTTCTCCCGTCTCAGAATGCCCAGCCCGCAGGCCACTTCCTTCGCCCCGAGCATTCGCACTGCCCAACAGCCCAACCCGCTCGGCCTGATGCCCACGAGGCGCGACACACGACGGGGAGCAATGAGTTGTGCGATGCCAAGTCCCAACGCCAACCAGCCCACAGAACGGGCGAGGGTGCCGCTGTTCGCTTCTGCACGGCTCGTCATGATGGCACCGCGCCAGGGCGGATCGCTTGACCCGAGTCCAGAGCCGCCTCTCTTACCGATGAATTTCCATTTTCCAAAGCATGCATGTTTGTCTCCTTCATCCGCCCCGCTTCTTGCCTAAAGCGTGCCAAGCTGAAGCTGAGCCTGCCCCGGTTTCGTGGACGCCTCCGATATGATGGAGGGCATCCATGGGACGAAGAAGGCGACGGACATTTACACGAGAGTACAAGGCTGAGGTCGTGCGGCTGGTGCGCACGAGCG
>Ga0265340_10000127_pt1 | contig 37974 bp, 37 predicted proteins | sample 4CB225metaG_FD_202082 | JGI IMG/M metagenome (GOLD analysis project Ga0265340, IMG submission 202082) | Rhizosphere microbial communities from Carex aquatilis grown in University of Washington, Seatle, WA, United States - 4-CB2-25 metaG | ecosystem: Host-associated > Plants > Roots >...
GGCCGGGGGCCAACGACGGCGAGTCCCGATTGCGCGTTCTGTGAAGAGTCCGTCGGTCGGGCGCCGACGGACTTTTCACGATCATGAAGGTGAGCGCCGCGTTCTCGATGTCGGCGGCACGACCGGGGCCAGGCCCACCGGCGGTCGCGCTGTGTGGCGGTGAGTTGTGCGGGCGCCGGCGGCGTGGACGGGTCGGGTGCCCAGGTTCGGCCCACTTCCACCCAGCGTCACACCTGGTTACCCGGAATGGCTCACTGTTGGCCACGGGCGCCGTGACTGAGCCTGGCCATGCCGCTGGACTGGAGATATTCGCCGAGACATTCCACGATCTTGCCGATCCGGACACCATGTCGCGGGCCTGGCAGTGCGAAGTTGGTTGATCGACAAGTCGGCGCTGGTACGCCTGAGCGGGAGCTCGGATGCTGAGCTCTGGGTCAATCGTGTTGCCCGGAGGGCCGGCGCGGATCTGGGTCGTGACCCCGTCTGGAAGTCGGATTCTCGGCCCGTTCGGGCCCGGAGTTGCGGACCGCCGTCCGCCGAGTACACCGACCTCACCGTCTTACCCCTGGACAAGGACTTCGACCTGATCGTGGACGTCAGCGGGCAGGCGGTCGAGCGGTCGAGCGTTCCCTGAAGCGAGCAGCCCGATGAGGCTGCCTATGCTGGTGGTATGCCGCCGCTGACCGCCGACGGGCTCGATCGGGTGCTGCGTGAGCACGGCCTGCGGGCAACCCCGCAGCGCCGGCTGGTCCTGACCGCCGTCGCCGAGCTCGGGCACGCTACTCCCGAGCAGGTCTGTGACTTCGTCCACGGCCGGACCGGCTCGTTGAACCTCTCCACGGTCTACCGGGCCCTGGAGCTCCTTGAGGAACTCGGGGTGGTTTCGCACACCCACCTTCAGCACGGTTCACCGACCTACCAGGTCGCCGACCACGCCGATCACCTGCATCTGGTCTGCCGGCGCTGCGGGGGCGTGACCGAGGCCGAACTCGACCTGGCCCGGCCGCTGGTGGCCGCGGTGGTGGCCGGGCACGATTTCCAGACCGATCTCGCCCATCTCTCGCTGCACGGGGTCTGCGGAAAATGCCGCCGCGAGGCCGGTGAATGCCGTGAAGCGGGTGAAGCGGGTGAAGCGGGAAGTGAGGCCGGTGAATCCGGAGGCGATAGGCGGTGAACTGGGAACTGTGGCCGGTGAACCGGGAAGTTCAGGCGCTCCTCGAGCGCTAGAGGGTTCATGACCGATGTGATGCTGTCCTCCCTGAGCCCGTTGCTCGAGCGCCCGGGCGCGGTTCCGGCCGAGGGTCTGGACGCGGGGGTGGTCTGGCATTACGGGGATCCGGTCCGGGAGCAGCGGCGGCTGGCCGACGGGCAGGGCCAGACCGACCTCTCGCATCGCGGGGTGCTGCGGGTCGCTGGACCCGATCGGCTGAGCTGGCTGCACTCGATGACCACCCAGCACCTGTCCGGGCTCGCGCCGTACACCTCGACCGAAACTCTGATTCTCAGCCCGCACGGGCATGTGGAGCATGCCCTGCACCTGGTGGACGACGGGGAGGCGAGCTGGATCACGGTCGAGCCGGGGACGGTCTCAGCGGTGCTGGACTGGCTGAACCGGATGCGGTTCATGCTCCGGGTGGAGGTCGCCGAGGTCACCGCCGACTGGGCGGTGCTGGGCGAGCCGGTAGCCCGCGAGTCGGAGCCGGGCGAGCCGCTGGCCTGGAAGGACCCCTGGCCGCAGCCGGTCGCCGGGGGAGCCCTGTACACCCCGGAGGGAGCCGAGCATCCGGGCTGGGCCTGGCGCGAGGTGCTGATCGAGCGGGCCGAGTTCAACCGCCGGGCCCGTTCCGGTGAATTGGACAACTCGGCCGGCACCTGGGCCGTGGACGCGCTCCGGGTCGCCGCCTGGCGCCCCCGGCTCGGCTTCGAGACCGACCACCGGACCATCCCGCACGAGCTGGACTGGCTGCGTACCGCCGTCCACCTGCAGAAGGGGTGTTACCGGGGCCAGGAGACGGTAGCCCGGGTACACAACCTGGGGCGGCCGCCGAGGCGGCTGGTGATGCTCCACCTCGACGGCTCCGAGCATGTGCTGCCTCCGGCCGGGGCCAGCGTCAAGTTCGCTGAGCGCGAGGTCGGCCGGGTCACCACCGCGGCCCGGCACCATGAACTCGGACCGATCGCGCTGGCCGTGATCAAGCGTTCCACCCCGGTGGACGCGCCGCTCACCGCCGACGGGCTGGCCGCCGCGCAGGAGGTTATCGTCGGCGAATGACTGGCACGCTGATCACGGTCGCCCCGACCGGCGCCGAGGTGGACAAGGCAACCTGGCCGCAACTGCCGACCGGCCTGGATGAGCTGATCACCGAGGCCAAGGCCTGCGAGTCGGCCGGCGCCACGGTGATTCACGTCCACATCCGGGACGACGAGCACCGGCCCACCCTGGATCCGGTCCGGCTCCGGGAGACGGTGCTGGCGCTGCACGCCGAGACCGGCCTGATCGTGCAGTTGTCGACCGGCGGCAGCGTGCACGACTCGCTCGAGTCCCGGCTGGCCGTGCTCGCGGCAGCGCCGGATTCCTGCTCGCTGACCTGCGGAACGGTCAATTTCGGGGACGACGTCTTCGTCAATCCGTGGCCCTTCATGGTGCGCTTGCACGAGCAGGCCCGGCAGGCTCAGGTGGTGCCCGAGTTCGAGCTGTTCGACCTGGGCCACGTGAGCGCGCTGGCTCGCTTGCTGCGAGAGCACGGCCTGCCGTTCGGCGGGCGGGTCCACGCCGACTTCGTGCTCGGCGTCCCCGGAGGTATGCCGGCCACCGTGCCCGCCCTGGTCGCCGCGGTGCAGGCGCTGCCGGCCGAGGTGACTTCCTGGTCGGCCACCGGGATCGGCCGCGGCCACCTGCCGGTGATGGCGGCCGCGCTGGCTCTCGGCGGCCATCTGCGGGTCGGGATGGAGGACAACTTGTTCTTCGCCTCCGGCCGGCCGGTGCGCGGCAATGCCGAACTGGTGACCCGGGCGGCCACCCTGGCGGCGCACCTGCAGCGTCCGGCCCTGTCCGGGACGCAGGCTCGGGCCCTGCTCGGCCTCACTCACCTCACCCCCTGATCGCCGGTTGCGCTCGCGAAACGGTCACATCCATCGCATTTCCGCAGGCCGAAGTGGCGATCATGGGCAGGAATCGGGCGGTGATCAGGGGTGGGAAGTGGGCGGTGATCAGGGGTGGGAAGTGGGCGGCCGGTTCGGCTGCGAATCGGCTTAATCGGTCAAAGTGACCGGGCTCATGCTCTCCAGTGCGGTTCCTGGCTTGCATCTGCTAACTGGAGCAAGCACGATGAAGGCATGGCGACATTGAAAGTGCCCCACCAGGTCGGCGATCTGGGTAGCTACCTCAAGGAGCAGCGCGAAAATGCGCGACTCTCGCTCCGGCAGCTAGCCAGTGTGGCCGGGGTGAGCAATCCGTACCTCAGCCAGATCGAACGAGGGCTGCGCAAGCCCTCGGCCGAGGTGCTGCAGCAGATCGCCAAGGGGTTGCAGATCTCGGCGGAAGCGATGTTTCTGCGGGCCGGACTGCTGGAGGACTCCGGCGGGGTCGAGGTCGAGGTCGCGCTGCAGAGCGACGTCCATCTGACCGCCCGGCAGAAGCGGGTGCTGCTCGACATTTACGCGACCTTCCGGGCCGAGAACGGCCGGGCGGTGGCTGCGGCCGAGGCGCAATCGAATGTGGATCAGGCTTCGCCGGCCGGATCCGAAAAGCTCACGCCCGATCTCAAGGCCGGCGCCGTCGACGCCGACGGCTCAGCCGGTGAGGGCTTGGGGCGGGCGCCTGGTGGGACCGGGGGCCGGGGTGCTCGCAAGCGGGCCGCCGCGAAGGTGGCCCGGGCGCGCCCCAGCCGGGCGGTCAAGGAGCCGGCGCCCGGCCGCAGATCCCGAAACGGAAAATCCCAAGATCAACTCTAGGAGAAGAAATGCCTACCAGCACCGATTCCGGACGCCCGACTGCCGTCTCCACCCCATTGCTGGCCGTGGTCGGAGCGACCGACCTGGCCGTCGAGCGGATCCGGGCGGCCGCCAGCAATGCCTCCGTGGTCCAGGCTCAGTTCGAGGCCCGGGTCTCGGCGGTCCAGGCCGACGTCGAGAAGCGGGTCAGCGAGTTCGACCCCAAGGCGCTGCGGGCTCAGGCCCAGGAAGTACCGACCAAGGCCGCGGCCCGGGCTCTGGAGGTCGCCAGCAAGGCCGAGGCCGCTTACGGGCACTTGGCCGAGCGCGGTCAGAAACTCGTCGACCGGGTTCGTTCGCAGGCCAGCACCCAGGATCTGATCACCCAGGCCGGTAACACGCTGAGCCGGGGCAAGGCCGCGGTCACGGTGGCCCGGCGGGCGGCCGACGAGACGGCGTCCGCGCTGCTCGGCACGCTGAATGTCGGCAAGCGCGAGGCGGCCGGGGTCGTGGACGAGACCGGCGAGGCGATCGAAGAGGCGGCCGAGCACACCCGGACGTCGGCGCGGAAGGCCGCGACCACGGCCCGGAAGGAGGCCGAGGCCACCAAGTCGGTCGTCAAGGGAGCCGAGACCAGCGCCGAGAAGACCGCCACGAAGGCCCGCGCGGCCGGCCGGGCTGCGGCCAAGAAGGTGGGCGACTGAACCTGTCGGCGACTCGTCGGTAGAGATGGCCGGCTGATTGAGTGACCGATGAGTGATAGAGCCGAATGGCGAGGATCCCGGACCGGGTTCTGCGGGGTCCTCGCCACGAGGCTCTAAGGTATTGCTATGGATGCGTTCAGTTCTTTTCAGCGCCTGCTCATGCTGGCAGTCGGCTTGGCAGCACTGGGTGTGGACGGCTTCGCTCTGCAGGACGCCGTCCGGCAGCGGACCGATGCTTTCCCGGCCGCCGGAAAGCTGACCAAATGGATCTGGCTGGGCATTCTGGCTGTCGCTACGGCGATCGGGGTCATCTACGTGCAGTTCCCGTTCGGTTTCTTCAACCTGATCGCTTTCGTTGCCGCCGGGGTTTATCTGGCCGATGTCCGGCCTGCGATCAAGTCGATCTCGGGCGGCGGCAACAGTGGTGGGCCTTACGGCGGCTGGTAACAATGGTTGCGCAGCGCTGATGTTTAATCACGCAGCGGCACCGCCAGCACGCTAGGCTCAGACTCCAGGCCGACCATCCCCGGATGGTGCCGGCGTCAGCGGAGGAGGGGTCCATGACCGAGTTCATGTCCGGTGGACGACGTCGGATCGATCGGGTTCTCGCCCCGGGTTACCTGGACGGGATCGCGGCGCTGGAACTGGACGAGGTCCGGATCCGGCGGGCGGAAGCCGACCAGGAAGAAGTCGACCTTTCCTACGCGCGGCGGCTGATACAGGGCCGGATCGACATTCTGAAAGCCGAACAGCAGCAGCGCCGCGGTGGTGGGTCGCTCACCCCGCCGCTGGGAACCCGCAGCGACGAGGCGATCGTCGAGGCGCTGAAGCGGATCCTGGGTAATGAGCGGCGCACTGATCATGGGCTCGGGCGGCACCTGACCTCCAGCCCGAGCCGGGTGGGCGAGCATCGACGGGAGGCCGAGCGGGCCGTCGCCGACGTCGGTGGTTCCGACCTCGCCTCCCTCGACGACCCTCAGCTCGACGCGGCGATCGTCAGCCTGTCGAAGATCGAATCCCGGGTCAGCCGTTCACGGCGCGAGGTACAGCAGGTGGTCGACGCTCTCACCGCCGAGGTGGCGCGCCGGTACAACCTGGACAAACTCGATTCGGTCAGCCTCGCCGACACGCTCTGACACCGGGCATCGTCTGACGCTTGACGAGGTCTGACGTCGACGATGTCTGACGCTGACACGCTCTGAATCGGCCTGGTCCGAGCTGACATACTCGTCACTCGTGCGAGCAGTGCTGCAACGAGCGACATCGGCCCGGGTCCTGGTCGAGGGCCAGGAGGTCGGCCGGCTGAGCCGGGCCGGCCTCGTCGTCCTGCTCGGGGTGACTCACTCCGACGGCCCGGATCAGGTGACGGCGATGGCCCGCAAGATCGCCAATCTCCGGATCCTGGCCGGCGAGCGGAGCGCCCTGGACGCCGCCGCGCCGGTGCTGCTGATCAGCCAGTTCACGCTGTACGCCGAAACCACCAGGGGCCGCCGTCCGTCCTGGAGTGCGGCCGCCCCCGGCCCGGTGGCCGAGCCGCTGGTGGCCGCCACCGCCGACGCCCTGCGTGAGCTGGGGCTGAGTGTCTCGACCGGTGTGTTCGGGGCCGAAATGGCCGTCGAACTGGTCAACGACGGGCCGATGACGTTGCTGCTGGAGGTCTGAACGATGCGAATCACCCTGGTTGTGGGCGACCTCACCCGGCAGGACGTGGACGCGATCGTGAACGCCGCGAACTCCACCCTGACCGGTGGCGGTGGTGTCGACGGCGCGATCCACGCGGCGGCCGGACCCGGCTTGCTCGAGGAATGCCGCCGGCTGCGCCGGACCAGTCACCGAGATGGGCTGGCCGTCGGCCAGGCCGTTGCCACCGGCGGATACCTGCTGCTGGCCCGCTGGGTGATCCACACCGTGGGGCCGAACCTGCACCGGGGCCAGAGCGACCCGGCCCTGCTCGCCTCCTGCTTCACCGAGAGCCTGCGAATCGGCAGTGAACTGGGCGCGCGCAGCATCGCCTTCCCGGCGATCAGTGCCGGGGCCTACGGCTGGGACGTCACCCGGGTGGCGAAGGTCGCCGTGGCCGCGGTCCGCAGTTTCTGGCCGCCCTCGGTTCCGCCCGGCCCTGCCGCCGTCCCGGTCCCACCCGCGACGCCGTCCGGTTCGCTGTTCGAGCCGGCTCCCCGGGATCACCCCGAGCCCGCCCCCGGTTCGCTGTTCGAGCCGGCCACCGGTTCGATCCCGATCCTCTCCGCGCCCTTCACCGGTCCGATCTCGATCGAGGAAGTGCGGTTCGTGGTCGCCGACAAGCGCGCCCACGCCGCCTTCGCCGCCGTCCTCTGAACCAGATCTGCCCGTTCCGAGCCCAATCATGCTTGATCACCAGTTATGCCCGTGAATATCGCTCCGCTGGAACGTCTTTCCGGGCCGTGACGGTGATCAAGGGTGGTTGGGCGGGCCGGGGCGGTGATCAAGAGTGGGTTGGGCGGGCCGGGACGGTGATCAAGGCCGGTTGGGCGGGGCGGGCTCCTTCGGGGCGACGGCCGACCAGGCGACCGATAGTTCGCCGAGCCGCCAGCGGCGGGGGCCCTCGAGCAGGGGCCAGCCCTCGTCGGCGATGGCCCGGGCCATCGCCAGCCAGCGTTGGCGGGCGCCGAAAGGGGCCAGCGCGGCGGTCCGGGCCCAGGCCTGATCCAGCGCCGTGAGGTAGTCGTGCACCGGTTCGCCGGGCACATTCCGGTGGATCAGCGCTTTCGGCAGTCGCGGCGCCACCTCACCCGGACGGGTCAGACCGGCCAGCCGCAGCGACAACGTGAGCGAGATCGCACCCTGCTCGGCGGACACGGACACCCAGGCCGCCAGCCGTCCGAGTTCGTCACAGGTGCCGTCCACCAGCAGGCCGTCCGGGGCCAGGCGCTGCCGGATCAGGGCCCAGACCCCGGCGACGTCGTCCTCGGGGTACTGCCGCAGCACGTTGAAGGCGCGGACCACGACCGGCCGCCGGCCGCCGGGCAGCGGCAGCTCGAACCCACCGAGGATGAAGCTCAGACCGGGTCGTTGCTGGCCCAGGGCGGCACGGACCCGTTCGGCGTCGATCTCGACCCCGATCACCTCGACGTCCGGGCGGACCTGCCGGGTCAGCCGGGAATGCAGTTCGACCACGGTGACCCCGGTCGCGCCGTAGCCCAGGTCGACCACCAGCGGGTCGGCCGCCCGTCGCAGCCGGCTCGCCTGCGGGCCGGCCAGCCAGCGGTCCACCCGTCGCAGCCGGTTCGGACTGGTCGTACCGCGGGTGATCATGCCTTGCGGTCTGGCCATCACACCGGAACGGTAGCGGTCTACGTCTCACCCGCTTCGGGAAGCACTGCCCTCGGCGGTGGGTTAGCTTCTTCGGTGGCTTTGCTGAGCCTTCAAGGGGCAGCGGCCTGGAAACTAGAGCCACGGGTACGCAACGTGGGTGAAACACTGCGAGAAGGAGGCCGGATGTCGCTGAGGCCGGACGGTACGCCGCGCCGGGTGGCGATGGTTTCTGTGCATACATCCCCGCTGGAACAGCCCGGTACCGGGGACGCCGGAGGGCTGAACGTGTACGTCGTGGAGACGGCCAAACGGATGGCCCGGCTGGGCACCGAGGTGGAGATCTTCACCCGGGCCACTTCCAGCGGCCTCGCCCCGGCCATCGAACTGTTCCCCGGAGTGACCGTGCGCAACGTGGTCGCCGGGCCGTTCCAGGGGCTGTCCAAGAACGACCTGCCCGGCCAGCTCTGCGCCTTCAGCGCCGAACTGCTGCGCACCGAGGCCCGGCGCGCACCCGGCTGGTACGACCTGGTGCATTCGCACTACTGGCTGTCCGGCCAGGTCGGCTGGCTGGCCGCCGATCGCTGGAACGTGCCGTTGCTGCATTCGATGCACACCATGGCCAAGGTGAAGAACGCCGCGCTGGCCGTCGGCGACGATCCCGAACCGGTCGGCCGGGTGATCGGTGAGGAGCAGGTGGTCGAGGCCGCCGACCGGCTGATCGCCAATACCGAAGGGGAGGCCCGCGACCTGATCGGCCTGTACGGCGCCGACCCGGATCGGGTCGCGGTCATCTCCCCGGGGGTCGACCTGGACATTTTCCGGCCCGAAGGGAACAGCGGACGGTGCCGGGCCCGGGCCCGGGTCGGGCTGCGGGAAACCGCCGAGGTGCTGCTGTTCGTGGGCCGGATCCAGCCGCTGAAGGCCCCGGACGTGCTGCTGCGCTCGGTCGCCCGGATGGTCGCCGACCAGCCCCGGCGCCGGGAGCGGCTGGTGGTGGTGGTGCTGGGCGGACCGAGCGGCAACGGTCTGGACCGGCCCGAGGAACTGCAGAAGCTCGCCGTCGATCTGGGCATCGGTGATCTGGTCACCTTCCACCCGCCGGTCGCCCGCCCGGTGCTGGCGGACTGGTACCGGGCCGCCGACCTGGTCGCGGTGCCCTCCTACAGCGAGTCGTTCGGTCTGGTCGCGGTCGAGGCCCAGGCCTGCGGGACGCCGGTGGTGGCGGCCCGGGTCGGGGGCCTGGCCACCGCGGTCCAGGACGGCGTGACCGGTCTGCTCGTGGCCGGCCATGAGCCGCTCGCCTGGAGTGTCAGCCTCGGGCGGATGCTGGATTCGAGCCGGCGCCGGGCCGAGATGTCGACCGCGGCGGTGGCCCACGCGCACCGGTTCAGCTGGGACCGGACGGTCGAGTCGACCCTCGAGGTGTACACGGCGGCCTGTTCCGAGGTTCGGGACCGGCAACTGGCCGGAGCCTGCTGATGGGTGCCTGCTGATGGGTACCAGCCCGGCGGAGGAAGCGCTGCGGCAATGGGCGGCGCAGGCCGGGATCGAGCTGCTGCCCGGGGCGCGCCTGGGGGAGTTCGTGGTCGAGTTGCCGGGTGAGGCCAAACTCCGTACCGGCGTCTCGCTGCTGGTCGGTGACCGGGCGCTGAGCGTCTCGGCCTTCGTGATGCGGCACCCGGACGAGAACGAGGCCGCGTTCTACCGCTGGCTGCTGACCCGCAACAGCCGCCTGCCCGGGATCGCGTTCGCGCTGGACAAGCTCGGCGACGTCTTCCTGGTCGGCCGGATCCCGCTCGCCGGCGTCACCGTGGACACCGTGGACGACCTGCTCGGCGCCATCCTCAGCACCGCCGACGGATCGTTCAACGATCTGCTGGCCCTGGGCTTCCTGACCTCGATGCGGCGGGAGTGGGCCTGGCGGATCGACCGCGGTGAGTCGACCCGCAACCTGGAGGCCTTCCGTGACCTGCTCAGCGCGGACGGCGGGCCGTCGATACCGGCCGAACGCCGTCCACTAATCTGAGGTCATGGCGCATACCCTCATTCTGCTCCGCCACGGCGAGAGCGAATGGAACGCAAAGAACCTGTTCACCGGCTGGGTTGACGTCCAGCTCTCAGAGAAAGGCCGGACCGAGGCCACTGCCGGCGGTCGGCTGCTGGTCGATGCCGGGGTGTTGCCGGACGTGGTCCACACCTCCGTGCTCCGGCGGGCCATCACCACCGCTCACCTCGCGCTGGACGCCGCCGATCGGCACTGGATCCCGGTCCGCCGCTCCTGGCGGCTCAACGAGCGTCACTACGGGGCGTTGCAGGGCAAGGACAAGAAGCAGACCCTGGCCGAGTTCGGCGAGGAGCAGTTCATGCTCTGGCGCCGGTCCTACGACGTGCCGCCGCCGGCGATCGAACTGGGTAGCGAGTACTCCCAGGACGGTGACCCGCGATACGCCGATCTGGGCGACGCGATGCCCCGCACCGAATGCCTCAAGGACGTCGGCGCGCGGATGCTGCCGTACTGGCACAGCGACGTGATCCCCGACCTGCAGGCCGGCCAGATCGTCCTGCTGGCCGCGCACGGTAACTCGATCCGGGCCCTGGTCAAGCACCTGGACGGGATCAGCGACGCCGACATCGCCGGGCTCAACATCCCGACCGGTATCCCGCTGGTCTACGAACTGGACGACGAGTTCCGCCCGACCGTCGTCGGTGGCACCTACCTCGACCCGGAGGCCGCGGCCAAGTCCGTCGCCGCCGTCGCCAACCAGGGCCGCTGACCCCAAACCGCGCGCACCCCAATATCCCGTGATCATGCACTACTGCACGGTGCCGGACCGGCAACCGTGCAGCAGTGCATGATCACTGAGAGTTTGGCGGGTTCAGTTCGGGGATTCGCCGTGGGCGGCGGCGTGATCGCCGGTGACCAGGAAGACCACCCGGCGGGCGACCGCGACCGCGTGATCGCCGTACCGTTCGTAGTACCGGCCGGCCAGGGTGATGTCGACCGCCGTCTCGACCCCGTGCGACCAGGTCGGATCGACCAGCTTGGCGAACAGGCCGCGGTGCAGCCGGTCCATCTCGTCGTCGTCCGCTTCCAGTTCTCCGGCGGCCTTCAGGTCGCGGCCGGCGATGATCGAACCGGTCTTGACCACCAGGCGCTGGGCGACATGGCCCATTTCCAGGATGTCGCTGTGCAACTCCGGCGGCACCGCCGAGTTGGGGTAGCGCAGCCGGGCCAGCTTGGCCACGTGCCGGGCCAGGTCGCCCATCCGTTCCAGGTCGGCGCTCATCCGCAGGGCGGCGATCAGGACCCGCAGGTCGGTGGCCACCGGAGCCTGCCGGGCGATCAGCACCAGGGCTCGTTCCTCGAGGTCGTGGTGCAGCGCGTCGACCTGCTCGTCGGCGGCGATCACGCTTTCGGCGATGGCCAGGTCGGCGTCCAGCAGGGCGGTGGTGGCCCGGCTCATCGCCGAGCCGACCAGGCGCGTCATCTCGACCAGTTGGTCCTCGATCGACTGCAGGTCGACCTCGAACTGCTCACGCAGGCTGCCGCTCACCGTGGAACTCCTCTATGGAACATGCTCGGGGACGTGTTTGGCTGCGTCAGCCGCTCCGCCAGTCAATCAGGCGTCAGGGTAGAGGCTGCCAGGATGCCGTGAACTGATCAATGACGACAGGTGAACAGGGAGGGAAGGGTTCGCTCACCACGCCGTCCCCTGGATTAACCTGCGCTCCGGCCAGCTTACGCTGGCAGGTGTGAACCCCACCTGGGCCATTGCCGTGGCGGGCCTGATCGGTCTGCTCGCCGGTCTCGCCCTGGGCGTGGTCATGTCCGGACGCTCCGGCCGGCCGGCCGCCCCGCCCATCGCTCTGCCGTCCGGCCCGTTGCCCGAAGGCGCGGCCGATGTCCTGAACGTGCTGCGGGCGGCCTCGGTAGTACTGGACGGCGATGGCCGGCTGATCAAGACCAGTCCGGCCGCGCACGCCTTCGGGCTGGTCCGGGGCCGGGAACTGGTGCACACCGAGCTCCGGGCGATGGCGGTGGAGGCCTCCAGCCTGGGGCTGGTCCGGGAGCGGGAACTGGAATTGCCGCGCGGCCCGTTCGGCCGCGGCCGGCTGGTGGTCTTCGCCCGGGTCGCGCCGCTGGGCCGGGGCCTGGTGCTGGTGCTGGTCGAGGACCGGACCGAGGCCCGCCGGGTGGAGGAGATCCGCCGGGACTTCGTCGCCAATGTCAGCCACGAACTGAAGACCCCGATCGGTGCGCTCAGCCTGCTGGCCGAGGCGGTCACCGATGCCGCGGAGGATCCGGAGGCCGTCCGGCATTTCGCGAACCGGATGCAGCGCGAATCGATGCGGCTGAGCAAACTGGTCCAGGAGATCATCGACCTCTCCCGGCTCCAGGTCGCGGACGCCCTGCACCCGCCGGAACCGGTGGACATCGACGAGGTGGTGTCGGACGCGATCGACCGGGTCCGGCTGGCCGCCGGTGCGAAGGGGATCGAGGTGGTGCAGGGTGGTGACGAGGGTGCGGTGGTCTACGGGGACCATGGGCTGCTGGTCACCGCCGTGCGCAACCTGGTCGACAACGCCGTCTCCTACTCGGCCGAGAACACCCGGGTCGGGGTCGGGCTACGGCGCACCGCGGGCGTGGTCGAGGTGGTGGTCAGTGATCAGGGGCTGGGGATCGCCGCGGTGGAACAGGAGCGGATCTTCGAGCGGTTCTACCGGGTCGATCCGGCTCGTTCCCGGGCCACCGGCGGCACCGGCCTCGGGCTGAGCATCGTCAAGCACGTCGCGTCCAACCACGGTGGCGAGGTGACTCTCTGGAGCCTGCCCGGCCAGGGTTCGACCTTCACGCTCCGGCTGCCGGAGATCCACCAGCCACCGGCGAAGGCGCCGGCCGAGATCGACCAGACCACACAACTCAACCAGTCCAGCCAGTCCAATCCTTTCAATCAGCCCGACCCGACCGACCCAGCAGTTGAGACCGGGCGCACGCATGATGCGACGTCCGAACTGAGAGGAGCAACCCCGTGACCCGGATCCTGGTGGTGGAGGACGAGGAGTCGTTCAGCGACCCGCTGTCCTACCTGCTGCGCCGAGAGGGCTACGAGGTCGCGGTCGCCGACGACGGACCGGCGGCGCTCGACGAGTTCGATCGCAACGGTGCCGATCTGGTGCTGCTCGACCTGATGCTGCCCGGACTGCCCGGAACCGAGGTGTGCCGCCAGCTCCGGACCCGCAGCAAGGTGCCGGTGATCATGCTGACGGCCAAGGACGGCGAGATCGACAAGGTGGTCGGGCTCGAGCTGGGCGCCGACGACTACGTCACCAAGCCCTATTCCTCGCGCGAACTGGTGGCCCGGATCCGGGCGGTGCTGCGCCGGGGGGCCGAACCCGAACTGCTCAGTGGGGCCACGGTCGAGGCCGGCCCGGTCCGGATGGACGTCGAGCGACACGTGGTCACGGTGAACGGCCAGGCCGTGCCGATGCCGCTGAAGGAGTTCGAACTGCTGGAAATGCTGCTCCGCAACGCCGGCCGGGTGCTGACCCGGATGCAGTTGATCGACCGGGTCTGGGGTTCGGACTACGTCGGTGACACCAAGACCCTTGACGTCCACGTCAAGCGCCTGCGCGGCAAGCTGGAGCCGGACCCGGCCAGCCCGCGCTATCTGCTCACGGTGCGCGGGCTGGGGTACAAGTTCGAGTCCTGAACGGTGGTTCGCCGGTCTGCTCAGCTCGAGCTGGTCGGGCCGGCGCTGTCAGTTCGAGCTGGTCGGGCTGGCGCTGCTGGTCGGCTTCGCCGTGTCGGTTGCCGTCGGTCCGGGCGTGAGAGTGGCGTACTGACCCTGCGGTAGTAGCACCGGGACGGCGACGTCGGCCCGGCCGCCCAGGGCGGTGGCCGCGCTGATCTCGGTCACCGCACCGGGAGGCACGGCCAGCGCGGAGATCACCATCTTCTGGGTCTGGTCCGGTCCGAGCTGGACGCTGGCGTGTGGGCCGACCTGGACCAGGGTCTGGGTCGGCTGGGTGCTGGCGCCGAGGTCGGTCTGGAGGCTGACCTGAATCGGGGAACCGCCGTCATTGACCACAGAGCCGATGACCGCGCCCGGCGCCCCCTGGGCGGTACTCACGACCAGAAAGTTACGCAGCGCAACCTGGGTGCCCGGGAGATCGATCCCGACGCCGTCCGCGGCCGGGTAGGGCGTGGTGATGGTGGCCGGGGAAAGGTCCGAACAGCCGGTCAGGCCGATCACCAGTGCGGCCATGATCAGCAGAGTCCGGCCGCCGACCTGACGAGTGCGCTGCATGAAGCTGGCCTCCTGAACAAAGGGGGGTCGGAAATGCGTTGGCAGCTTATCGTTCTCCGGCTCGCGACCGAGGCGGACCCGCTGTGATGTGGACATCGTGGAGAGGCCGTTCCGGTCGTCTCAACCTATCGTTCAGGTGTAGTTGGCGCCGGGTTTAAGGATCACTGATCCGGCTCCGGACGGCACCGACACCGCATTCTTACTGCACCGACGCCCCGGCCGGACCGCTTCCCGGCTCCCGGGAGGAGGTCTGATTTCCGGGCCCGGAGTAGTCGGTGATCTTCGAACAGGCACGCGAAGTTAGTGCCTGTCAACCGTATCTTCGGCCTTCTATGGCCTCTGACCTGCGAAAACAGGCCGCTACCTCTAGTCCTGAACAGGCATGCCGTGGTAAGCTCGAGAGCAGAAAGGGGATACTTACACATGGCTTTCACGGTCGGCGAGACGGTCGTCTACCCCCATCACGGGGCGGCACTCATCGAGGAGATCAAGACCCGCATTATCAAGGGCGAGGAGCGACAGTACCTGGTCCTGAAAGTTGCACAGGGGGATCTGACCATCGAGGTGCCGGCGATGAACGTCGACCTCGTGGGTGTTCGGGACGTTGTTGGGCAAGAAGGCCTGGATCGTGTCTTTGAGGTACTCCGGGCATCGTACGCGGAGGAGCCGACCAACTGGTCCCGCCGGTACAAGGCCAACCTCGAAAAGCTCGCATCCGGTGACGTGGTCAAGGTAGCGGAGGTCGTCCGCGATCTCTGGCGCCGTGATCAGGACCGGGGCCTGTCCGCTGGCGAGAAACGAATGCTGGCCAAGGCGCGCCAAATCCTCGTGTCGGAGCTCGCGCTGGCCGAACACACCAATGAGGACAAGGCCGAGGCTCTCCTGAACGAGGTTCTCGCGTCCTGAGTCATGGTCGACCGTCGAGGCGGTCGCGATTGGTGGGGACGGTATGGCGCAACGTGATCTGAGCATGCCCGGCGCCGTCGTTGAAGTACTTCGGCTTTGTGTCGTGGTCTTTTTCGGCGGTGTCGGGTATTTCGTTGCCCAGATCCCGCACGACGCCGGCGTACAGATCGGCCCGTTCCAGTCCACCGGTGTCGGGATCATCCTCGGCGCCAGTATCGGATATGTCCTCGGCGGGGTGGTCGCCCGGCTCACCGGGCGGGGTCTGCGCGCGGCCGAGGTGGCCTTCCAGGAACGATCGGTCGAGCAGGTACTGGCCGGTCTGGCCGGGGCGGTTCTGGGAGTGCTGGTGGCGGCCGGACTGCTCTGGCCGGTCCTGCTGATCGGGGCCCATGCGGTGACCCTCCCGCTGTTCTTCTTCGTCTGCGTCACCATCGGCACCCTCGGCTACCGGATCGGCATCGCCAACCGGCATGATCTGCTCGGTTTTCTCGGCCCCCGGGCCGGGTTCAGCTCGCCCCACCCGTCGACCTCGCTGCGGCCGCGCCTGCTGGACACCTCGGTCGCCATCGACGGCCGGATCATCGACGTGGTCCGGGCCGGGTTCCTGCACGGCACCCTGCTGCTGGCCCAACCGGTGATCGACGAACTCCAGGGACTGGCCGACGCCGGCGACGACACTCGCCGGGCCAAGGGCCGGCGGGGGCTGGAGGCCCTGGCCGCCCTGCGCCGCGAACGAGGCGTGGATCTCGAGGTGATTGGTGACGAGGCCCGCGAGGTTCCGCAGGTCGACGCCAAACTGATCCGGATCTCGCTGGACCGCTCGGCGGCACTGCTCACCCTGGACAGCAATCTGGCTCGGGCCGCCGCCCTGGCCGGCTGCCAGGTGATGAACCTGCACGCCCTCTCGCTGGCCCTGCGGCCTCCGGTTTCCGCCGGCGACCTGATTACGGTGCTGCTCACCCGCCCCGGCAAGGAGGCGGGCCAGGCGGTCGGCTACCTGGACGACGGCACGATGGTGGTGGTGGAGCGCTCGCGGGAAAGGGTCGGGGCCGAGGTGCGGGCCAGCGTCACCAGTGTGCTCACCACAGCCAACGGCCGGATGGTCTTCGCCCGCCCCGAGCCCGCCGTACCGATCCGTCCGCAGCCCGGGCCACCGCCGTCGTCGGCCCAGTCACTCCCCGGCCCGGCGCCCCGGCCCCGACCGCAGGCGCCCGGGCGCACAAACTTGGAGCAGACCCCTTGACCCTTCCGTCGTTCGTCGCGGTGCTCCGGGTTCCCGCCGCCGCTGCTTTCCCCGCCGCCCGGGCCGCCTTGCTCGCGGCCGGCGCCAGCGGCGTGCTGAGCTGGCCGGAACTGGCAGCGGGCCCGGACCTGGACGACGACGTTCCTGCCGTCCTCGTCGATCCGGCGGAGTTCGAGTCGGCCGAAACTCTGGCCGCCGATCTGGCCGTCGTCCTCCAGGCCCTGGCCCTTCACACCGCGGCGCGTCCGACCGCAGTGATCGCCACCACCCGGCCGGTGATCGACACCCTCAAACTGGTGGACGCCGCCGGCCGGCTGACCGGCACCGCCGAGCGGGACGAGCACCGGTTCGTCGGCACCCCGATCGCGGCCAGCCTGCGTTTGCTGCGCTCAGTGGCTCAGGCCCGCCCCGGTCCGTCCGGTGCGGTCTCGCCCCGTCCAGTCGAGGTGCTGACCGCCCTGGTGGACCGGGGCGCCACGGTGTGGTCCTCTTCCCTTCAGCCGTGAGCACCGGTTGCGCCCCGGAAAGTGCTGAGTTCATGACCGATCCGCAGGGCCCAGCCGGGGATCATGGCCTGGTGAGTGAGCATGGCCTGGTGAGTGAGCATGGACCGGGCGGTTGCCGACTGGTCAGGTGAGCGCCTGGGCGGTCAGCAGTTTCGTGACCTGAAGCAGGTCCTCGGCGAAGGTGACCTTGAGGTTGTCCGAATGCCCGGGGACCGACACCACGTTCACCCCGGCGTCTACCCCGGCCTGGCCCTCGAAGGCCGCCGAGGTGTCCGTCCCCTCGGTCCCGTTCCGGAGCGCGGCGGCGTAGGCGTCCAGCAGGGCGGCGGCCCGGAACGCCTGCGGGGTCTGGACCCGGTGCCGGGCCTGACCGGTGCGTGGCGGCTCGAGCCGGCCGGCGGCGTCCACCGTCCAGGCCCGTTCCTCCAGCAGAGTGGGCACGGCGCCGCCGTGCGCGGCCGCGGCCTGGATCACCTGGCGCAGCAGGTCCGGGCCGGCCAGCGGCCGGGCGCCGTCATGGATCACCACCACCTCGATCGCCCCCGCGCGGATCGGCTCGGCCAGGTGATCGAGGGCCGCCTGCTCGGAACGGTGCCGGGTGCGGCCGCCGGTCACCACCTCGGCCCGGCCGGTGAGTCCCGCCGCCGCCACTGCCTCGGCGGCCGCCTCGTCGTCCTCCGGCCGGATCACCAGGACCACCCGGCCCACCTCCGCCACCTCGGTGGCCCAGGCCAGCGACCAGGAGATCACCGGGCGGCCGGCCACCGGCAGATATACCTTGTTCCGCCCGGCTCCGACCCTGGTTCCGCTGCCACCGGCCAGGACGACGAAGGCGGCGGCGCCCACCCGGCAGTGTGGCCCCGGTTGTTGTTCCGGGGCCGAGGTCAGGCTCCGCCCGTGCGTTTGGTCAGCCACCCGCTCCGCCACCGGTCAATCGTAGGTGGGCCAGACTGTCAGGATGACTCACTGGTCGGCCGGGCTCCCGCGCACCGGCATCGGCATCGATGTGCACGCTCTCGCTGCGGCCGACTCGGGACGGGTGCTGTGGCTGGCCGGTCTGTCCTGGCCCGGGGAACGGGCCCTGGACGGGCATTCCGATGCCGACGTCGCGGCCCACGCCGCCTGCGATGCCCTGCTGTCCGCGGCCGGGCTGGGTGACCTCGGCTCGCAGTTCGGCACCGCCGCGCCGGAGTGGGCCGATGCGGCCGGGACGGCGCTGCTGGCCGAGACCGCGGCCCGGTTGCGGGCGGCCGGCTGGCGGATCGGCAATGTGGCGATCCAGGTGATCGGCAACCGGCCGAAGCTGGGCCCCCGGCGGGCCCAGGCTCAGGACACCCTCTCGGTGGCCTGCGGTGCGCCGGTCACCATCTCCGCCACCACCACGGATGGGCTCGGCCTGACCGGCCGCGGCGAGGGCGTGGCCGCCATTGCCACCGCGCTGATCGTTCTGGTGTAGCGGAAACCAGAACAACGCGCTGTGGTATTGCGGTGTTAGCGGCGGCTCAACGCGGCCACCCACGCGGCGTCGACGCTGACGTGGCGCTTGATCGCGGCGACGATAGGGACGGTCTCGACGTGGGCCACGCCGTCGATCGCGGCCACCTCGTCGGTGAGGTAGGAGTACAGGGCGGCGTCGTCGCGGCAGCTGATCGAGGCGATCAGGTCGGTCGGGCCGGTGCTCGCTGCGGCGAACGAGACCTCGGCGTGGCCGGCAAGGGCGCTTCCCACAGCGTCGAGGTGGCTCGGGGCGACCGACAGCCAGAGCATCGCTCTGGTCGCGATGCCCAGCACCGCCGTATCGACGTCGAGGTCGAACCTGAGCAGGCCGGCGTCGATGAGCTCGCCGACGCGGCCCCGCACGGTCGACTCGTGCCAGTGCGTCCGTTCGGCCAGTTGCCGGTAGGTCGCCCGGCCGTCCTCGGCCAGCGCCTCGACCAGCGGCCAGTCCAGCTCGCGCAGCGCGGCACTGCCGGCAGGGACGGTGGCGCGTGGACGCAGTTGCTCAACCTGTCGAGGTGACAGTGCGCTCGCCAGGGTCGTCGGCGGCCTGGCCCCGTCGAAGAAGACGTGCAGCACCCGGTAGGCGTGGGTGGCAGTGATGCCGCACCGGGGCGGCAGCTCGCCCAGCACGGTCTGAACCGGTGCCGTCGTTGCGCGGTCGTGGAAGGCGCACAGCACCTCGGCGCCCATGGACGCCAGCGATACCCAGGCCGTGTCGGGTCGGCGGGCCAGCATTGCCGCGACCGCCGCCGCCCGCTGCGGGACCTGGAGCCGGACCATCCAGTCCGACCGGCCGACGCGGTCACCGGCCGGTTGAGCTGACACTGCCCGGGCCGGTGCTGAGGGCGACGGATCTGCGCATCCTGGGCAGCGGAATCGGAAACGTCGCGGTCGGCGAAATCATGCGGATCATCGACAGGCTGATGCAAGCCGCGGCCACGGTCGGGTTCTCCCTCGACACGCGGGCATACCCGCTGTCGCGGATCGGTGACCTGTGGAAAGCGGCGAACGTCACCCCGCGCACCGTGTTCACCGTCGACGCTTCGACCTGACGAGCACCTACTCGCGGTGCCGGTAACCTTGACCGGTGAGCCTCAGACTGTATGACTCCGCGGCCGGGCAGGTGCGGGACTTCATTCCGCTTGTCGACGGCAAGGTCGGTATCTACGTCTGTGGTGCCACCCCGCAGAGTTCCCCTCATATCGGGCACATTCGGGCTCAGGTCTCCTTCGACGTGCTGCGCCGCTGGCTGATCCGCAACGGCCAGCAGGTCACCTACGTTCGCAACGTCACCGACATCGACGACAAGATCCTGGTCAAGTCGGCGGCCGAGGGCCGGGACTGGTGGGCCCACGCGTTCCGGTTCGAGCAGGAGTTCACCGCCGCCTACGACACGGTGAACGTGCTCCGCCCGACGATCGAGCCCCGGGCCACCGGGCACATCATCGAGATGATCGAGCTGATCGCCACCCTGATCGAGGGCGGGCATGCCTACCCGGCGCCGGACGGTTCGGGCGACGTCTACTTCGACGTCCGCTCCTACCCGGCCTATGGCGAGCTGACCCACCAGGGGGTCGACGACATGGAAGCCGCGGCCGACGCCGACCCGAAGGCGCGCAAGCGCAACCCGCAGGACTTCGCGCTCTGGAAGGGCAGCAAACCGGGGGAGCCGGTCACTGCCTCCTGGCCGGCGCCCTGGGGCCGGGGGCGTCCGGGCTGGCATCTGGAGTGCTCGGCGATGGCCACCCGGTATCTGGGGCCCGAGTTCGACATTCACGGCGGCGGCATCGAGTTGCGCTTCCCGCACCACGAGAACGAGCTGGCGCAGTCCCGGGCCGCGGGCGAGAATTTCGCCCGGTACTGGCTGCACAACGCCTGGGTGGTTACCAAGGGCGAGAAGATGAGCAAGTCGATCGGCAACACGATGACCATCGCGGCGCTGGTGGAACGAGTACGGCCGGTAGTGCTGCGCTATCTGCTGGCCACCCCGCACTACCGGTCCAACATTGAGATCGGCGAGGAGTCGCTGGCCGAGGCCACCGCCGCCTTCGAGCGGATCGAGGGTTTCGTGCTCCGGGCCGCCGAACGGCTCGGGGCCCGCGCCGGTGACGTCGGAACGGTGCCGATACCGGCGGCGTTCGCCACGGCCATGGACGACGATCTCGGCGTCCCGGCCGCGGTCGCCGTCCTCCACGACACCGTGCGAGCCGGTAACCGGGCTCTCACCGAGGCCGATGACGCCGCGCTCGAGCAGGCGCTCGGTGCGGTCCGGGCGATGGCCGCGGTGATCGGCGTCGACCCGCTCGACCCGCATTGGCAGGACGACGACGGCGGCGACAACCGGCTCCAGGAGGCCCTGGACACGCTGGTCCGGGCCGAGCTCGAGGCCCGGGCCCAGGCCCGCAAGGACCGCGACTTCGCCGCCGCCGACAGCATTCGTGACCGACTGGCCGCCGCCGGCGTCGCCGTCGAGGACACCCCTGATGGGGCCCGCTGGACTTTGGAGAGCAACAACCATGGCCGGTAATTCACAGCGCAAGGGCGCCACCCGGCGTCCGGGGTCGAAGAAGGGCCCCACCGTCGGTACCGGCGGTCAGGTGCGTAAGAGCCTGCAGGGCAAGGGGCCGACCCCACCGGCCACCGAACGGCCGTACCACGCGGCGGCCAAGGCGGTCAAGCGCGGGGCGGTCAAGCGGGACGGCGTCAAACGAGATGGGGCGCCGCGCACCGGTACCCGCGCGGCCAGCACCAGCAGCAGTTCCTCGGTCCGCCGGTCCTCCGGCACCAGCGAGATGGTCGGTGGCCGCAACCCGGTGGTGGAGGCCCTGCGGGCCGGGGTGCCGGCGAAGGCGCTGTACGTGGCCAACCGGATCGAGACCGACGACCGGATCCGGGAGGCGCTGAAACTGGCCGCCGACCGGGGCCTGCCGCTGCTGGAGGCCTCGAAGGTCGACCTCGACCGGATGACCAACGGCGGCGTTCACCAGGGCTTGGTGCTCCAGGTCCCGGCCTACCGCTACGCCCACCCGGACGATTTGCTGGCCGCGGCGGCCAAGACCGGCCGGCCCGCACTGCTGGTCGCCCTCGACGGGGTGACCGACCCGCGCAACCTGGGCGCCGTGGTGCGTTCGGCGGCGGCATTCGGCGGGCACGGCGTGATCGTGCCCGAGCGCCGGGCGGCCGGAATGACCGCCTCGGCCTGGAAGGTCTCGGCCGGCGCGGCGGCCCGGGTGCCGGTGGCCCGGGCGACCAACCTGAACCGCACCCTGCTGGAGCTGAAGAAGGCCGGGTGCTTCATCGTCGGCCTGGACGCCGGTGGCGAGGTGAACCTGACCGACCTGAACGTGGCCACCGATCCGGTGGTGCTGGTGGCCGGCTCCGAGGGCAAGGGCCTGTCCCGGCTGGTGCGGGAGAACTGCGACGTGATCGCCTCGATCCCGATGGTCAGCGGAGGGATCGAGTCGCTGAACGCCGGGGTCGCCGCCGGCGTGGCCCTTTACGAGGTTGCCCGCCGCCGGGCCGTCTAGTCCAAGACACGCTCTCAGGCCAAGACACGCTCTCAGGCCCCTCTGGGCGCCTGGGCCGGCCGGTCGGCCCGGTTGGACGCCGGCCGGTCGGGCTGCCTGGCCCTGGATCGGGCTTGATCATCGGTTTAGCCCTCGAAAGTGCCGGCGCCTCGACGTCTTCGAGGGCTCAGACGATGATCATGGGCAGCGGCGACCGGCTTGAACGGGATCTGGACCAGGGCTGGGGCTGGGACCAGGATCTGGGCTGGGATCTGAGGGCTGAAGCTGCTCGAGTGGTGCCAGTAGCTGGCGCAGCAACTGGTTCAGGGCGTGCTGCTGGTCCTGGGTCAGGACGCCGAGCATCGCCTCCTCGGTCTGGCCCCGCAGTCTCATGGTCCGCCGCCACTGCTCCCGGCCCTGCTCACTGATCACCACATCGACCCGCCGCCGATCGGCGGCGCTCGGGATCCGGCGCAGCAGGCCGGCGGTTTCCATCGAATCCAGTCTCTTGCTGATTCCGGCTGGTGAGAGCATCAGCCGGGTGGCGAGTTCGGTCGGCGTGGTGCGCCCGGGAATCTCGCGAATCATTAATGCATGCAGGGTCTCGTACTCGAACCACTGCAGGCCGACTTCCGCGGCGGCCTTCCTCGAGCTGCGTTTCAGATGCTTGGCGATCATGCCTATCCGGGTCGCCGCCGCCTCCACCTCGTCGTCGAACGAGATCTCGTCCCAGTTACGCCACCGGGCCACATGGCGGTCGACCGAATCTTCCATGGCCCGAGTCTAGCCCAGTGCTTCGCTGGCGAATTATTCGCCAGCGAAGTAGTTTGATCGGATGGTACTCACCCAGTCTTCAGCGGGTCGGCTCGCGAGCCCACTTCGCTCCCGGCCGTACCGACTACTCCTGATCGGGCAGACGGTCAGCGGCTTCGGTGATGCGATCACCCCGATCGCCCTGGCCTTCGCCGTCCTCCAGTTGGGTGGATCAGCGACCCAGCTGGGACTGGTGGTGGCCGCCTACGCCGGGGCCAAGGTGGCCACGGTGCTGGCCGGGGGACTGATCGGGGATCGCCTGCCTCGGGGATTGGTGATGCGGGGTTCGGCCGCGGCGTCGGCGCTCAGCCAGGCCGTGATCGCGATCAGCCTGATCGGCGGCTGGTCCGGAGTCGCCCTGCTCGGGATGATCGGCCTGGTGAACGGCTGTGTCTCGGCCCTTGGCGGCCCCAGCGGGCAGGCGATGACCCGGGAGACCGTGCCGGCGGCGAACCTGGCCGCCGCGATCTCGCTGCGGCGGCTGGCGTCCAATGCCGCGATGATCGCCGGATACGGTGCCGCCGGAGTTCTGGTGGCGGCCTGGGGCCCCGGCTGGTCGATAGCGGTCGATGCGGTGACCTTCGCCGTCGCGGCGATCTGCTTCGCGCTGATCCGGTTGCCCGCCCGGACGCCTGCGGCTCGCCCGGTGCCGGCTGATCACCCATTGCCAGCCGATCGCCCGTCCCTGCTGGCCGATCTGAGGGGCGGCGCGGTCGAGGTGCTTCGGCATCCCTGGCTCTGGGCGTTGATCGCGCAGGCACTCGTCTACCACCTCTTCTACGGCGGCGCCCAAGGCGTTCTCGGCCCGATCGTGGTCAAAGCCGAGTACAGCGAGGCCGCCTGGGGCTGGGCCCTGGCCGTGCTGATGCTCGGCTTCGTGGCCGGAGGTCTGGTCACGCTGCGGTTCCGGCCGAGCCGGGGACTCTTCACCGGCACCCTGTTCCTGGGTCTCACGGCGTGCTTTCCGGCGGCGCTGGCCGTCAAGGCCGGGTTGGCGGTTGTGCTGGCCGGGGCCTTCTTGCACGGGCTCGGCCTGGAGATCTTCAGCGTCAACTGGGATCTGTCGATTCAGCAGAACGTGGCCGCGGACAAGCTGGCCCGGGTCTACTCCATCGACCAGGTCGGCTCGTTCCTGGCCCGCCCCATCGGACTTGTCCTCACCGGGCCGGTCGGCGAGGCGGTCGGATACTCCCGGTGGCTGGGGATCGTGGCCGCCGTCATGCTTGGCAGTGTGCTGCTGGCTCTGCTGGTGCCGGGAGTTCGCCGGCTCCGCCGCATTCCTCCCGCCCAGCTGATTCCCCGGTGATCAGATCCTGCTGGCCACTGCTCCCACGATGCTCCAGTCCGGTACCACTGCAAACGCTTTCTGGTGCTCAGTGGGGTACTTAAGTGGAGCTTTGTCGGAGCACCGTCGGGGGGTGAAGCCCTTCCCAGGGGAGCGGAGGGGTCAGGGGATCGGGTCGGCGACGACCGGGATCTCCTCGGTGTCGACGCCGAGCACGGCCGCCTCGTCCGGTTTGTGCACCAGAACCCGGGCGATGTAGCTGTTCACCGCCTCGTCCAGGCCGACGTCCTTGCCCCGGTTCTCCGACCGGTACCAGGCGTGTTCCAGTACCTCGTGGAATACCTGGGCCGGGGCGAGTTTGCCGCGCAGGTCGGCCGGGACGGCCCGGACCACCGGCTCGAACCGCCGGGCCAGCCATTCGTGCGCGATCATGTCCTCGTCGGCGGACTGCCGGTCGGTGGCCGCGCGGTAGGTGTCCAGGTCGTTCAGCAGCCGCCGGGCCTGGTTCTCCTCGACGTCCAGGCCGGTCAGTCGCAGCAGCCGGCGCCGGTGGTGACCGGCGTCCACCACCTTGGGCTGGATCTCGATCGAGGTCCCGGTCAGGTCGGTGCTGATGTTCAGCTCGCCGACGTCGAAACCGAGCTCGTTCAGCCGCCGGATCCGGGCCTCGACCCGCCACCGGTCACCGGGCTCGAACGCTTCCGGGGCGGTCAGCTCCACCCACAGCGAGCGGTACCGGGCGATGAAAACGTCGCTGGTCTGCACCGGGTCGAGGTTCTTGTCCAGCAGGCCGCCGGCTTCCAGATCCATCAGCTCGCCGGCGATGTTGGTCCGGGCCAGGTCCAGATCGTGTTCGCGCTGGCCGTTCGACAGCGAGTCGTGCAGGTCGCCGGTCTCGGCGTCGACCAGGTAGGCAGCGAAGGCTCCGGCGTCGCGCCGGAACAGGGTGTTCGACAACGAGACGTCGCCCCAGTAGAAGCCGGACAGGTGCAGCCGGACCAGCAGCACGGCCAGGGCATCGACCAGACGGGTGCCGGTGTCCGGCCCGAGAGACTGGGAAAAGGCGGCCCGGTACGGCAACGAGAACTGCAGGTGCCGGGTCAGCAGCACGGGGTCGAGCTCGACGCCCTCGGCCGAGCGCCGTCCGGTGACCACCCCGAGCGGCTCGACCACCGGCAGCCCGAGCCGGCGCAGCAGCCGGAGCAGCCCGTATTCGCGCCGGGCCAGATCTTCGTTGATCTCCTTGGCCGCCAGTACATTTCCGGAAAGCCGGACGAAACGAACCACGTGCCGGGAAATTCCGCGAGGTAACGTGGCCAGCCGTTTGGCCGGCCAATCCTCGAGCGGCAACTGCCAGGGCAGGTCGAGCAGCTCCGGATCCGACGCCGCAGAGGTGATCTGGAGGGTGTGCGTGACGGGACTCACCTCTCCACCCCCCACATTGGGACCGTTGCCGGCCGCGAAAAACTCGCGGCCGGCAACTGACGAGCTGGGTTAGCCGCCCAACCGTAATCCTGATTCGACATTGAAGAGGTGCGTATGTCCTTCCTTGGCCTTGAGGTGCACCGTCTGCCCCTTCTCGGGGGGCTTGCGGCCATCGACTCGGGCGATGACCGGCAGTTCGGAGCCCTCACTCCTCAGGATGCCATGCACGTACGCGTCCGCTCCAAGCACCTCCACGAGTTCCACCTGAACGGGTAGCCCCTGCTCGGCGAGGTCGAGGTCTTCAGGGCGAACCCCGAGCATGATGTTCGAACCGGCACCGGTCAGGGTGTCACGGGTGACCGCGTAGACCGCGTCACCGAACTGGACGCCGCCTTCGACGACCGGGAGGCTCAGCAGGTTCATCGCCGGGGAGCCGATGAAACCGGCCACGAACGCGTTGTCCGGGTGATCGTAGAGTCGCCGGGGCGAGCCGACCTGCTGGAGCAGGCCGTCCCTGAGCACCGCGACCCGGTCGCCCATCGTCATGGCCTCGGTCTGGTCGTGGGTGACGTAGACCGTGGTGACGCCGAGCCGCCGCTGAAGCGAGGCGATCTGGGTGCGGGTCTGGACCCGGAGCTTGGCGTCAAGGTTCGACAGCGGCTCGTCCATCAGGAAGACCTGCGGTTTCCGGACAATTGCCCGGCCCATCGCGACCCGCTGCCGCTGACCACCCGAGAGCGCCTTCGGCTTGCGGTCGAGGTAGTCGACGAGGTCGAGGATCTTCGCGGCCTCGAGCACCCGCTGAGCGATCTCGGCCTTGTTGACGCCGGCGATCTTCAGGGCGAAGCCCATGTTCTCGCCGACGGTCATGTGCGGGTAGAGCGCGTAGCTCTGGAACACCATCGCGATGTCGCGGTCCTTGGGCGGCATCTGGGTGACGTCGCGGTCGCCGATCAGGATCCGGCCTTCGTTGACGTCTTCCAGGCCCGCCAGCATCCGCAGCGAGGTGGACTTACCGCAACCGGAGGGACCGACCAGAACCAGGAACTCGCCGTCGGCGATCTCCAGGTCGAGCTTGTCGACCGAAGCTTTGGTTGCGCCCGGGTAGACCCGGGTTGCCTTGTCATACGTGACGGTGGCCACGTTGCCACTTCCTCTCACCGGCAGGAACGTGCCGGACGATCCAAGTGAGGGGTGTATCGGCCGCCGGGTGGCGACCGATTGGTGTTGCGCTGGGCCCGCACAGCAGCCCGAAAAATGCCACGACCAGGCGACACGGGGACGTCGTCGGCCGTAGGACGCATTCAATACTGCCGATGGGCCATTGGTACAGGGTTTTGGGGTGTCGCGTACGTCCCACCCGTTTGCCACCGAGTGTCCCCAGTGACGGACAGCCCTTGCAAGGACCGCAAGGTCTTGCAGTTTCCGGGTAGATTCGCCGCCGACGAGACAGGGAGATCGGATGAAGGCGCACCGGGCCCGGCTGGCTGACATCGCCATCCAGGCTGGGGTCAGCGAGGCGACGGTCAGTCGCGTGCTGAACGGCCGCCCGGGGGTGGCCGAGCCGACCCGCCAGGCTGTGCTGACCGCGCTGGACGTCCTCGGCTACGAGCGCCCGCCCCGGCTCAAGCAGCATTCGGCCGGGCTCGTCGGGCTGATCGTGCCCGAACTGGACAACCCGATCTTCCCGGCCTTTGCCCAGGTGATCGAATCCGCGCTGGCGCATCATGGCTACACCCCGGTGCTGTGTACTCAGACCCCGGGCGGTGTCCATGAGGACGACTACACCCAGATGCTGCTCGAGCGGGGAGTGGCCGGGATCGTCTTCGTCTCCGGATTGCATGCCGACAGCTCGGCCGATCCGGCCCGCTACGTCGCCCTGCGTCGGCGTGGTTTGCCGATCGTGCTGGTGAACGGCTACATCGACGGCGTCGATGCACCCTTCGTCAGTAATGACGACGTGACCTCCATGGATCTGGCGGTCACCCATCTGGTGGCCCAGGGACACCGGAGGATCGGGCTCGCGCTCGGCCCGCGCCGATTCGTTCCCGTGGTCCGGAAGATCACCGGGTTCCGGGAGGCGATGCACCGGCACCTCGGTCTGGACGACGTGGACGAATGGGTCGAATGCTCGCTGTTCAGCGTCGAGGGCGGGGCGGCCGCGGCGCAGCGCCTGCTGGACGCCGGGTGCACGGCGGTGATCTGTGGTAGCGATCTGATGGCGCTCGGCGCCATCCGGGCGGTCCGCGGCCGGGGCCTTCAGGTGCCCCGGGACGTGTCCGTGGTCGGCTACGACGACTCGCCGCTGATCGCCTTCACCGATCCGCCGCTGACCACGGTCCGGCAATCGGTCCGGGCGATGGGGTCGGCCGCGGTCCGGGCCCTGCTCGACGAGATCTCCGGGGTGAACACGCCGCGGGCCGAGTACATCTTCCGACCGGAGCTGGTGGTCCGTGGTTCGACCGGTTCGGTGCGGCCGCCGGACTGATCGGGCCCCCGGCAGAGGGCCGGCCCGGTGAACGGGAGATAAAAGGTGAACCAGTTCACTCCAGGGGCTCCACAGAACGTTGTCCGTACAGGTACCGTCAGTGAACGACTGGCGGAGCGCGAGGGTCCGCCGGCCTCAGCGCTGGAGGTAAACCCCATGCGAATTTCCGACCTATTGCGACAAAAGGGAAACCTTGTCGTGATGGTACGACCCGAACAATCCGTTACTGATCTCCTTGACCTGCTGGCCGAGCACCGGGTTGGTGCGCTGATCGTCTCCTCCGACGGGAAAGCTCTGGACGGCATCGTCAGTGAACGGGACGTCGTCCGGTGGCTCCAGCGATCCGGGCTGTCCCTGCTCGGCCTCCCGGTCAGCGACATCATGACCCGGCAGGTGCGTACCTGCCCGCCCGAAACGGATCTCGACGAACTGATGCGGGTGATGACCGAAGGCCGCTTCCGGCACGTCCCGGTGATCGACGACGGTCGGCTGGTCGGTATTGTCAGCATCGGTGACGTCGTCAAACATCGGATCGACGAACTCCAGAGCGAGCGCGATCAGCTGACCGCGTACATCACTGGGTGAGCCGGACCGTTACCAACCCGGTGACTCGCACTTCTACGAACGGCTGGGTGCTGTGGCTTACCGTGGGGGGATGCCGCTCGACAACCACGCCTCAGAACCAGTCACGGTAGGCCCCTACCGGCTGCTCCAGCGACTGGGCGAGGGTGGCATGGGCGTCGTCCATCTGGCTCTGGACCCGGCCGGCCGGGCGGTGGCGATCAAAGTTCTGCGCCCGCACATCGCCTCCGACCCGGACGCCCGGCGCCGGCTGGCGCGTGAGGTCGCCACCCTCCGGCGGGTGCGGCATCCGCGGATCGCCGCGGTGATCGACGCCGACGTCGAGGGCGAGACCCCCTACGTGGTGACCAGCTTCGTGCCCGGTAAACCCCTCGACGCGCACATCCGCGATCACGGGCCGCTGCCCCGCGGGCACGTGGCCCGGGTCGGCGCGGTGCTGGCCGAGGCGCTCCGGGCGATCCACGACCTGGGCATCGTGCACCGCGACGTCAAGCCGGCCAACGTGATGTTGCTGGACGGCGACCCGATCCTGATCGATTTCGGCATCGCCCACCTCGCCGACGAATCCCGGATCACCCATACCGGGCTGGTGATGGGCACCCCCGGCTACCTGTCGCCGGAGATCATCGGGGGTGACGCGGTGACCGCCGCCACCGACTGGTGGGGCTGGGGGGCCACCCTGGCCTTCGCCGCGACCGGCCGGCCACCGTTCGGCACCGGGCCGATCGAGGTGGTACTCGACCGGGTTCGCCGCGGGCAGTCCGACATCACCGGGGTGGACGCCGGGCTGCGGGCCACCCTCACCGCCGCGCTCGCCGTCGACCCGGCCCGGCGTCCTTCGCCCGATCGGCTGGTGGCCGGGCTGGCCGCCTCGGCACCGATCCGGAACGGGTCTTTCCCCGGTTCCGCGCCGTCCCCGGACGATGTGGTCACCGTGAAGGTCCCGCCACCGGTTTTCGGGCGGGACGCCGTGACCACGGTGACGCCCCCGCCGGTTTCGGGCCGGGACGCCGTGACCACGGTGACGCCCCCGCCGGTTTCGGGCCGGGATGCGGTCACGACGGTCACTCCGCCGCCGTCCAGCGAGGCCGTGACCACCGTGGTACCACCCCCGTCCGGGTGGGGTTCGCCGCTGTCGCAGACCCGTCGCTTCGATGCGCCCAGCCCGCCGGCGAACCAGTACGGCGGCTACAGCGCCGGTGGGCCGCCGCCGGCGGCAGCGAGGTCAGCCGGCCCGGCGAACGGTTTCGGTGGGGTTCCTGGGCGCGATCCGGCCGCCGGTCCGCGCGTGGCTCCGGCCCCGCTGTCCCGGCCCTCTCAACCGGCCCAGCCGGCTCAACCGGCCCAGCCGCCCCGGTCGCCCTGGTCCCCGCCGGCTCCGCGATCGGACGGCGATCAGCCGGCCAGTTCCGGCAGTTCGCTCGATCCGGCGGCGGGCGTGCTGCTCGGAGTGCTGGTGGTGCTGGCCGCGCTGGCCGCAGTGGCTCCCTACGGCGCCGTCTGGATCGCGGGTTTCGGGATGGCGGCGGCCCGGGTGGTGGACCGCACGAATACCGCCCTTCTGCTGCGCCGCGATCAACGAGGCCCGCGGGGCAGCGACGGCCTGGTCGCCGCGATGGCGCTGCCCTGGCGGTTCGTGAAGGCCGGGGTGAGCACCCTGTTCGCGCTGGTGCTGCCGATCCTGATCGGGATCAGTGTTGCTTTCATGTCGGCCACCGCGATGGCCGGCACCTCGAGCAAGGTGGTGCCCAGCCAGCCCGGCCCGCTGGCTCTGGGCATGGTCGCCTTGCTGCTCACCGCCTGGTGGGGCCCCGGAGGGGGACCGGTTCGCCGGGGCGCGGCCAAGGGGGTGCACCTGATCTGTCCCGGGCCCCGGGCCCGGATCGTCGTCTGGGGCATCCTGATCCTGGCCCTGATCTCGGCGTTCAGCGTGATGCGGGCCGATAGCCACCCGGACTGGGGTCCGCTGCAGAACAGCAAGATCTTCAACATGCTGAGCTGAAGCTGAAGCCGGCCTCCGGTCAGACCGGGACCAGGCCCAAGGCCGGTCCGAAGGCCGGGCCGGGGCGGCCGAAGAGGTAACCCTGCGCATGCTCGGCGCCGATCGAAGCCAGGATCGATCGCTGCTGTTCGGTCTCAACCCCCTCGACGATCACATCCACACCCAGGCCACGGCCCAGCCCGGTGAGCGCCTCGACGATCCGCTCACACTGCGAACTGGTCCCCAGCCCGGCGGTGAAGCTGCGATCCACCTTGATCCCGGAAACCGGCAGGTCCCGCAGGTAGGACAGCGCCGAGAAGCCGGTGCCGAAGTCGTCGACCACGATCCGGACCCCGAATTCATCGAGTTGCTCGATCTCTCGCTGGGCCTCGCGCGACGTGCTGAGCATCACCGACTCGGTCAGCTCGATCACCAGCCGCTCGGCCGGCAGTCCGGCTTCGGCCAGCGCCTTCTGCACCGAGTCCGACAAACCCGGCCGGGTCACCTGATTGGGGGAGACATTGACCGCGACATAACCGGCCGAGTCCGGTGCCGCCGCCGCGGTCCGGGTCGCCTCGGCCAGCACCCAGTCGCCGATCTCGACGATCAGTCCGGATTCCTCGGCCACCGGGAGGAAGAGCATCGGGGCCAGCAGACCTCGTTCGGGGTGGTTCCAGCGCACCAGCGCCTCCCGGCCGATCACCGCGCGGGTCCGGACATCCACGATCGGCTGGAAGTGCAGTTCGAGTTCGCCGGCGGCGATGCCGGTGCGCAGGGCCTGCTCCAGGTCCAGCCGTTCCCGGGCCCGCCGGCGCAGGCCGCTGTCGACCAGATCCCAGCGATCGCGACCGCGTTCCTTGGCCCGGTAGGTGGCCAGGTCGGCGTCCCGAAGCAAAGTGAGCGGATCGGCATCAGGGGAACCGGAGATGGCGATCCCGACGCTGACGGTGGGCAGCAGGGTACGGGATCCGATGGTCAGCGGAACATTGACCGCCCGGCGCAGCCGCTCAGCGATCAGCACCGCCTCGCAGTCGTCGGCGACGTCCTCACAGACCACGACGAATTCGTCACCGCCCAGCCGGCCGGCGACGTCATTTCCGCGCAGGGCCCGGCTGACCCGGCGGCCGATCTCCAGCAGTACGGCGTCGCCCTGCTGGTAGCCGCCGCTGTCGTTGATCAGCTTGAAATGGTCGACGTCGCATTGCAGCACGGCGACCTTGTAGTCGCCGCGGCGGCTGCGGTCCAGGGCCCGGCGGATCCGGCTGTGCAGCAGGGCCCGGTTGCCCAGCCCGGTCAGCGGATCATGAAGGGTCATCCGGGTGACCAGGTCGTGGGCAGTGTGCAGTTCGGTGACGTCCTCGATCTGGGCGATCAGGTGCAGCGGCCGGCCGTCGTTGCCGCGGATCATCGTGACCGTGAGCAGCCCCCACAACTGCATGTCACCCCGGCCCACGTAACGGCATTCGAGGGTGATCACCTCGGTGTCACCGCGGAGCAGAGCGCCGATCCGGGTGCTGTTCTCGGCCACCTCATCGGGGTGCATGAGGTCGAAAAGGGTGCGTTCGGAGAGTTCGTCGTGGCGGTAACCGAAGTTCCGGCACAGGTTTCGGTTCACTTTCAGGAATCTGCCGCTCAGGGTGGTTATCGCGATCCCGATCGGACTGTGCTGCATGGTCCGCCGGAACATCTCCTCGCCCAGACGCTGGACGGCGGCCCGGCGGAGCTGACCGGTCGCCTCGGTGAGCGAGCTGACCGCGGCCTGGGGCTGACCGTCGTCGCCGAAGAGCGGGACGACGGTGACGTTGAGCAGCCGGGTGCGACCCTCCCGAGTAAGCCGCAGGGCGATGTCGTGCTGAACCATGCCGGTGCGCAGGGCGAGCACGGTGATCGCGGTCAGCGCGGCGAGCGGGCTGCCGGCCGGCTCCTGGCCCCCGGCTGATCCGTCTGGCTGGCCCGATCCGCCTGATCCGCCTGTGCTGGCGGATCCGTCTGGCCCGCCTGGCCCGTCTGGCCCGTCTGGCCCGCCTGATTCGGCTGGGCCGGCCGATCCGTTCGGGCTGGCTGGCCTGTCCGGCTCGCCCGGGCGCGGCCGGGGAATGCCGGCCGCGGGGGTGGGTAGGCCGCTGAGCCGGCTGAAAGCGCTGTCGGGGTTGGTGATGCCGAGTAGTTCGCACGCTCGCGGGTTGGCCAGCAGCACCGTTCCCTGGGCGTCCTGCAGGACGGCGCCGTCCGGCAGGGACGAGACGAGCGCCCAATGCCGCGCTTGTGACTCGGCCACGGACAGGGCGAGGCGCGCGCGCCGGGCCCGGCGTAAGTCTGCTCGCGGCATAACACTCCCTTGGTCGCCCGCAGTCTATGAATGATTACGGTGTGTCCCGAGGGGCGACACGAGAGCGATTCGGTTGGTTCCCCGAACCAACCGAATGCCGTATCCGGTTCGTCCTTTCCTGCGGTAGGGAGGGCGAAATCGCCGGTCGGCCAGCGGTTCAGATCGTGATCCCGGCAAATTGCGCGACATGCCGAGCCGAGGTCGCATAATTGGGTTCAGGGTACGTAATCGGGGGGTTAACTCAGGGAGATCCCCGATCCCGACTAATCGGCAGTTGAGTGAGACTGGGGGTTCCGCTCACGGCATCGGGCCGGCCGGCGGAGTTGTTCAGGGTTGCGACATTCAAGGTTATTTCCGGGGAGGAACCGTGGAGAAGTCCGCTCGATTTGTGTTGGCGCACTGCCGGTGGGTGATCGGGTTCTGGATCGTGGCCCTGCTCGCGGGTGGCTTCGCGGCCGGTCAGGTCGGCGGCCGGCTCTCGTTCGACTTCTCGCTGCCGGGCCAGGAGGGTTACCAGACCGAGGTCAAGCTGGCCCAGTCCTACGGCGTCAGTGCTTATGCGGGGTACATTCCGGTCCTTACCGCGCCGGCCGGCGAGAAAATCGCCGACCATCGCGCGGGGGTCGCCGCCGTCAGTGATCAGATCCGGGCTGTTCCAGGGGTGCAGGTCCTTGATTACGGCAGCACCGGTGACCCCAAATTCATCACCAACGACGGCCGCAGCACGTTCGCTTTCGTCTATGTGCTTCAACCGCAGGGCTTCGTCGATCCGCGGGCGGACAGAATAGACAGTGTTGTCCAGTCCGCGGCGGCGTCGCAGGGCCTGAGCGCGAAAATGACCGGCTATAACCAGTTGTCGGCCGGCGGAGACAGCAGCGGCGGCCCCAGTGTGCTGACCGAGACCCTGATCGGTGCGGCCGGTGCCCTGCTGGTCCTGATCTTCGTCTTCGCTTCCTTCCTGGCCCTGGTGCCGTTGCTGATCGCCCTGGTCTCGATCCTGTCGACGTTCCTGGTGGTGCTCGGGCTGACCACCTTCACCGACGTCTCCTTCGTGGTCCAGTTCCTGATCGCGCTGATCGGGCTCGGGGTCGCGATCGACTACTCGCTGCTGGTGGTGTCGCGCTGGCGCGAGGAACGGGCCCGGGGTGTCTCCAACGACGAGGCAGTGGTCACCGCGGTGAAAACCGCCGGCCACGCCGTCCTGGCCTCTGGGGTCACGGTCGCGATCAGCCTGGTCGCGCTCGTCGTCGTCCGGGTTCCACTGATCCGCAGCATGGGCTTCGGCGGGATGCTGATCCCGGTGATCAGCACTCTGGTCGTGCTCACGCTGCTGCCGGTGCTGCTCAGCCTGGCCGGACCTCGGATCGACTGGCCGCGGATCCGGCACGAAGGCCACGCCTCGAAGGGCTGGTCGGCCTGGGCCCGGGGGATCGTCAGATACCGCTGGATTGCCGCCGGCACGGCATTGGCCGCGCTGGCGCTGGCCATCGTCCCGGTCTTCGGGCTCCAGATCGGTCAGGCCGGGTCGGATTCGCTGGCCAGTAGCGGTGAAGCCCACGACGCGCTGATGTCATTGCGGCAGAAAGGCATTGGCACCGGGGTGCTGACCCCGATGAACCTGCTGGTGAAGCCGGGTGCGGATGCTCGGGTGTTCGCCGCGGCCGCGGAAAGAGTGCCCGGTGTGCGGATGGCCATCGTCTCGGCCCCAGGTCGGGGCGGCCTGACCGACGTCGTCGTGGTGCCGGATCGGGAGACGGTGGACAACACCAGCGTCGCGGTCGTTAGTGCCGTGCGGAAGGCGACCAGGAGTCTGCCCGGGTACGACGGTGTGGCCGGTCCCGGAGCCACCGTGCTCGATTATCAGCGGGCGGTGTACGACAACTTCCCGTACGTGCTCGCACTGATCGCGCTGGTCACCTTCGTGCTGCTGGTCCGGACCTTCCGCTCGTTGTTGCTGCCGCTCAAGGCGGTGCTGCTCAACCTGCTCAGCGTGTCGGCCGTGTTCGGGATCGCCACCTGGTTCTGGCAGCAGGGGCACGGTTCGGACGCGATCTTCGGGATCGCCGGCACCGGCGCGATGACGTTCTGGCTGCCGGTGGTGATCTTCGCCTTCCTGTTCGGCCTCTCGATGGACTACGAGGTGTTCATCCTGTCCCGGATGCGTGAGGAGTACGACCGCACCGGTAACACCGCCTACGCCGTCGAGCACGGCCTGGGGCGGACCGGGCGGCTGGTCACCTCGGCCGCACTCATCCTCTTCTTCGCCTTTGCGGCGCTGGCCTCGGCTCCGGGTACCGACATCAAGGTGCTGGCGACCTCCCTCGGGGTCGGCATCCTGGTCGACGCCACCATAGTCCGGGCGCTGCTGGTCCCGGCCCTGGTCTCGCTGTTCGGCAAGTACAACTGGTGGCTGCCAGGCTGGGCGGCCACGGTGCTGCGGGTCGAGCCGTCGCCGCTGAAGCCGGATCTCCCGGCACCGGCGCCCGGGTCGACCGCCGCCGGGCGGGCCGGTGATGAGCTGGACGTGGGCCGGGTCGGGGTGAGCTCCCTCTAACCCCCAGCCCGGGGCTCCCGCCGAAATGCGCAGAGGCACGTGCGTGGTCCCGGTAAGATCTCAGCGTCCCAGTGACTCGAACGGGGCGCGCCCGCGTAGCTCAGTGGCCAGAGCAACCGCCTTGTAAGCGGTAGGTCGTCGGTTCGACTCCGACCGCGGGCTCAAGAATTCACCGCCTCTGACCTGGCTCTATCGCTGAAATGTCCGGTTCGAGGAAGCGGTCCTGGCGGCTCGGGGATGTGCCAAAACGGGGCGTCTGGCGGATTTTCTGTGCCAAAGATGTGCCAGAAATTGGGGCCGGCTGGCCGCTGAGACGGGGATGAGAGTCACAGCTGGGCAACGCTTAGTGATGGACTGCGATGTACGCGCAAGCGTGCGGGCTCTGAAAGTAGGGGTCGTTGTCCGCTCGTCCGGAGCGGTTCGAGACTGGTCTGCGGCCGGGGCGTGGGTCCAGGGTTTAGTGCCCGAACGCTGGTTTACGGTCTGGGTCTTCCGTATGGGGTGATTCGGCTACCGATCGGGGGTGCTCGGGCCAAGGTTATGGGCCAGCTCTGCCACTGCTCTCAGGACGTCTGCCCGCTGGTCAGGCGGACACCCTTGGAGAGCGGTCTGAGCTACTTCCTTGGTCAATCGGTCGGCTCGCCAGCGTACGAAGGCTGCGGCCAGCACTTTCAGGACAGCAGGCAGGCCGATGATCGCCGCGAACAGCCAAAACATCGGCCAGCCCCGACCGGTAGCGATAAGACCAACGGCGGGCGTGATGATGCTGCTGCCACCGGAGGTTAAGGGGTCAATCCCATTGGCCTTCATCGTAGGCTTCACCCACACTCCGGTCGTCCTCGAGTCTCAGGTACTCCCAGGCGTTTCGGGTGAGGCCAAGATCGGTGAACACTGAGTTGGGGGTGTGGCCGTTGCTGAGGCGGCCATCGGTCCCCATGGTCACCTGACCGATGTTTGGTGGGCCCGTCAGGACGGTGCCGGCGGGGATTTTGCTCCAGTCGCGGCGGTGGGTCTGACGTCGTGCCTTAGCTGGCTTAAGCGCTGCTGGGGTGGCGGTCGGGGGCTTCATGTCGGTGACCCGAACGAGGGGGACGAATTCGATCGTTCCGTCCGGCCTGGTCAGCACGTCATACGGTCCGGATGGAGCTCCGGGGATGGTGCACTTACCTCGCGCATCGATCACCACGATCATGTGCCTAAGCTTAACCGCTCAGCCGAATGCTGGCAAGAACGAGCCCCTTAGGTGCTTAACTCTCAGCGATCTCCCTCCGGTCTACTCTCCCTGGTGGGGTTGGCTTCGGATCAACGGGATGGTGGGCTTGGGTCGGGTGCTTCGGGGGTGGTGGAATCGAGGGCGTCCGGTTCGAGTAGGGGGCAAAAGTGGGTGTCTGCATGCTCGGTTCGCGCTTTGTAAGGATGCTCGGGGGGCCGATGTCCTGTGTTGCTGGGCAGTTGCCGGCTCCGGTGCCCGGTTGTGGCGTTCGAGCAGTGCACCCTGACTGGTCCCGGGCAGTCAGTGCGTCGTCGAGGCCCTTGTCCAAGGCCAGGGCCTGGCTGGGTGCCCCACTGGTGATCTTGTGCCTAAATCTGCAGACGTCTGCAGGGGTGCTTGCGGCTCAACCGGAGCGGTTCGAGACCGGCCTGCGGCAGGGCCGCCGGTCAACGGTTGAGGGTCCGGAATAAGTGTAGACAGGATAGGCTTCCTGTATACGTTTGGTCCGTACGCCGTGAGGAGGTTGCTGATGTCCGTTGATGCCAGGCATCCGTCGGCTCTGACTTCCGGTGGGTGGCGTCGGGTGCTGTCGATGCTGCCGGACACTTTCACCTTCGCGCAGGCGCGTTCGGGTGGGTTGAGCAAGCATGCCGTGTACTGGCTGCGCGATACCGGCCAGATCGAGGTGCTGGGTCGGGGCCTGTATCGGCAGGCCGACGGTGAGCAGGCCGATCTGGGTTTGATCGCGATTGCGGTGAAGGCCCCGCTGGCGACGTTGTGCCTGAGTACGGCGCTGGTCCGGCATGAGTTGTCGGATGCGATTCCGGCGGCGCCGGATGTGGCTCTGCCTCGGGGTGCCCGGCCACCGGCGGTGGCTTCGCCGGTGTCCTGGCATCACTTCGACCGGGCGACGTTCGACATCGGCCGGGGCCGTTCGCCCGTTGACACCACGACGTCTATCGGCTTGTACAGCGCTGAGCGCAGCATTGTCGATGCGTTCCGGCTGCGGGGCACCGAGGGTCCCGAGTTGGGGTACGAGGCGCTGCGCCGGTGGCTGCGCCGAGCCGATACCCACCCTCAGCAACTGGTGGCGATGGCCGGGCACTGGCCCCGGGTTCTGCCCGCCGTCCGACACGCTTTGGAGGTGCTGTTGTGACCGGACCGACTCGCGCCAGTGTTGCCGGGCGGGCCTACTTGGATCTGCAGAACCTGGGCCGTCGCGAGAAGCGGTCTACCGAGGAACTGCTAGATGCAGTTAACCAAGTCGCAGCCGATGAAGCTGACGGCTGCGCGTGGTGGCTCTATCTCGCCGAGGACGACGTTGCACTTCTCCGCCCGCACCTGGAGCACCCGGAGGTGTGGTTGATGGCTGGCGATGCTGAGATCGAACTCACCGGAAACACA
>Ga0265340_10000128_pt1 | contig 37953 bp, 26 predicted proteins | sample 4CB225metaG_FD_202082 | JGI IMG/M metagenome (GOLD analysis project Ga0265340, IMG submission 202082) | Rhizosphere microbial communities from Carex aquatilis grown in University of Washington, Seatle, WA, United States - 4-CB2-25 metaG | ecosystem: Host-associated > Plants > Roots >...
GGTCGCCGTCACCGGGCCCCGACGCAAGATCATGGAAGCCAGCCGGATCCCGAAGATGCCGAACCGATCCAGCAGGTGCCGACGTTCGAACGAGGTCAGGCCCAGTTCGGGCAGTTGCTCCAGGAACCGGTCGGTGGTCAGCAGCAGGGCTTCGACCTCGCGTGGTGAGCGCTGCGAAACCTTACGTAGCTGGGCGACTTCGGTCTCGGTCAGGGTCACTGCGGTCTCGGCCAGCAGCCCGGCCACCGGAACGACGGTCTGCACGACTCGGCGGACCACTGGATCGGCGGCCAGCCGGGCCGAGATCTCCCGGGCCGAGAGCATCGAGTTCGCCCGCCCGGCGCCGATCTCGTCGGCCCGGGAGAGCACCGCGATCGCGTTCACCGGATTGGGCCGGGACATCTCGCTGTCCTGGAAAGCCCGCAGGAAATCGACGTCCGCCGAGTGCAGGTGCCGCATCAGATAGATGACGGCGTCGGCCGGGGTCCGCTCGTCCTCGGTGGTAAGCAGTTCCCAGGCCCGATGGGCCACGCTCTCGGTCAGCGATCCGATCCCGGGCGTGTCGATCAGGGTGGCCTTGCGTAGCTGCTGGGACGGCCAGGTCACCACCAGTTGCTCGATCTGGGCCGGAACCAGGCCACCGAGATCGACATCGATCGCGCTCTGCTCGCGCGCGAACCGGGCCGGCCGGGGCTCACCCTCGTTCGGATGCAGCATCACCTGGTAGCGGTGCCCGTCGACGTACCAGGTCACGATGAGCGTGCATTCGCCGGCGTCGGTCCGGGCCAGCCGCTCGCCGACGAGCGCATTCAGCAGGGTGGACTTCCCCGATTTCACCCGGCCGGCGATCGCGACCCGCAAAGGCTCGTCCAACCGGTCCCGGATGGCCGACAGCCGGGCCTCGTCCGGCGATCCGCGATAGACCTCGATCGCCTGGGTCAGAAGCAGGCGGGTCGCCTCGACCAGGGTCATGCCCGGACCGCCTCCGCCTGCTGCCGCAGCCGGTCCAGTCGCCCGAGTTCGGCCTCCAGGTCCTTCAACCGCACCTCGCGGTCGGCCTGGGTGCGCTGGGCCGCCTCGGTGGCCGACTGCAGCGCCACCGTGGTGGTCCGGTTGAATTCCTCGGCGCGCAGCGTGTAATGGTCGCGCAGTTGCCGCTGGATCCGCCGCAGGGTGTCGCGAGAGTCCTTGCCCATGGTGAATTGCACCTCGTCGCAGTACCGGCGGACGGCGTTCTTGGCCTGGCCCCGGCGCTGGCTGAGCTGGCGGCGCTTCTCGTCGCGGAGGGTGGATCGTCCCATCATCAACCCGATCGGGATCGCGATCGGGGCCATCCCGCTGAGCCCCACCATGGCCGGCAGCATGGTGAACATCAGAATGCCGCTGTAGCTGCCTTTCAGGGCCACCATGGTCTGCTTCTGGGCGGTCATCCGCTCGAGCTTCACATCCGGGTTGAATTCGGTCCGGTTCAGCAGCGTCGTCGGATTGAAAATCGCCAACTGGCCCAGACCGGGGCCGGAGGCCTCGAGGAAGTGCTCGGCCACGAGCCGGCTCAGTTCGGTGGCCCGGTCGCGCAGATAGGTGTAATTGGCGACGAGCTGGTACGAAACCTGAGAGGTGAGCCAGGGTTCCATCTGGGCCCAGGTCTCGGTCGGGTCGGACTCCTCGAGCGCCTCGTCCGCCTCGGAGATCACCTGCCGGATCCGGCCGCGAAAGTCATGGTCGACGTCGGCACTCAGATCCGAGATTCCGTCGCCGAGGGTCTGGTTCCAGCGCGAGGCGCCGGCCCGAAGCGTGGCGACCTGCTGTTTGGCCGCCGTCAGACCGTCGATCACCTGCTGGGCCGAGGCGGGATCGGTCAGCGCGGAGCGTTCGCTCTCGAACTGGCCGCTGAGCTGCTCGCAGACGGCGATCACCTCGCGAGCGGCGTCCCGGGCGATCCGATCGGTGCCCCCGACCCCGACGTCCTCAGTCACGAATCGCACCAGTTCCGGGAACCCGGATTCGGTGTTGAGCGCCGTATCGCTGGTCTTGACCGCGAGCGAGCGGAGGCTGGATGACACCGCCATCAGCGGGATGTCGCCGCCCAGCCGCTCCAGATGCTGCTGGTCCAGGTCCCGGATCGTTCGCCAGGACGGGTAGAAGTCGGTCTTGGTCAGCACGCAGGCGACGGTGCCGCACAGATCCCGGGCCCGGCGCAGGAAGTCCACCTCGGTGCGGGTGAGTTCCTGCGAGGCGTCGGTGACGAATAGCACCGCGTCGGCCATCGAGGTGGCGGTCAGGCTGGCGGCGGCGTGCGCGGATCCGAGGCCGCCGAGCCCGGGGGTGTCGACCACGATCAGGCCGCCGGCGAGCATGGTCCGGGGCATCGCCACCTCGACCCCGAAGATCCGCCGGCCGTCGGCGAGCGACTGGCCACCTTCCAGGATGTGCCGGCGGATCTGGTCGGTGCCGATCGGTTCCCGGGCCGGCGGGTCACCTTCGAGCAGTAGTTGCGCGGCCACCTCGGGGCCGTACCGCAGATAGGTGGGCACGGCGGTGGCGACGTCGTCGTCGACCGCGCACACCGGAACCCCGAGCAGGGCGTTGACCAGTGAGCTCTTGCCCTGCTTGAACTCGCCGACGACAACGATGTTGATCCCCGGATCGGCCAGCTTGCGCCGGGCCCGATCGAGACGGTCCCCGAGGTCGGGCCGGTGGTAGGCGGTGCAGGCGCGGAGCCCGAGGTCGACCACCCCGCGGGCGGCCGAGACGGTGTCGCCGCCTTCGGCCGCCCGCGTGGTTTGCTGCACCATGATCGTTCCCTTTCACGCACATGTGGACGGTGGAGCCGGGCTGGTCGGTGGAGCCGGCTCGGGACGATCGGCAGAACGATGATCGGCAGAACGATGATCGGTGGAACGATGATCGGTGGAACGATGATCGGTGGAACGATGACTCAGTGGTGCACCACTTCGTGGTCGGCGGTGGCCAGGTGGCTGCCGTCGTCCACGGCGGCCGCGGCATCGGCCTGCGGGGCGAAGTGCTCGGAGGCCGCATCCAGGTGGTGGGTTTCCTCATGCACGATCTCGTGCTGCGGGGCGATCTCGGTGTGAATCGGGGTGCTGTGGACGTCGGGGTGGGTGGCGGGTTCGGACTGGCCGGGGCCGCTGGGCCCGATCGGGGCGCGGGCGACGTCGTTGTGGAGAGGGAGATTGGTGTGGGCGGGCTGGCCGGACGGGCTGTGGGCCTGTGTCTGGTGGGCCGGGGCTCCGCTGCCGAACGAATGGTCGGTGGAGTTCACCGGGCCGGAACCGTGAGCGGTGTTGACGTCGGCCCGCAGGTTCGTGTTCGTGTTGACGTTGGTGTTGGTGCCGGTGGCGGCGCCGCCCTGGGAGCTGGCCGCCCCCTGCTGGTTGGACACGTCGCCCTGCACGTTGCCCGAGCCGAAGCCGAGGCTGGAGTCGTCGACGACGCCGCCGTGGTTGTCCAGAGCGACCCCGCCGTTGCCGGCATTGTGGCTGTCGATGCTGCCGCCCTGGTTGTCCACGATGCTGCTGCCACCGGTGGCCAGGTTGCCGTGCTGGTTGTCGATCGCGGTCTGGTTGTCGACGACGGTGTTGCCGTTACCGACCGCTCCGTGGTCGATGCCGACGTTGCTGAGGGTGGTGTTGCCGGTCCCGGCCGCATTGCCGGTCCCGACCGCGCTGTTGTCCAGGGTGGTGACGGTGTTACCGATTCCGGCCACGCTGTGATCCAGGCCGGTGTCGTTGCCGGAGACGATCGAGCCGTCGCCGGTGTTGGACACCGCGTTGCCGTTGGCGGCCTGGGCGGCCGAGGAATGGTCACCGGTGGCGGCGTTCTGGTTGCCGTCCCCGGTGTTGATCGCGCTTCCGGCGCCGACGTCATGAATGTCGGTGTTGTGCTGGTCGACGGCGATATCGCCGTTGACGTTGCCCAGGATGTCGACGTGGTTGTCGTTGATCTCCTGGTAGTTGTAGTTCGAGGTGACCTGCTGAACGATCTGGGCGTTCGAGCTGCCGCCGCCGGAACCACCGCTGAACCCGCGGCCCGACCCGCCGCGGCCCGACCCGCCGCTGCCCGAGCTGCCACCCGAGCCACCGCTGGACCCGCCCCCGCTGTAGCTGCTGCCCCCGGAGTAGGAGCTGCCGCTCTGGCTGACGTTGCCGTACGAGTTGTAGTTGTCGCCGGCGTTGTTCAGGAAGTTCTGCACCTGGGGGGTCAGCCCGGGCTGGCTCGAGGCGTAGCTGAGGGCCTGCCCCATGTCGACGTGCTGGATCGTCGCGTCGCTCACGCCGGTCTCGGCCTGGGCCTGGGCCACGGCCGCTTCGGGGCTCATCCCGAAGGTGTTCTGCATTGCGTGGATGAGCATCTGGCCGACTTCGGCTGCACCTTCGGTGACATCAGGCATGGTGTGGGTCCTTCGTTCTCGCTGTCCGCCGCACCGGTTGGCTGGGCTGTGTCTCTAGATTGGCTTCAGGGGGCAGACCCGGGCATCGGGGATCTCCCCATGGCAAGAGGGGGTACCGGGGGGTCACCCGGATCCGGCCGGTGGCTCGGCGCCGAGCACGGCCTGCAGGGCCGCCACGAACTCGGCCCGGGTGGTGGCCCCGAGCTTCGTCCTGATCCGGGCCACGTGATGCTCGACCGTTTTCGGGGCGATGTAGAGCTGGGCGCCGATCTCGCGGTGGGTTCGCCCGGCCAGCACCAGAGCGCCCACCTCGATCTCCCGGTCCGAGAGCCCGGCCTGCTGCGCGGTCTTCCCGGACCGGCCGGGAGCCGGCTCGGGCGCGGTCAGCTCCCGGGCTCGCTCCAGCAGCCGGCGGGCCGTGGCCGCACTGGTCACCCGGATCGCCGCGTCTCCGGCCAGCCGCGATGCCTCCCAGGGCAGTTCGGCCCCGGCGAGGCCATCGGTGGCGGCCAGCACCGCTTCCGGATCCACCTCGCCGGCCAGGGCCGCCGCCCACGGTGGGGCGGCTGCCTGCTGGGCAAGCTGACGGGGGCCGAGGGGTGAGCCGGCCGCGATGCCGGCCGCGGCGATTCCTTCCGCGGCCACCGTGGCCGCCACCGGGTCGTCCATGGCCACCGCGACCTGCAGGTGCAGCCAGCCCAGGCTGACCGTCCAGGTCGGCGGGGAGCCGAGCCCCCGAACGATCTCCTCGAGCGCGGCCAGGGTCGGTGCTAGCCGCTGGCCCCGGCGGAGCCGGACGGCCGCCACCGCCAGTTCCTCGGTCGCCTCGAGCTGGAACAGGTCGGGGCTGCGCCGGGCGAGCACTCGTTCCACTTCCGGCCAGGTCTGCCGGAGGACGGCGATGTCACCCGAGCGTCGGGCCAGCCCGGCCCGGACGGCGGCCAGAAGCATCCGGTCACGGCCGCCGAGGTCGGCGTCGCTGACCGGCCGCATCGCCTCCCGGGCGGCCTCCAGTCGCCCGGCCCGAAGCTGCGCCCAGGCCAGCAGCAAGCGATGACGATCGGCGCTGACCGGCCCCCCGACGCCGTACCGCTGGGCCCGCTCGAGCTGATGCACGGCCGTCGCGACCTCGCCGCTGACGACGGCCAGCACGGCGGCCAGTGCGTGCGGGGTGTCGGGCAGCAGCATGGTCACCGGGCCTGCCTCGATCGCCTCCGCCGCCTCGATCGCCAGCGGCAGCGCCCGGGACGGATCGGTTCCGGCCACGGCGGCGGCAGCCAGCAGCGCAACCGCGCTCGGCGCGGGGGCGGCGGCCGCGCGCACCGCCGCTTCCAGCCGGCCCGCCCCGATCAGGACCAGGGTGGCCAGAGCCGGCCCGGCCGTTCCGGCGGCGAGCAGGATCGAACCGGCCCGATCGGCCCGGCCCTGGTGCGCCGCGACGATCCCGGCCACCACGGCGATCCGACCGGCGGCGGGCTCAGGGATTTCCAGCCCGGCGGCATCGAGTTCGACCGGCATCCCCAGCAGGGCGCCGGCCTCGGCCCGGCCCGCCGCCAGCGAACCTCCGGCCGCCCCCGCGTCCTGGGCGTCGTCGTACCAGCCGAGCGCCGCCCCCGGGTCGGTGAACCGGGCTTTCTCGCCGGCCGCACGATAGGCCGAGGCCGCTTCGGCTCCCCGGGCCCGGACGGAGCGCAACTGGATCGCGGTGGTCAGTGCCGGCGCCCCGGTGGTGACCAGGGCCCGGGCGACGTCGTCATGAATCCGCCGCCGGTGTCCGGGGGACACCTCGGTCAGAAGACTGGCCGCGATGGCCGGCACCATCCGCTCGGTACCCGGAACGAGCATGCCCTCGTCCCGCAAGGCTCTGAGCCCGGCTTCCAGCTCAAGCGGTTCCAGGCCGCAGGCCTGAGCCAGCGCGTCGTCCGGAAGGTCCAGTCGCAGGGCCAGCACGTAGGCGATGCCGACCAGCAGCGGGGAAAGCACCGCCACCCGCCGCTGCAGCCGGGCCAGCAGGACCGGCGGCGGTCCCAGGCCCCCGCCCAGTGCCGCGGCCAGTGCCGCGGCCACGGCCGGCAGCCCGCCCGAGGCTTCCCGGATCGCCGCCGCGGTCGGGTCCGGGCAGGGCCGCCCGGTCACCGCGGCCACGAGACCGGCCACCTGCTGCTGATCCAGCGCGGTCAGCAGTTCGACCCGGCCGACGGCGGCCAGCGCCTCATCCAGTTCGGCGAGCTCGGGGCGATCGATGGTGGGACGACGGGAGAGCAGCATCGCCTGCCCCGACCGGACGGCCTCGGTCAGCGCGAGCAGGGCCGGGACCGGGAGCCGGTGAGCGTCGTCGACCAGAACCAGAACCCGGTCGGTGCCGGCCGCGAGCTTCTGATCCAGACCGGCCGGGGTGGAAGCGGACCCAGCAAGCCGCATTACCGGCAAATTGCTTGCGGCTGCCAATGCCTCGAGCCGGTAGGTGCGTCCAGCGCCATCCACCCCGACGACGACGGACACCTGATCCTTCGCCGGGGCCGGTTGCCTCACACCCGGGATGGTAGGTAAACGCCGCGCCCGGCCGTCAGCTCAGACCGCGAATGGAGCAACATCGCTACTATCCGTGCTGTACTCACTACTTCAAAGTGGCCCGATAGGCGCCGGGCCGATCGGTGAGCACGGTCGCCACCCCGGCGGCCTTCCCGGCGGCCCACTGCGGCAAGGTATCGGTGGTCCAGTCGATCACGAGCAGCTTCTGGGCTTTGAGGGCTTGCACGTAGGGTGCGGTCACGGCATCGAACCGGATCGCGACGGCGTCCAGATGCTCGGACCCCAACTCCGCGGCGGTGGGCAGTTTTCCCTGATCGGGGCGCACGAACCGCATCAGCCGCACGCTCACCCCATCGGCCTGGGCCTGCACCCGGGTCCGTTCCAGGGCATCGGGGTAGAACGACGTGACCACGGCCCGCTTGGCCATCCCGTACTTCTCGATGATGGTCAGGAACAGCGCGGTCTGGGCCACGGACTGTCCCTGCGCCTTGACCTCGGCGAAGATCTGGGCTCCCGGAACGGCGGCGATCTTCTGCATCGCCTCGTCGAGGGTCGCGATCGGGTACCGCGTTCCGTCCCTACTGGCCTGGGCGATCGTCGCGCATCGCGCTTTCAGCACGGTCCAGGTCGTCTTGGCGATCAGATACGGCCCACCTGTGCAGGCCATCGGCATCAGACCCGTGTTCGCGGTCGCGGCGGTGCCGGCCGTGTCCTCGTGGATCAGGATCGGAACATTGTCCGAGGTCCATTGGACGTCGGTCTCCACGGCGTCGCCGGCCTGCGCGGCCGAGAGCAGCGCCGGCAGCGTCTCCGGCGGGAACTTCTCGAAACCGCCCCGGTGGGCCAGCACGATCAGCGGCCCCGCCGCGCCCGCACCCTCGGCGAAGGCTCCCGGGAGCGAAGCCCCCGAAAGGGCGCCGCTGGACGTCGTCGTCGTCCGGGTCGACTTCGCGGCCGGGCCCCGGTATCTCGGCATCAGGACCACCAGCGCCGTCACGATGGCTATCACCACCACGACCGCTCCGGCCACGGCCAGTCCCTGCTTGCGCTCGGGGTGAAATCCGCGTTTGCGGGCGGTTCCCGGGATCGGGGCCGGGGGTGGCCCCGGCGTTCCGACGAGTAGCCGGCGTTCCGGTTCAGGCGCTCTGGGCGCTACCGATCCTTGAGCATCCACGTGGCGTCCTCCGGATCAGTGGTGTTGTGGCGGAGACCCTACTGCCCACCCCTGCGGGCGTGGTCCCGGCCTTCTCACCGCGACGCCTTTCTCACCGCGACGGAATCACCAGCGGGCGGTGATCGCCCCGACCGCGCCGGTCAGGTTCCCGTAGGCGGTGCGGGTGAACTGCTGCGGAGACCGTTTCTCGTTCAGGTGCCGGCCGATGGTGTGAGCGACGCCGTCGGAGAAACGCAGTCGCCAGGCGCCGGAGACCCCGTACACGGGCGCGTTCGGCTGATCGGCCACCTGGTCGACATGATCGACGCTGGCCAGGGGAACGGCGGTCGCGGTCATGGTCGGAACCGCCGAGTCCGGCGCCTGCGGTCCAGGGCAGGAGGCCCGCACGGCAACCCAGGAGCGGGCGCTCAGCCCGCGTACGGCCGCGGTCAGTCGCTCGTCCTCGCCGGTCTCCAGGTCGACCTCCAGGTAGAGCCAGCCGCTGGGACCGGTCAGTACGGTGGCGTTGGCAATGATCGCGGCAATGTCGGAGGCTCGGATGGCTCCCAGCGGGGAGGAGAACATGCCCTCGGTCAGGGAGATGGTGCTGTCAGTCATCGTGTCGGGCCTTTCCGGTGCTCCTCAGGGCGGTCCTGCTCGCGGGAAACCCACCTGGTCAGCCCGCAGATACCGATCACCACAGTAAGGGGGCCGAACGCCGCACGGTGGGAGCCAGGACGCGAGTCCTGGTCCTGCTGCGCCCCGGGAGATCGACGATCACGAGTCTGGGGCCTCGACCTGCCGCCGCTTGCGCAGAGGATCTCTGCGGTTACTTGATGCTGTGGTCTACGTCGAGTTCGGTGATGTTTGCGTGGGACGATGCCTGATTGAGCAGTTCGATGGTGTCGCCGTCGAGGGTTAGCCAGGCGGCGGCCAGGGACTCGGTCAGTTGGTGGGGGGAGCGGGCGCCTACCAGGGCGGTTCCGATGCCTGGCCGGGTTGAGGCCCAGGCGCCGGCGACGGCCGCGGGTGGGTGGCCCAGGTGGTGGGCCACGTCGACGACGGCGCGGGCGATGCTGGTCGAGCGGTCGATGTACTGGCCCACGTATCGCTGGAAGAAGGCGTCGTCGGCGCGATGGGGCGGGACGTCGTCGAGGTACTTGCCGGTCAGCATTCCGCGGCCCAGAGAGCCCCAGGCGATGACGTCGATGCCGTGGGTGAGGGCCAGGGGGATGATGTCCCGTTCGATGGAGCGGTTCAGCAGCGAGTACTCCAGCTGGGTTGACGTGAGGGTGGTCAGGCCGCTCGCGGCCAGCAGATCCACCGCGTCGGCGGTCTGCGGCCCTGAGTAGTTGCAGACGCCGACGTACCGGACCCGCCCGGTTGACACCGCCCAGTCCAGGGTGCGCAGGGTTTCTTCGAGGGGCGCGTGGCCGTCCCAGTCGTGTACCTGCCACAGGTCGACGTAGTCGACACCCAGCCGTCGCAGTGATTCGTCGAGCGCCTGGCGCAGGTGGGCGGCGGAGGCGTTGGGGCCGCGCACGGTTCCGCCGGCCTTGGTCGCCAGGATCACCTCGTCTCGGACCCCCATCGTGGCCAGCAGTCGGCCCACCAGGGATTCGGCCGCGCCGAGCCCGTAGAAGTCCGCGGTATCGATGAGGTTCCCGTGGGCGGAGAGGTAGGCGCGCAGGATCTGGCCGCCGACGTGCTCGTTGACGGCCACGCCCCAGTTGGCGGTGCCCAATCCCAGGGCGGACACCTTCAATCCGCTGCGGCCGAGTCGCTTTCTGCGCATCCTGACACCTCCGGCCCTAGTCTGGCGCAGGCCCTGCGGTGACCTCCAGGTGATCCGGTTGTTTCCCGCCCAGGTCTGCCCGGCTGGCCGCACGCCGCTGCCCGGCGGACTCTTCCGTCCGCCGGCCGCGCCCCCGTAGGGTCCGGATGGACCACTCGGGAGGCGGCGCGATGCGTTTACGAGTCTTGCTGGAGCCCAATGGGGGCGCCCGGTACGAGCAGTTCAGGGTGATGGCTGTGGCTGTGCAGGACGCTGCCCTGGAGGGATTCTTCCGCTCCGACCATCTTCTTGGTGTCGATCCCCAGCAGGCGTACGAGGCGACCGAGGCCTGGACGACCCTGGCCGGCCTGGCCCGTGACACCCAGCGGATCCGGCTCGGTGCGCTGGTCACCGCGAGCACGTTTCGAGAACCAGGCATCCTGGCCGCGGCCGTCGCCGTGGTGGATCAGATGAGCGGCGGCCGCGTCGACTTCGCCCTCGGAGCAGGCTGGCTGGCCGAGGAGCACGCCGCGTTCGGGCTTGAGTTCCCCGATCTTCGCACGCGCTTCGAACGGTTCGAGGAGCAACTCGACGTCATCACCGGCCTGTGGGAGACGCCCCCGGGCAAGCCCTTCACCTATGTCGGGAAACACTTTCGGATCGCGAACTCGAACACCCGCCCGCACCCGGCGCAGTCGCCCCGGCCGCCGATCATCATCGGGGGCACGGGCGCCCGCCGAACCCCCCTGCTCGCCGCCAAGTACGCCGACGAGTTCAACCTGTCGTTCCCGGCCGGGCTGCCCCAGCGGCTGGCGAACTTCGAGCGGATCTGCCGCGAGTACGGACGTGACCCCGCAAGCTTGCGCAAGTCCGTGATCCTCCCGGTCGCCTGCGGGCAATCGCGCGCCGACGTCGAGCGGCGGAAGGCGACCATCGACGCACCGCCGCTGCTGGCCGAGGTGGCGGCCGGCAGTCCGCAGGCCGTCGCCGAGCGGCTGGCCGAGTTGCGCGACCAGGGCGTCGACACCGTTTACTTCCACATCTACGACATCAACGACGTCGACCACGTCCACCTGCTCGGCTCGGAGGTCGCGTCCCGGCTGTGAGCGGTCCCGGCCGACCCGGAGTTCAATGCTCAGATCGCACCGATCTTGATGGCGTAAGCCACGGCATGAGCCCGGTTCTGCAGTTCCAGGCGCGTCATGAGTTTGTGCAGGATGTTTTTCACCGTGCGCTCGGAATATCGCATCCTCTGCGCGACCTCCGCTGTCTCCAGACCTTGGGAGATCAGGGTCAGGACGTCGCGTTCCCGGTGGCTCAGCCCGGTGATGGTGAGGTTGTTGGGAGCCAGGATGTCGGACCGGATCCGGTCGAAGTGACTCAGCAGCACGCGCTGGAGCCGAGGCGTCAGGTGGGCCGAGCCGTTCGTGATCTCGACCGAGATCTGAGCGATTTCGTTGGCCGAGGTGGTTCGCGGCACGACCGCGACCACGCCCGCCTCGATGGCCGGGAGCAGGAGCGGCGGCGGAAAGCTCTTGGTGATGAGCAGGTAGGGCGCCATCTGCGCGCGAGGCGAGTTGACCCGCGCCTTCTGCATCGTGGCGAGGCTGGCCTCGGTGAGTGCGTCTTCAATGCGGACGAGAACGTCAGCTTCGGTCACGTCGGCCGTGACCCGCAGCAGCGGATGCTGGCGAAGCACGACGCAGAGTCCGGTCAGAAGGATCAGGTCCGTTGACTCGACAGCAACAACGACCCTGTCCACGGTGCGCCTCCGTACGCTAGCCGGAAACGAAAAAGCCGACGCGGAACCCACGGTTCCGGTAACTTCCGGGTTTTCGGTCCGCATCGATTCGTCTGATCGTCCTGCAGGTCTGATCCAGGCGGGCCCACGTCATCGGGGTGGAATGCACTGATTCGTGCCACTATAGGCCGTAGCATTGCACGCTTATCCACCCGAACACAAGCCTGAATCGATCCAATCTAGTGTGCCCTCGCCCTTAATTTTACTATTAAATTTCTATGCTGTTGGAATGCGTCGCCCGGTCGATGTCGGTATTCCGCTGTTGCTCCTTTCAGAGCTGAGCGGACCGGGCGTCGCCGAGGACAACCGGAAGGGTGCGCAACCTGCGCATGAAGATGCCGGGCTGCCACGTCGGTGCCTCACCTTCGAGCGCGAACCGGATGTCAGGCCAGCGTCGGATCAGGCACGACAGCGCGGTCTCCATCACGAGCCGGCCGAGATGCGCTCCCAGGCAGCGATGGACGCCCCGGCCGAAGGAGAGGTTGCTGTGCGCGTCGCGGAGGATGTCGAAGCGATCGGGATCGGGGTACCGCTCGGGGTCCCGGCCCGCCGCGGCCACGCAGACGAGGATCATCTCGAACGCCGGGATCACGGTCCCGCCGACCTCGATCGGCACCCGCGAGTAGCGTGGGGTCAGCATGCGGAAAGGGCTCTCGTACCGCAACGTTTCTTCCACGCAGGCTGGGAGCAGCGAGAGGTCGGACCGTAGCGCGGCGAGTTGCTCCGGGTGGAGCAGCAGGGAGCAGACGGCGTTGGCGACGCCGTTGAGCGGTTCCATCCCACCGGTCAGCAGCACGTGGACCGAAGCGATGGACTCGTTCCTGGTCAGGGTGCCCGCGGCCGCGGCCTGGGCCAGGTCGGTGGCGATGTCGGCTCCCGGGTGCAGCGCCTTCTCCTCCAGCAGGGCACCGATGAACGCCACCAGCGAATCGGCCGAGCCGTTGAGCACGCTCTTGTCGGGCGCCGTCAGCAGGTCGTTGACCCACTCCGGGAACGGCGTCGGATCTTCGGGCGGGATACCCAGGAGCCGGCAGGTCGTCGTCCGGGCCAGCGGCCGGCAGAAGGCGTCGATCAGGTCGACCGTCTTGCCGGCGGGAAGCGCATTCGCCAGCGTGTCCGCCAGCTCGGCGATCTCGGCCTCCCGGCTGCGCACCGCGCTGCCGGTGAAGTAGTTGCTGGCCAGGCTCCGCATCCGGGTGTGGTCGGGCTCGTCCCGGTCGAGCATGTGGCGACGGAGGGCCATCGGGACGCCACGCAGCTTCTCCGGCCGCAGCACCGAGCTCCGCAGGATCGCCTCGCCACTGGCGACCATGTCCTTGCAGATGTTGGGATCGGCCAGGAGCCGGTTCGCATCGGCGTAGCGGGTGACGACCCACATCCGCATGCCGCTGCTGTCGATGGGGAGGGCCGCGCCCTCCCGGCGGACGTCGGCCAGCACCGGGTACGGATCCTGCATGAACTCGCGGGTGACGAGCTTGACCGTCTCGGGGCGGGACAGGTCTTCGACACTCATGACCGACCTGCCTCGGTGGGGATGCGGGCCAGCCACTCCTCGACCGCGGCGGCCGTCTGGCTGGCGTCGGCGTCCATGATGCTGAAATGGTCTGCTGCGACGCGCATCTGGGTGTGGGGCAACTTCCAGCCGCCGCTGCGGAGGTGCTGCTCGATCGAGGTCTCGTCCTCGGGCAGGAGGTACAGGGTCGGCAGGCCGCTCGGTCCGGGTTGCCAGTCCCGCAGCAGCTTCAGGTACCAGCCGATGGCGGTGAGGCGGCTCAGGCCCAGCTCGGTGCCGAGCTCCTCCTGCCGATCCCCAAGGCGACGCAGGGTGCGCGGGATGAACTTGCTGACGAACTCCTCGCCCGGCCAGAACGTGTCGATCAGCACCACTCCGACCGGCGGCCGGCCGAGCTCGGCTAGCTGGGCGCCCACGACGTGGGCCATCCAGCCGCCGAACGATCGTCCGCAGAGCAGGACGGGTTCGTCGTCGCTGAGTTCCCCGATGACGCCGATGTAGGCCGCGGCCAGCGCGTCGAGATCGGCCGGCAGGCTCTCGCCGTCCCGGAAACCGGGCTCGCCCAGCTGGATCACGTCGCGCATGCCGCTGAACGGCGCGGCGAACTTCTTGTATTCGGCTCGGCCGGCCAGCGAGACGACGGACGGGAAGCACACGATGGTCGGGTCCTGACGACCGACGACGTGGCGGAATCCGCCGGACGTGTGCGGGTCGAGGGGATCCATGGCCGAGAAGGTCGATCGCAGCCGGGCCGCGCCGACCACCATGTCCCACGCTGCCTCCGGCTGGCCCTGGGTCGACATCCGTCGGTACATCGACTCGAAGCCGTCGGGCAGTTCCTGGCCGGCCGGTGCGGGCGCCTCCGTCTCCGGGCTCGATCCCGCCGGCTGGGCCACCGCGGGGATGGGGCCGTGGGCCCGCAGGTGGTCCAGGATGTGCGCTCCCAGACTGCGAGGCGTCCGGTGGTCGAAGACGACCGTGGCCGGCAGGGCGGCCCGCAGGGTCTGGGCGATGACGTTGCGGACCTCGACGGCGGCCAGCGAGTTCAGCCCCAGGTTCTCGAACTCCACGTCGGCCGCGACCTGCCCGGCCTGTTCCTCGGGCAGGATGGTGCGCAGGCTGGTGCAGACCAGGTCGGTCAGCTCGGCCCGGCTCTGTTCCTGCGGCAGGGTGAGCAGCCGGGCGACGAGCGCGTCGGGCGTCTCCGGCTGGTCCGGCGTCGCCGCCGGTCCGGCCTCGACCGCACCGAGGCTCGGTGAGCCTACCGGCCGGTCCAGCCAGAACGGTTTACGCTGGAACGGATACGTCGGCAGGAAGCTCGGGTCGGGCGGGCCGCCCGCGAACAGCGTCGCCCAGTCGATCGGCGCCCCGTGGACGTGGGCCTCGGCGGCGGAGCGCATGAACGCCCGCAGAGTGCCGCTGCCGCTGTGCAGGCTGCCGACGGCGGCCACCTGAACCCCGGCCTCGGCCGCGGCGTCCTCGAGCGCCGTACCCAGCACCTGGTGCGGGCTGACTTCGATGAACCTCCGATGACCGCGCCCGATGAGATCCGCGACCGTAGCGTGGAAGTCGACCGGCTGGCGCATGTTGTGCCGCCAGAACTGCGGATCAAGCTGGTCGGTCGGAACGCGGCCTCCGGTCGTAGCCGAGAAGAACGGGATCGTCGAGACCCGGGGAGCCAGGCCGGTCAGCAGCTTCTCGAAGTCGTCGAGCAGGGGGTCCGTCTGCGGGCTGTGGAATGCGACGTCGCCGACGATGGGGCGGACCCAGACGCCTTCGTCGGCGGCCCGGGCGACCGCCTCGGCGATGGCCGGCGCTGTACCGCTGATGACGACGGTGCGCGGGCCGTTGGTCACGGCGACGCAGACGTCCTCGCCCCACGGCCGGATCCACGGCTCGGCCTCGGCGCGGGGGAGCCGCACTGCGGCCATGGCTCCATGGCCGGCGATGCGATCCATGACCTGCCCGCGGGCGGAGACGACGCGGGCCGCGTCGGCCAGACCGAGACCGCCGGCGACGTGGGCCGCCGCGACCTCGCCCTGACTGTGGCCGACGACGATGTCGGGGGTGATCCCGCACTCACGCCACAACGCGGCGAGGGCGACGGTCACGGTGAACACGGCCGGCTGGATCACCTGCTGGCGGTCGAGGGCGGGCGCTCCCGGCTCGGCCCGCAGGACGCTCGCCACCGACCAGGGCAGGTAGGCGCGGAAGGCCTCGTCGCACTCGGCGACGGCCGCCGCGAAGGACGTCGACTCCGCCAGCAGGGACGCCCCCATCCCGGTCCATTGCGTACCGTGGCCGGGGAAGACGAACACCGTGGGGGCGTCCTGGGCCTGGCCCAGGAGGACGTCCGGCGAGGCCGAGCCCCCGGCGAGAGCCCGCATGGCCGGCGCGTAATCGCCCCCGTCGTCGGGCAGGAGCGCGGCCCGATGCGCGAATCGGGTGCGCCCGACCGCCAGCGCCCGGCCGACCTCGGTGCTGGACCGGTTGCCGGTCGACGCGAGCGCGGCCTCGAGCCGGCCGGCCAGGTCGGGCAGCGTCGCCGGGGTCGGGGCCGACAGGAGCCAGGGCAGCCCGGCCGGGGCCGACCCGGCCTCGGCGCTGTCCACCTCCGCCGGCGCCTCCTGCAGGACGACATGGGCGTTGGTGCCGCTGATGCCGAAGGACGACACCGCGGCCCCGCGCGGGCGACCGTCGGCCGCCCACGGTACGGCCTCGGTGGCCAGGCGGATCGTGCCCGCCGACCAGGCGCCGTCCTGGCGAGGCCGGTCGGCGTGCAGGGTCGCCGGGACGGCGTGGTGCTGGAGCGCGAGGACGGTCTTGATGACGGAGACGACCCCGGCGGCGGCCTGCGTGTGGCCCAGGTTCGACTTGACCGAGCCGAGCCAGAGCGGACGGCCGTCACGCGGTTGCGCGCCGTAGGTGTTGCGCAACGCCTGCAGTTCGATCGAGTCGCCGAGGCGGGTTCCGGTGCCATGAGCTTCGACCAGATCGATGTCGGCCTCGGTCAGCGAGGCGGCGCGCAGGGCCTGGCGGATCACCAGCTCCTGGGCGTGCACGCTGGGTGCGGTGAGACCGTTGCTGGCGCCGTCCTGGGTCAGCGCGGACCCGCGGATGACGGCCAGCACGTGACGGCCCTGGCGCTGGGCCTCGGACAGGCGCTGGAGCACCAGGACACCGGCGCCCTCGGACAGGCCGACGCCCTGGGCGTCGTCGGCGAACGCCCGGCAGCGGCCATCCGGGGCCAGCAGGCCCTGTCGGCTGAACTCCACCAGGTTCGCCGGGGACGACATCACCGTGACGCCGCCGACGATCGCCAGGCCGGTCGTCCCTCGCCGCAGTTCCTCGCAGGCCAGGTGGGTGGCGACGAGCGACGAGGAGCAGGCGGTGTCGACCGTCAGCGCAGTCCCGTGAATGCCCAGAAGGTAGGCGATGCGGCCCGAGGCCACGCTGCCGGCCACACCGAGCCCGAGCGTTCCGTCGTAGCTCTGCGGCGACTCGAACCAGCCCGGCGCGTAGTCGCTCGGCATCATGCCGACGAAGACGCTGGAGTCGGTGTCGCGCAGGGTGTCCGCCGCGATGCCGGCCCGCTCGAGAGCCTCCCACGTCGTCTCCAGCAGGAGCCGCTGTTGCGGGTCCATCGTGCGGGCCTGGCGCGGTTCGATGGAGAAGAAGTCGGGATCGAAGTCGGCGATGCCGGACAGAAACCCGCCGTACCGGGACGAGGTGCTTCCCAGCACCGCCGGTTCCGCCGAGTACACCTGCTCGAGCGGCCAGCCGCGGTCTTCGGGCAGCTCCGAGATGATGTCCCGGCCGGCTTCGAGCAGCTCCCAGAACTCCTCCGGAGACGACACGCCGCCGGGCACCCGGCAGCCGATCCCGACGATGGCGATCGGCTCGTTCGCCGGCCCGGGCAACGGTGGCGGGGCGGCCTTCTCCCGGCCCACCTCGGACATCGGTGGGCCGACCAGCAGGGCACCGACGGCCTGGGGGGTCGGGTAGTCGAAGATGAGGCTGGGCGGCAGGTCCAGCCCGGTGTTCTCGCCGATGGCGATACGCAGGCGCGTCGAGCCGACGGAGTCCAGGCCGGCCTCCCGGAAGGTGACGTTCGGCCCGACCGGTGCCCCGAGGATCCGCCCGGCCAGTTCACAGACCATCGTCACGGCCGCCAGGTGCTTCTCGCCCGACGACGAGTCCGGCGAGGTCACCTGCTGCCACCGGCGTCGTCCCTCGACCAGCCGGTGACCCAGCTCCTGCGCCTGCCGGCGGGCGATCTTTCCCGTCGGCGTCCGTGGTAGCTGGTCCACGATGTGCACGGCGGTAGGCAACTGGTAGGGGGCAACCCCCTTCTCCAGCAGATGGGCCAGCACCCTGCGCAGCGTCACCGGCCGATCGTCCGTCCGGCAGATGAGCACGGGCGTCTCGCCCAACCGCTCGTCCTGCGCGCCGATCAGCACGGCTTCGCTGATCCCCGGGAAGTCCTCCAGCAGGTGCTCGATCTCGGCCGCGTTGACCTTGCGCCCGCCGACATTGATCAGAGCCGCCGAGCGGCCCCGATAGCTCAGCGATCCCTCGGCCGACATCGAGGCCAGGTCACCCGTGCGCAGCCAGCCGTCGGCGGTGATCGCCTGTCGGGTGAGCTCGGGCTCGCCGAGGTAACCGCGGAACATGAACGGGCTACGGTACTGGAGCTCGCCCACCGCACCCGGGGCACACGGAGTACCCAGGTCGTCGACGACGCGGATCCGCGCCGGCTCCGGCGGTCGCCCGACGCCGCGTCCGGCCTGCTCCACCGCGTCGCTGGAGCGGGTGAAGGTACCGGCGCCGATCTCCGACATGCCCCACTGGACGACCACCGAGTCCGACAGGGCTCCGTGCAGGGCGGTCACGAGTTCAGCGGGGACCGGGGCACCGCCGGTGCGCACCTCCCGTAGCCGGGGCGCCGCCGGGTTCGGCTCGCCGTTCAGCTCGGCCACCAGGTCCCGCAGATGGGTCGGCACGGCGTACAGGACGGTCGGCCTGCTCCCCTCCAGCAGGGAAAGGGCGGTTTCGGCGTTCCAACTGGGCAGGGTGACCTGCCGGGCGCCGGACAGGATCGCCACGTGGATCGAGAGCATGCCGAAGAGGAAGCTGAACGGACTCGCACTGAGGATCACGTCGTCGGCGTCCAGGCCCGCGCCGTCGGCCAGGACGCCGGCGGCGTTGGAGAGCAGGCCGCGGTGCGAGTGCATGCAGATCTTCGGGCCGGCCGAGGTGGTGCCGGAGGAGTTCATCAACACGAACGGCGCGTCCAGCGCGATCTCGACCGGGCTCGGTGCGCTGTCGGCCCATTCGGCCCGCAACCGGTCCAGGGCATCCGGTGCGTCCGGATCGCCGCCGGCGATCAGCACGGGGCCGAGGTCGGGGACGGCCGTGGCCAGCGCCCGGGCGACCACCCGCCCGTCGCCGAGCTTGAGCGTGTTGGACAGCACCACCAGGGCCGGCCGGGTCCGGCGCAGGACGCTCTCCAGGTCGCGGTGCCCGCAGTCGACATGGATCGGCTGAAAGACCGCGCCGATGACCGCGACCGCGACGTGGAGGACCAGAAAGTCGATGTCGTTGGGTAGCTGGACGGCCACCACGTCGCCGGGGGTCACGCCCAGCTCCTGCAGGCCCCGGGCGACGGCCTCGACCTGGGCCTGCCAGCCGCGCCAGGTCACCTCAGACTCATGGTCGGACACGGCGATGGCGTCAGGGGTGGTGGCCGCGGCAGCCCGGAAGGCAGCCGGGAGGGTGACGGGGTCGGCGCCGAGAGGAGGCGCGTCCACGGCGATGAGGTAGTCGTCAATGGTCAGTGGCATCGGAATTCCTCGACGTAGGTGGTGACGATGTCGTGGGCCTGTCGTGAACGCAGAACGGGCACGAAGCCGATCACCGCCAGCCGGACGGCAGTCTCGAGCACGGGCGAAGACGGCCACGCGGTGCAGACCGTTGGGTTGGTCATCGTTGTCACGATGACTCAGACCGCTTCGGCGACAAGGAGACTCAAACCCAGACGCAACGGGTGCGAGATGCGGAAGGTGAACCCGGTGTCGGCGAAGAGCCGGCCGTAGTGGCCGAGCGTGCGCTCGCGTCCACCGGTGACGGCCAGCATCTGGAGGTCCCACAGACCGGCCAGGGACGGCGCCGGCTCGTCCGGGAGTACCCGCTCGACGACCATCAGCTTGGTGTCGGTGGCCATCGCCTTTCGGCAGGCGCGCAGGATAGAACGGCAGTCCTCGTCGTCCCAGTCGTGCAGGATCCTGGCCAGCAGGTAGATGTCACCGCCCTCGGGCACCTCGTCGAAGAAGCTTGCCGCGACCGTGGTCACGCGGTCGTGGGGCCACTGGTCGGGCTCGACCAGGCTGTCGAGGACGTGCGCCTGCTCGACCAGGACGCCGGCGGCCTGCGGGTTGGCCCGCAGGACGGACGCCAGGAGGGTGCCGTTCCCGCCGCCGACATCGACGATGCAGTTCGCCTCGCGGAAGTCGTACGCGGCGACACCGTCCGCGATGGCCGTCGTGGTGGCCGCCATTGCCCGGTCGAACCTGCGGCTGAGTTCCGGGCGCGTCCGGAAGTAATCGAAATGCTCGAGGCCGAAGGCTCGGCTGAACGCCGTGTTCCCGGTCTGCAGGGCATGCTCGAACTCACCCCAGGCGTCGTAGAACTCATGGCCGTACAGCAGGGCGAGGTCGTGGAACGGGTTGCCTCGGCGAAGCAGGGAAAGGGTCGAGGTGGACGAGTACCTTCCGTCGTTGACGGTCACCAATCCCAGGCCGACCAGGTATCGCAGAAGCCGGCCGAGAGCATCGGGGTCGCAGCCGGTGCCGGTCGCGGCCTGGGCGAGGGTCAGGGGTGCGTCGCCGAGCACGTCGGCCAGGCCGATGCCGGCGGTGGTCTGGACTGCCCGCGATCCCCAGTACCCGGCGACCAGCTCGAGTAGCCGAGTTTGCCGGGCGTCGTCGTGCTGGGCGGTTTCTCGTGCGTGCGCGCTCAGGAGTCCCCGGTGGTGGCCGGCGGCGGCGACTTCCAGCCGATGCCCGGAACTGTCTGCGGTGGGGTGCTCGAAATAGAAGACCGATCGGCCGCCGTGGTCGGCCCGTTCGTGCGGGTTGTGCCCCCCGCCGTCGGGAACGAGCCCATAGCGTTCGGTCGCCGCCCGAAGCACCCCGGCGACGCGCTGCTCGTCCGGCTCCCGCACGGCGAGGGCGAAATGACTCTCGTGCTCGCCGCGGCGTTCGCGATCGGCCAGGCTGCCCGTCGTCCGGTCCACGAGCCCTGGCAGCACGAACACCTCGATCTCGCCGCCACTCCCGCCGCCGCGGCCCTCGACCGGCGCGCTGACGATCGTGACCGGCAGGGTCGCGGCGTCGAGCCCGTACCGGCGGGCCAGTCGGTGTTTCACGACCGTGCTCGCAATAGGCTCCCGCGGGTGCAGCCCGTGGTGTCGCAGGCACACGGCGACGTCTTCGGCGGCATCGGGGAAGACGAGGACGGCCACATGCGCGAACTCGCATTCGGTGCTGAGCGGGTCCGTGCGGTCGGCCGGCCGAGCCGGTCCTCCCATCCGTTCGAGGAGGTCGGCCGCTGTGTCTTCTCGAACGCAGTCGATGGCCCGCGAGAGCCGGGCGACGTCGGCAGGATCGATCACGACTTCCTCCTTGAAGGAATCGTTGCGGTAGTGACAGGCCGGTCACATCAGTGAAAGGCAGGTCAAATCCCTGATCGCTTCAAGTTAGGCACGCCCCGGGGCCGCGTTGAGAAGCCTCCGGACCAAAATTGGTGTCCCGGCGGGCAGACTTGGGAAGCCCAGTTGAAAGAGTCCCTCTCAGGTTTCCGCGACATGAATGTCGGCCGAGGTCGAGGTGACCTCCGGGCGGGGTTCAGGGGCCGGCCACGTCGAGATCGCGGAGTACTGATCCTCGCGATGCTCAGGTGGAATGACTCTGCGGTCGCCGTTGGCGCTGGGTCAGCGGGTGACCCGGCCGAAGACGACCGCGGCCGTCCAGATGGCGCGCTTCTGTATTGTCTTGCCGGTATGCGGCGCGTCGTACATCATGCCGTGGCCGGCGTAGATTCCCACGTGGTAGGCGTGCTGTCCGGAAACGAAGAAGACCAGGTCGCCGGCGCGGGCCTGCGAACGGCGGACGTGACGGGTGGCCTGCATCTGCTGGTTCGCCGTGCGGGGCAACGAAATTCCGAGCTGGCGGTACACGTAGTCGGTGAAGCCGGAACAGTCGAAACCGTGCGGTGTCGTGCCGCCGTAGACGTAGGGAACCCCGACATACCGGGCCGCGATCGCCAGCACGGACGACCCCCGGGCCGCCGAGGCGGCAGTGCCGGGCTTGGCCGCGGTCGGTGTGTGTGTTGTGGTCTTGTGGGTTGTGCTCTTGTGGGTTGTGGCTTTGTGCGTGGTGGCTTTGTGCGCTGTGGTCTTGGGTTCGGCTCGGGACGCCCGGGCCGCACTCTTGGTGGTGGCCTTGGCCGGCGTGATCTTGGTTGCCTCGGTGGCGGGCCGGGCCCGCTTGGCCACAGTGGTGCTTCCTTGGGCCGGTCGGGTTCTGGTTCGGGCCGGGGCCGAGGGGTGAGGGGCCGGGGCGGGAACCGCCTTGAAGGCGCTCGGCTCGAAGTTCACGGTCGCCGTGGCCGGGGCGGACAAGGCCGGGGCCGCCGCGGCCGGAGTGGACAGGGTTCGGGTGGACAGGGTTCGGGTGGACAAGGTTCGGGTGGACAAGGCCGGAGTGAACAGAGCATTACTGTCCGTCACGGCCGTCGTGGTTGGGTCCAGGGGCGAGGAGGCCGAGCCGACCCGGTGGGCGTAGGCGGGCAGCCCGACGGTCGCGATCAGTCCGGTCGAGACCGCCAGCGCGGCGCTGGAGCGGCCGACGACGGCCAGCCGGCCGGTGACGGCGTCGCCGACCTCGGAGAAGGGGGTGATGGCTCGTTGTGGGGCTCGGTGACGTGCAGGATCGCGGTGACGGGCGGGATCGTGATCGGACAAGGCGTCCCTCTCCCGGCGCCCGGCGGGGCCGGTCGTGGGCCCCGCCTCTGCCATCCGGTGCTCGGGTGCCCGGCCGGTGGCAGAGTTCGGCGTCCGGTCGGGCACCTGCTCGTGCGAGCAATTGGCATGAGGCTACGACGTGACGGACGGTTATGTCACGCTTTGTGGGCGGGCAATCCTGGCACCGCTTCCAAGACACGCTCTCAGATCGTCCGGCGTCGACGGAGGAACGGATCGCTGAGCGCGGGCGGCTGGTAGCCCGAGTCGGCGGCCGAGATCGTCGTCCCGGGCGGGACGATCTCGTCGATCTGGTCCAGTACCTCGGGGGACAGGACGACGTCGACCGCGGCGAGCTGGGACTCCAGCTGATCCATGGTCCGCGGGCCGATGATCGGCGCGGTCACCGCCGGATGCTGCTGCACGAACGCCAGGGCCAGCTGAATCAGCGAGATCCCGGACTTCTCCGCCAGCGCGGCCAGCGCGTCGGCCGCCTCCAGCTTGCGCTGGTTGGCGGGGATCGAGAGGTCGTACCGGGCGGGCATCCGCCCGGCCCGCCTCGACACCGGCACGTCCTGGCCGAGCCGGTAGCGGCCGGTCAGCCAGCCACCGGCCAGCGGGCTCCAGGGCAGCACGCCCAGGCCGTACTGCTGGGCCACGGGCAGCAGGTCGGCCTCGATTCCCCGCACCAGGATCGAGTACGGCGGCTGTTCGGTGACGAACCGCCCCAGTCCCCGTCGCTGCGCCGTCCACTGGGCTTGCACCACCTGGTGAGCCGGGAAGGTCGAGGAGCCGAAGGCGCGAATCTTGCCCTGTTGCTGGAGGTCGGTGAGCGCGGAGAGGGTTTCCTCGATGTCGGTGTCCGGGTCCGGGCGATGCACCTGGTAGAGGTCGATCCAGTCGGTGTTCAGCCGGCGCAGGCTGTTCTCCACCTCCTGGACGATCCAGCGCCGCGAGTTGCCGCGGTGATTGGGGTCGCCGGCCGTTCCCATCGGAGCGTCTACCGGCACCCCCATCTGGGCATGGAACTTGGTGGCCAGGATGACGTCGTCCCGGCGGGAACCGGCCAGGGCCTTGCCGACGATCACCTCGGATTCGCCCTGCGAGTAGACGTCAGCGGTGTCGATGAAATTGATCCCGGCCTCCAGGGCCCGGTGAATGATCCGGATCGACGTGTCGTGATCGGGCTCACCCCACGGACCGAACATCATCGCGCCCAGACAAAGGGGGCTGACGTGCATACCGGTACGTCCAAGGCTTCTGTATTCCATGCCCCGACGATACGACCGCAAGCCTTCACCCGCGCGGCGATCCCAGGCTGACCCGGGATCGCCGCGAGCCGATTCAGCGGGCGTTGGTGAGGTGCTCCAGGGCGAGCTGGGCCAGCCGGACGAAGCCGTAACCCTGGGCGCCGGCGGCGTCGACGTCGTAGTCCTCGAAGGAACCCCGGTCGGCCAGCAGGTCGGCGTAGCTTTCCCCGGGGGCCAGGGTGGGGGTGGACAGTTCGGCGTACTTGGCCGCGATCAGGGCCTCCTGGACCTCCGGGTCGGCGCGGTAAGCCTGGGCCCGTTCCTTCAGCAGCAGGTAGGTGCGCATGTTCGCGGCGGCGGAAGTCCAGACGCCGTCCATGTTCTCGGTGCGCAGGGGCTTGTAGTCGAAGTGCCGCGGGCCGGTGTAGGCCGGGCCGCCGTTGGCACCGTGCTCGAGCAGGTCGACCAGGAAGAAGGCGTTCAGCAGGTTGCCGTGCCCGAAGATCAGGTCCTGGTCGAATTTGGGGCCGTTCTGGCCGTTGAGGTCGATGTGGAAGAGCTTGCCCATCCACAGGGCCTGGGCCACGCCGTGGACCATGTTCAGCCCGGCCATCTGCTCGTGGCCGACCTCGGGGTTGATCCCGACCAGTTCGTGGTGCTCGAGGGTGGAGATGAAGGCCAGGGCGTGCCCGAGGGTGGGCAGCAGGATGTCGCCCCGCGGCTCGTTGGGCTTGGGCTCCAGGGCGAAGCGCAGGTTGTAACCCTGGTCGATGGAGTACTGGGCCATCAGGTCGATGGCCTCGCGCATCCGCTCCAGGGCGGCCTGGATGTCCTTGGCGGCCTCGGTCTCGCTGCCCTCGCGCCCGCCCCACATCACGAAGGTCTGCGCGCCGAAACGGGCGGCCAGGTCCATGTTGCGCAGCAGTTTGCGCAGGGTGTAGCGGCGCACGGAGCGGTCGTTGCTGGTCAGGCCGCCGTCTTTGAAGACCGGGTGGGTGAAGGTGTTGGTGGTGATCATCGGGACCTTCATCCCGGTCTCGGCCAGGGCGGCCTCGAACCGCTGGATCACCTTTTCCCGTTCGGAGTCGTCGGTGCCGAAGGGCACCAGGTCGTCGTCGTGGAAGGTGACGCCGTAGGCGCCCAGCTCGGACAGCCGGTGCACGGACTCGACCGGGTCGACCGGGCCGCGGGTGGCCTCGCCGAACGGGTCCCGGGCGGGCCAGCCCACGGTCCAGAGGCCGAAGGTGAAGTGATCGTCAGGGGTGGGATTCTTGGCCATCTGGCCCTCCGTCGTCGTCATGAGTATTATTACTGGTCAGTCTTTTTCGTGATTCGGGACGATTCTATCCGAGGAACGCCGCCGGTGCCGGGCGCGCGGCCGGCCCGGGAACTTACGATGCACTCGCCCGCCGCTTGTTGACGATGTCGAACGCGACGGCCGCGATCAGGACCAGGCCTTTGATGGCCTGCTGCCAGGCCGGGTCCACGCTCATGATCGACAGTCCCATGTTAAGCACGCCCATGATGAGGGCACCGATGATGGCGCCGAACACCTTGCCGATGCCGCCGGTGACCGCCGTGCCGCCGATGAAAGCGGCGGCGATCGAGTCCAGCTCGAAGTTCTGCCCGGCGGCCGCCACCGCCGCTCCGGCGCGGGAAGTGGTGACCACGGCCGCGACCCCGGCGAGCATGCCCATGTTCACGAAGATCAGGAAATTCACGCGCTCGGTCTTGACCCCGGACAGCTTGGCCGCCGGCAGGTTGCCGCCCATCGCGTAGATGTGCCGCCCGAAGACCGTATTGCTCATCACGAACGTGTAGAGAATCGTCAGCAGGCCGACGATCATCAGCACGATCGGGGTGCCGCCGGCGCTCTTGGCCAGCAGGTAGGTGATGTAGCCGATCACCGCGACCGAGACCACGATCTTGCCGATGAAGGCCGCGAACGGCTCGACCCGCAGATCGTTGCGGATCAGGGCCCGGCGGCTGCGCCACTGGGTGAGGGTCAGGCCGGCGATCGCGACGGCCCCGATGACCAGGGTGAGACCGTCCAGCTGACCGATGAAGCCGAGGGCGTTCGGCAGCGAGTGGTTGCTGATCGCGTTGAACCCGCCCGGCAGCCCGGCCACGGTCGTGCCGACCATGACGATGGCCAGACCCCGGAACAGCAGCATGCCGCCCAGCGTCACGATGAACGCGGGAATGCCGACATAGGCGATCCAGAATCCCTGCCAGCAGCCGACCAGGCCGCCGACCGCGATCGAGAGCACCACCGCGAGCAGCCAGGGCAGGTTCCAGTCGGTGATCATCAACGCGCACAGGCCGCCGATGAAGGCCACCACCGACCCGACCGACAGGTCGATGTGCCCGGCGACGATGACCATCACCATGCCGATGGTGAGGATCAGCACATAGGCGTTCTCCTGGATCAGGGAGGCGACGTTGTTCGGGTAGAGCAACCGGTTGTCGGTCATGATCTGGAAGAGGACGACGATCACGACCAGCGCCGCCATCATCCCGTACTGCTGCAGGTTCTGGCTCAGGTAGGCCGTGATCGCAGACCCTCCGCCGCCGTCCCCCTTTCCTGTCTTCGGGGGCTGCTCCAGTGTCGAGGCGCTCATCGGGATGCTCCGTTCTTCTCCATGGTCATGTAGCGCATCAGCCCCTCCTGGGTCGCCTCGGCGCGGGGCATCTCACCGGTGATACGTCCCTGGCTCATCGCGTAGATGCGATCGCAGATCCCGAGCAGCTCCGGCAGTTCGGACGAGATCACCAGGACCCCCTTACCGGCGTCGGCAAGAGTGTTGATGATTTCGTAGATCTCGTACTTCGCCCCGACGTCGATGCCCCGGGTGGGCTCGTCCAGGATGAGGACCTCAGGCTCGGCGAACAGCCACTTGCTGAGGACGACTTTCTGCTGGTTGCCGCCGGACAGCTTTCCGGTCGGCACGTCGACGCTCTCGGCCTTGATGTTCATTTCCTTCCGGAACCCGTTCGCCTTGGCGACCTCGGCCGGCGAGTCCATCACCCCCAGGTGAGAGACCTTCTCCAACCGGGCCGAGGAGATGTTGCGCTTGATGTCCTCGATCAGGTTCAGGCCGTAGCGCTTGCGGTCCTCGGTGGCGTAGGCGATCCCGTTCCTGATCGCTTCGTTGACCGTGCGCAGCCGAACCTCCTTGCCGTGCAGAAATATTCGCCCGGAGATGCCGGTGCCGTAGCTGCGTCCGAAAACGCTCATGGCCAGTTCGGTGCGACCGGCGCCCATCAGCCCGGCGAGGCCGACGATCTCACCCCGTCGCACGGTCACGGTGGCGTCCTCGACCACGACCCGGCCGTGGTCGATCGGATGGTGCACGGTCCAGTCCTCGATCCGCAGCAGTTCCTCGCCGATCCGCGGGGTGTGCTCGGGGAACCGGTGGGCCAGGTCACGCCCGACCATGCCGCGGATGATCCGGTCCTCGGTGACCGGCTCGGGACCGTGCATGTCCAGGGTCTCGATGCACCGGCCGTCCCGGATGATCGTCGTGGTATCGGCGATCGCGGCGATCTCGTTCAGCTTGTGCGAGATCATGATGGAGGTGATCCCCTGCTGCCGGAGATTGCGCAGCAGGCCGAGCAGGTGGGCGCTGTCCTGTTCGTTCAGCGCGGCGGTGGGCTCGTCGAGGATGAGCAGCCGGACCTGCTTGGACAGGGCCTTGGCGATCTCGACCAGTTGCTGCTTGCCGACGCCGAGGTCGACGATCTTCGTGTCCGGTTGCTCGTCGAGGCCGACCGTGGCCAGCAGCCGGGCCGCCTCCTTGTTGGTCTGCGTCCAGCGCATCACGCCCCGGGTGGAGCGCTCGTTGCCGAGGAAGATGTTCTCGGCGATCGACAGGTACGGGCTGAGCGCGAGTTCCTGGTGGATGATGACGATCCCGCGCTGCTCGCTGTCGCGGATGTTCTTGAAATGGCACGGCTGGCCTTCGAAGACGATCTCGCCCTGGTAGCCACCGTGCGGGTAGACCCCGCTCAGGACCTTCATCAGGGTGGACTTTCCCGCGCCGTTCTCGCCGCAGATGGCATGCACCTGACCGCGGCTGACGGTCATCGTGACGTCCTGCAACGCCTTGACACCAGGGAAAGACTTGGTGATACCGCGCATTTCGAGGATGGGTGTGCTGTCGGTGGCTGGGGTGCTGTCGGTGGGTGGGGTGCTGTCAGTGGGTGGGGTGCGGTCGGAGGGCGGGGTGGGGTCGGTGGGCATGAGACGCGCTCGCTCCCAGGTAGTCGGGATGGTGATCGGCCGGGTCCGGTCGTGCTGGCCGGCCCCGGCCGATCTCTACGACGGTCGGATGCCGCTACAGGCCGAGGTTGGCGGCCGTGTAGAACCCGGAATCGACGAGCTTGCTCGACACCGTCTCCTTGGTCACGACCATGGGGGCGAGCAGGTACGACGGCACGATCTTGACGCCGTTGTTGTAGCTTTTGGTGTCATTGGTGACGACGGGCTGGCCCTTGATGATCTGGTCCACCATGGTGGCCACCTCGTCGCCGAGGGTGCGGGTGTCCTTCCAGACCGTCATGGACTGCTTGCCGGCGAGCATGTTCTTGGTGTTGGCCAGGTCGGCGTCCTGACCCGTGATCAGCGGCCAGTTGCCGCCGACCTTGTAGCCGTGCGAGTCCAGCGACTGCTCGATGCCCAGCGCCAGCGAGTCGTTCGGCGACAGCACGACGTCGACCTTCTTGTTTCCGGTGTAGAACGAGTTCAGCCGGTTGTCCATCTCCGACTGGGCCTTATCCGAGCTCCAGGCGTCGATGCTGATGTTCTTCCAGTCGCTGTCGGCGGACACCTTCTTGCCCGAGGGGATGGTGAGCTTGCCGCTCTTGACGTAGGGCGAGAGCACGTCCCAGGCGCCGGCGAAGAAGAACTTGGCGTTGTTGTCGTCGGACGAGCCGGCGAAAGGCTCCAGGTTGAAGGGGCCCTTGCCCTGGTCGAGGCCCAGTTTCTGGACGATGAACTGGCCCTGCAGCTGACCGACCTTGTAGTTGTCGAAGGTCGCGTAGTAATCGACGTTCGGGGTGGCGTTGATCAGGCGGTCGTAGGCGATCACCTTGATGTGCTGGTCCGCGGCCTTCTGCAGGACCGGGCCGAGCGCGGTGCCGTCGATCGAGGCGACCACCAGAACCTTGGCATTCAGGTTGATCATGTTCTGGATCTGGGTGATCTGCTGATCGACCTTGTTGTCGGCGTACTGCAGGGTCGTCTTGTAGCCGTCCTTCTTCAGCAGGGCGTCCAGGTGGGCGCCGTCGTTGACCCAGCGTTGCAGGCTGCGGGTCGGCATCGCGATGCCGACCAGCGCGGGACCTTTGGTGCTCGCATCGCTGCCGGTGGACCGGGTGCTGCTGCACGCGGACACCATGGTCAGCGTCGCCGCCGCCACGATCGTCGCAAGAATCTTGATCTTTCTGGACACCTCGACATCTCCCTTGAAGTCGGTAGGCCGAGCCCGTCTGTCGATCGGACCCTACTTTGTTGTGGAGGTCAACATAGTCTCGTTGTGACGCCTGCTGTCCAGGTCAGAGGTAACGATTCGGCTTCTCTCGACCCGGCAGTGGCTCGGGAGATAGCATTTTGTTGCCGAACCAGACAAAGCCTGGTCTGCTGGACCCGGTCAGCGCACGAGAGGAGCCGTTATGACGTCGCGGTCATCGCTCACCACCCGCACGAACCCGGCTCGCCCCGGCAACCTGCGCGGCCACAACCTCGGCCTCGCGCTGCGCTGCGTGGCCTCCGCCTCGGGGGAGATCTCCCGGGCCGGCATCTCCACCAGCACCGGGCTGAACCGCTCGACCGCCAGCAGCCTGGTCGACGAACTCGTCAGCGGCGGCCTGGTCCGCGAGCTCGGGGCCACCGCCCGGGCCGGGATGGGCCGGCCGCCCACCGTGCTGGCCCTGGCCTCGGACGGCCCGGCCGGTCTCGGGCTCGACATCAACGTCGACTACGTCTCGGCCTGCCTGGTCGACCTGGGTGGCACCGTCCGCTACCAGCACGTCGTCGAGCAGGACCAGCGCGGCCACACCCCGCAGCAGGTACTCACCCGCCTGGCCGAGAGCACCCTGGCCGCCGTCGCCGCCAGCGGTCTGACCCTGTTCGGAACCGCGGTCGCCGTCCCCGGCCTGATCAACCGCGCGAGCGGGACCGTGGCCATGGCCCCCAATCTGGGCTGGCACGACCTCGACCTCGCCGAGGTGCTGCGCCAGACCTTCGGCGAGCACGTCACTCTCGACAACGAGGCCAACTACGCGGCGCTGTCCGAGGACGAACTGCTCCGCAGCGACCAGAGCTTCCTGTACGTCAACGGCCAGGTCGGGGTCGGCGGTGGGCTCGTGCTCAACGGTGAGCCCTACCGGGGACGGCACGGGTGGAGCGGCGAGATCGGCCATCAGACCGTCGACCGGGACGGCCCGGTCTGCGGCTGCGGTCAGCGCGGTTGTCTGGAGCAGTACGCCGGGTACGAGGCCATCCTGCGGGCGGCCGGGCTGGGCGGCGGTCCCGGCCCCGGCTTCGGTCTGCGCTCCACGGCCGGTCTGATCCGGGATCGCGCGGACGGCGGTGATCAGCGCACCATCGATGCCCTCACCACCGTCGGGGCCACCCTCGGGGTCGTCCTGGCCGACTGCCTGAACCTGCTCGACCTGGACCGGGTGGTGCTCGGGGGCATCTACCGGGAACTGTCGCCCTGGATCGTCCCCGAGGTCGAACGGGAGGTCGCGGCCCGCTTCATCGGCGCCGACTGGGCCCGCCCGGCCATCGGTACCGCCGGCCACGGAGCCGAGGCCCCCGCGCTCGGCGCCGCCCGGTCCGTGGTCCGCGACATCCTGAACGATCCGGTGCCCTGGCTCTCCCGCTAGACCATCGTTTCGGCCCGGAAAAGTGCCTTAGCTGTGGCGGTTTCACGCGCCTGACTGGTGACCAAGCAGGATCGTTTCAGCCTGGCTTCAGTACCACGTCAGCAGGCGGTTGCATGCTGGAACCCGTTCCTGATTCGTCCTTCCAGCAGAGCCGAAAGTGAGTGACCAGCCAATGATGCTTACGCAACTGGCCGACGTGGTGCGGTCCGTAGGACTGCCGGTCGTCGAGACCGCCGGCTGGAAGACCCGGACCAGCCGGCCCGGCGAGCAGATGACCGCGGTGAAGACCATCACCTGTCATCACACCGCGAACGGTGGGGCGCCGGGGGATGCTCCGTCCCTGAATACCGTCATCCACGGTCGTCCCGGTCTGGGTGGGCCGCTGGCTCATCTGCTGCTGGCCCGGTCCGGGACGGTGCACGTGATTGCCGCCGGGCACTGCAATCACGCCGGGGTCAGCCTGAAAACCGCCTACACCAACGGATATGCGATCGGGATAGAAGCCGAGGCCGACGGCGTGCCCGGTTTTCCCGGTGACTGGCCCGCCGTACAGATGCAGGCCTATGCCCTGCTGTGCGCGGTGCTGGCCGACCATTTCGGGCTTTCCGTCGCGGACGTGCGTGGGCACAAGGAAACCTGCGCGCCGCCCGGCCGGAAGAGCGATCCAGATTTCGACATGACAGCGTTCCGAGCGCAGGTCGCCGCGGTGGACCTGCACCACCCGAAGGAGAATGACATGCAATGGTCAGATCCGGTCAAGCTGACCGCGGTCGACGCGAAGATCTGGGGCGGCGACTACAAGGCGGGACAGGAGGTCACGTACGGACTGATGATCCGCTACCCCACCCTGGCCCGGAAGATCGAAGCTGAGGTGCAGTCCTTCGTCGCCGCACAGACCCAGATGAACGCCGCCCTCAATGCGAAACTCGATGCTCTGGCCAAAGCGGTGACCGCGGTCGCGGCCAGCAGCCCCGATGCCATTGCCAAGGCCTTCGCGGACGGCATCGCCGCTCTGAACGCGGACGTCCAGAGCATCGACATCACCGTCGATGCCGGACACAGCCATTCCCCTTCCTCGTGATCAGGTGCTGTCGGCGAATTCGCAAAGTGCCGCAAATGCCAGCGTGATCATGCACGTTTGCACGCTCCCGAGTTGATGAGGAGCGTGCAAACGTGCAGGGGGCAGTCAGAAGTGAGGGATTACCAGTCGTGCACCGTTCCGTCGCGGAGCCGGTTGTACGGCAGGTAGGCCGTCTGGTAAGGGAATTTGCCGGCCGCGTCGAGGTCCAGCGTGACTCCGAGGCCGGGCTGCTCGCCGGGGTGCAGCAGGCCATCCTCGAAGGTGAATGATTGCTGGAAAACGGTATTCGTGAGCGAGCCGTGCTGCATGTATTCCTGGATGCCGAAGTTGTGAATAGCGAGCCCGAGATGCAGGGCGGCCGCCATCCCGACCGGTGAGATGTCGGTCGGCCCGTGAATGCCGGACTTGATCTGATACTGCCCGGCGAATTCGAGAACGCGCTTGAGGTGAGTGATCCCGCCGGTGTGGGTGACCGCCGAGCGCACGTAGTCGATGAGTTGCTCGCGGATGATGGTCTGGTAGTCCCAGACGCTGTTGAACACCTCGCCGATCGCCAGCGGGGTGGTGGTGTGCCGACGAACCAGGCGCAGGGCTTCCTGGTTCTCGGCCGGGGTGCAGTCCTCGAGCCAGAACAGGTCGTACGGCTCGAGTGACTTGCCCAGGGTCGCCGCCTGGATCGGCGTCATCCGATGGTGCCCGTCATGCAGGAGTGGCAATTCGGGGCCGAACTCGTGGCGGACCGCCTCGAAGACGGTGGGCACGTGCCGCAGGTACGAGCGGGTGTCCCAGTCCTCCTCGGCCGGCCGGGCGGCGCGCTGGGCCGGCTCGTAGTCGTAGCGCTTTCCGGCGTTTCCGGAAGCGGCTGCGTTGGAAGCGATTCCGTAGATGGCGTTCAGACCCGGCACGCCGGTCTGGACTCTGACCGCCCGGTAACCCTGTTCCAGGTGCCGGTGGATCGAGTCGAAGAGCTCGGGCAGGTCGCGCCCGCTGGCGTGCCCGTAAGCCAGCAGCCCGGTCCGGCTGGCCCCGCCGAGCAACTGGTACAGGGGCATCCCGGCCTTCTGCGCCTTGAGATCCCACAGGGCGACGTCGACCGCGGCGATCGCCGCCATCGTCACCGGACCGCGGCGCCAGTAGGCGCTGCGGTACAGGAACTGCCAGGTGTCCTCGATGGCGTGGGCGCTGCGGCCGATCAGCAACGGGACGACGTGGTCACGCAGGTAGCTGACGACCGCGAGTTCGCGGCCGTTCAGGGTGGCGTCGCCCAGGCCGATCAGGCCCTCGTCGGTGGTGATCCGCAGAGTGACGAAATTGCGATCCGGGCTCGTGACGACCACGTCCGCCGACTCGATGATCATGGGTTGCCTTTCCGGAGATTTAGGTTGCGGCAAATCCTATAGGGTAGAGGGTATGGGTTACGGCGAGGAGGTCATCCGGCGGACCGTGCTCGCCGACGAGGTGTACGAGCGGCTGAAGTCGCGGATCATGAGTCATGTCCTCGAGCCGGACGTGCCGATGCGCATCGACGTCCTGGCCCGGGAGCTCAAGGTGTCGCCGACGCCGGTTCGTGAGGCGCTGGCCCGGCTCGAGGCCGACGCGCTCGTCACCAAGCACGGGCCGAAGGGATACCGGACCAATCCGGTCATCAACCGGGCCGAGTTCGAGGACCTCTGGGCGTTCCGGCTGCTGATCGAGCCGTGGGCGGCCGGGCTGGCCGCCGCCCGGGCGAGCCCGGGCGACCTCGGCGTGCTGCGCAACGAGGTCGAGCACCCGGCCGGACCGGACCAGGACATGGACTTCAGCACCTACCGGTCCATGCAGGAACACGACCAGCGGTTCCACCGATTGATCTTCACGATTGCCGGGAACCAGACCGGCCGCGACGCCTTCGACCGAACCCGCGCTCACCTCAGGACGTTTCGCATCCAGGTGGCCGCCCGGCTGGGGTACGCCGGTCTGGCCGAGCACCGGGCCCTGGTCCAGGCCATTGCCCGGCGCGACCCCGAAGCCAGCCGGCTGGCCATGATTGGGCATCTTGAGGCCTCACGTGAGCGGCTGCGGCCGCACGTGCCCGCCGACCCGGAGGCGGAACCCTGGTATCACCCCACTACAGTCACCTGAGGGTGAAGCGTGAATTCGATGGGGCGCCGGGCGCAGGCCTGGCTCCGGTGACCGATCTGGAGTGAACCGCATGATCTTCTGCATTCCCGTGACCAGTGACGGGCAGACCGGCGGCGGCTGGGGCCGGGCGCAGCGAGTGGCCTTCGCCTCCGTCTCGGACGGCCAGATCACCGATTGGCAGGAACTCGAGGTCGGCTGGGGCAGCTCGCATGACGAGGGCACCGAAGGCTCCCATCACGCCCGGATCGCCCGAACCTTGATCGACCACAAGGTCGAGGCCGTCGTGACCGGGCACATGGGCCCGGGCATGGTCCGGATGCTCGGCACCATGAAGATCCACGTCGTGCAGGGGGCCAGTGGTGACGCCCGCGCCGCGGTCGGCGCCGCCGCCGCGCAGTTATCGCAGTTATAGGGGCGTAGTCGTTAGCCGGCCACACCCGGTGGCCCGTTCGATCGCTGCTCGGGACGGAAAGACGGGTTGAGCACGCGGGCCCGACGCCTCCGCGGCGGAGGGGCCACTGCGCCGCCGCCGTCGAGGCTTACAGTGGGACTTTCGGTTTCGGGTGGGGTACCACCGGCCCGACCTGACCACCGATCTGGAGGAGACCCTGTCCGCGCTCTCCGATCTGGTGCACGGCGGAAAGGTACGGGTGGTCGGCACGTCCCGGCAGCCGGCCACGGACATCGTCGAGGCCCAGTGGCTGGCCGAGCGCCGCGGGCTGGTGCGGGTGCGCTCGGAGCAGCCGACGTACTCGATCCTCAATCGCGCGATCGAGCGCGATGTGCTCCCGGTGGCCGAGCGCTACGGCCTGGGCACCCTGGTCTTCAGCCCGCTGGCCAACGGCATGCTGACCGGCCGGGTCCGCAAGGACCGGCCCTGCGAGCTGACCCGCAGCGGCCCGTATTTCGCCCACCTCACCGACGAAAGGCGTCTGGACGCAGTCGAGCAACTCGTCCCGCTCGCGGAGAAGTCCGGCCTGTCGCTGACCCACATGGCGCTGGCCTTCGTCCTGGCCCACCCGGGCGTGACCTCGGCCATCATCGGCCCGCGCACCCTGGACCAGCTCGATGACCTGCTCGCGGGCGCCGATCTGGCCCTCACCGACGAGATCCTCGACCGAATCGACGACATCGTTCCGCCCGGCACCGACATCGGCGACTTCCAGCTGTCCTACCAGCCGCCCGCGCTCACCATCCCGTCCCTGCGCCGCCGGCCGGCGGCCTAGAGTCTTTCGCGCCCCGGCCCAATCCGGTTAACCCCGGGGAAGCGCCGTTGCTGCGTTCCCCCGGCGCCGGTGCCGGTCGAAGACCTGCACGCGACGGTCGCAGCCCAGATCCTTCCGGCACTGCTATCGTAAACCGACGGTCGGTTTATGATAGGAGGGCGTGGTGGCCCGAACGGTTGATCCGATCGCTCACGCCGACCGGCGGGAGGTCTTCCTCCAGGCTGCTCAGCGACTGATCCAGGTCAAGGGGTACGCGCAGCTAAGCATCCAGGACGTCCTGGACGACGTCTCGGCGTCAAAAGGTGCCTTCTACCACTATTTCGACAACAAAGCGGCCCTGCTGGACGGCGTCGTCTCGGGGATGGTCGAGGCGGCAATGGTGTCCCTGGCCCCGGCCCTGACCGACCCGGACCGGTCGGCCCTGGCCAAGCTGGAAGCGGTCTTCTCCGGCCTGGTCAGCTTCACGGCCGAGCGCAAGGAACTGATCCTGGCGATGATGCGGGTCTGGCTGTCGGACGACAACGTGATGGTGCGCGAGAAGCTCCGCCGCGGCGTCCTCGCCCGGATGACCCCCCTGCTCGCGAGCATCATCCGGCAGGGTGCGAGCGAGGGAACCTTCGCGGTGACCTCCGCCGAGTCCGCGGCCCGGGTCTTCGTGTCCCTGTTGATGGGGGCCAACGAGGCCGCCGTCGACCTGTTCGTCGCCCGGCAGGCCGGCACCGTCACGTTCGAGGAGGCCGAACGCACCCTCCAGGCCTTCGCCGAAGCCTACGAGCGGATCCTCGGGGCGCCCCGGGGATCCTGCCGGTTCACGGCCCGCCCGGCCGTCCTGCACGAGTGGTTCGACGGCCCACCACCCTCCACCGAAGTACCCTCCACCCAAGGGGAACGCTCATGACCACCATCATCGAGACCGAGAAGCTGACCAAGAGCTACGGACTCCATCGCGGAATCATCGAGATCGACCTGCGGGTCGAGCGGGGTGAGGTCTACGGTTTCCTGGGCCCCAACGGCGCCGGCAAGACCACCACGATCCGGACCCTGCTCGACCACCTCCGGCCGACCTCCGGCCGGGCCCGGATCTTCGGGCTCGACACCAGCGCCGATCCGGTCGCCATCCACCGCCGGATCGGCTACCTGCCGGGCGAATTCACCCTCTACGACCGGCTGACCGGCGGGCAGACCATCGAATACTTCGCGAACCTGCGCGGCGGCGTCGACCCCGGTTACCAGGCCGCCCTGATCGAACGGTTCGACATCGACCCGTCCCGGAGGTTCAAGGAGTACTCCAAGGGGAACAAGCAGAAGATCGGCCTGGTGATCGCCCTTCAGCACCAGCCGGAGCTGCTGATCCTCGACGAGCCCACCTCCGGTCTGGATCCGCTGGTCCAGCAGACCTTCTACGCGCTGGTCCGGGAGGCCCAGGTCGAAGCCCGCACGGTGCTGCTGTCCAGCCACATCCTGTCCGAGGTCGAGCGGACCTGCGACCGGGTCTCGATCATCAAGGACGGGCGCCTGGTCCGGACCGACCGGGTGGATGCCCTGCGCGACCTGGCCCATCACCAGATCGAACTGCGCTTCGCCGGTAGCGTCCCGGCGGCCGAGTTCGCCGGCCTGCCCGGCGTGTCCGACGTCGTGGTCACCGACCACACCATCCGGCTGCGGATCGCCGGCTCGCTGACCCGGCTGGTCCGGGCCGCCGCCGGCCACGAACTGCTCGACTTCGTGTCCCGCGAACCGAGCCTGGAGGAAACCTTCCTGGCCGCCTACGGCCGCGAGGAGGACGAGGCGAGCCCGTCATGACCACCCACGCCGGGCACCCGACCCGGATCTCCCCGGCCGTCCCCGCCCTCGCGCCGGCCCATCGGCTGTCCGGGCTCGGCAGCGTCTTCGGCAAGACCGTGCGTGACTCCCGCCGGGCCTTCCTGCTCGAGCTCGGTTTCCTCGGCGGCCTCGTGTTCCTGGTCCTGGCCGGGATCGCCGCCGCCTACCCGACGCAGGCTGCCCGCGACGAAGTGGCCCGGATGGCCGCGGGGATGGGCTCGGCCGCTCAGGGCCTGACCGGTCCGGCCGTCAACATCGCGACCATGGGCGGCTACGTGCAGTGGAAGTACGGTTTCGTCTTCCTCCTGATCGCCGCCTTCTGGTCGATCCGGTCCCTGACCGGCACGCTCACCGGCGAAGCCGGCCGGGGCAGTCTCGACCTGCTGGCCGCCTCCGGTCTCAGCCGGCGCCGGATCGCGACCGAGAAGATCACCGCTCACCTGAGCCTGCTGACCATCGTCACGATCTTTCTCGGTTTCAGTGCCTGGCTGGCCGGTGCCCTCTTCGCCAAACTGCCCGGTGACTCGATTTCGTTCGCGGCGGCGGCGGGTTTCGCGCTGTGGATCGAGTTGATGGCCCTCGCCTTCGGTGGTTTCGCCTTCGTCCTGGCCCAGTTCCTCGGCCGCCCGGTGGCATCCTGGATCGCCGGGACCGTTCTGGTCGCCGGGCCGATCCTGAACAACTACCGAACCCTGGTCCCGGCCGCCGGCTGGATCGCCGACCTGACTCCCGGGGCCTGGACCGCCCACCACCTGCCCCTGGCCGGCCAGTACGACTGGGTGTCCCTGCTCCCGGTCGCGGCGATGGCGATCGTCCTGCTACCGGCCGGGATCGAGGCCTTTGTCCGCCGGGACCTGGGTGCCACCAGCGGGATCCGCGCTCCCCGGATCCCGGTGGCTGTGCTCGGCCTGCGCGGGGTGGCCTGGCGCTCTCTGGCCGAGCGGCTGCCGCTCACCCTGGCCTGGGGCCTGGGACTCGGGTTTTTCGGGCTGATCATGGCCGCGGCCAGCGGCTCATTGGCCGACCAGATCGCCCAGTCGCCTGATCTGGCCCATACCTTTGACACCGTCTTCCCCGGATTCGACCTGGCCACTGCCGGTGGCTTCCTCCAGCTCCTGCTTCAGTTGCTTTTCATCGTGGCTGGTTTCGCCGCCACCACCCTGGTTTCGGGCTGGGCCGGTGACGAGACCTCCGGGCGGCTCGAGATGGTCCTCGCGACTCCGCTGTCCCGCCGTTCCTGGGCGCTGCGCAGCGGGCTCGGAGTCCTGGCCGCGATCACCCTGATGACGGTGATCATGGCTGTGGGCGTCGGTGCCGGGGCCCCGGCGGCCGGCGGCAGCGCGGTACTCACCCCGAT
>Ga0265340_10000130_pt1 | contig 37473 bp, 19 predicted proteins | sample 4CB225metaG_FD_202082 | JGI IMG/M metagenome (GOLD analysis project Ga0265340, IMG submission 202082) | Rhizosphere microbial communities from Carex aquatilis grown in University of Washington, Seatle, WA, United States - 4-CB2-25 metaG | ecosystem: Host-associated > Plants > Roots >...
AAGGGCTTGGAATGGTCAGGCCGATCAAAGACATCGTTATCATCGGCGGCGGGACCGCGGGCTGGCTGAAGGCTGGTGTCATTGCCGCGCGGCACCAGGGGCGCATCAAGGCGGGGAGCTTCTCGGTTACCCTGATCGAATCGCCCACGGTCAAGATCATCGGAGTTGGCGAGGGCACCTGGCCTACCATCCGCACGACTCTTGAAAAAATGGGCGTCTCGGAGACGGATTTCTTCCGGCACTGCGACGGCGCCTTCAAGCAGGGCGGAAAATTCGTGGGCTGGACCACGGGGGCGCCGGGTGATTCCTATTACCACCCACTGATGCTCCCCCAAGGGTTCACCCAGGTGAACCTCGCGCCGCACTGGCTGCGCAACGAGCACGGTCTTTCCTTCTGCGACGCGGTGTGTCCCCAGGGGAAACTTTGCGACGACGGGCTGGCGCCAAAGACCATTACGACGCCGGAATACCAGGCGGTGGCGAATTACTCCTATCACCTCGATGCCGCGAAATTCGCGCCCTTCCTGCAAAGGCATTGCACGGAGAAGTTGGGCGTCCGCCACCTGTTGGCGGATGTTGAGACGGTCAATCAGGCCGAGAACGGCGACGTCAAGAGCGTGACGACCAAGCAGGCTGGGGAGGTCTCCGCCGGTCTGTGGGTCGACTGCACCGGCTTCAATGCCATTCTGCTCGGTAAGACGCTCGGCGTCGCGTTCAAGGACTGCAGCGACGTTCTGTTCTGCGATAACGCCTTGGCGGTTCAGGTGCCCTTCGAGTCCGACGACGCGCCGATGGAATCCCAGACGATCGCGACGGCCCAGACGGCGGGTTGGATTTGGGACATCGCCCTGCCGACCCGGCGGGGTATCGGTTATGTCTATTCCAGCCGCCACCAGAGCGACGAGGAGGCTGCCGACGTGCTGGCGCGCTACGTCGGCCCGCGCTTTAAGGAATTAAGTCCGCGGAAAATTCCGATCCGAGCGGGCCATCGTGAGATCTTCTGGAAAAACAACGTCGTGGCGGTCGGGTTGGCCGCCGGCTTCCTGGAGCCGTTGGAAGCGTCGGCGATTGTGTTGGGCGAATTGTCGGCGAAGCTGATCGCAGAACACATGCCGGCCAACCGCGAGGTCATGGACCTCGTTGCCGCCCGCTTCAACGAGGTGACGACCTATCGCTGGGGCCGCATCATCGATTTCCTGAAGCTGCACTATGTCTTGACCAAGCGCACGGACACGCAATTCTGGATCGACAACGTGGACCCCGTCTCCGTTCCCGACCGGCTGAAGAACCTGCTGCACCTCTGGAAGTACCAGTCGCCTTGGTTCTTCGACGAATTCGACCGCCTGGAAGAGGTGTTCCCCGCCGCCAGCTATCAATATGTGCTTTACGGCATGGGGTTCCGCACGGAAGTCGAGCCGCAGGATAATGTCGGCACCGAAGCGCAGGCGGAAATGTTCATGAAGGAAAACCTCGCCACCACCCGGAAGATGCAATCCCAATTACCGAAGAACCGTGAGCTGATCCAGAAGATCCACACCTACGGCCTCCAATCGATTTGAAGCGGGAAAGAGCGTGACCAACGTCGTCGTCCTGAACAGCCAAACCCATCGCACGCTGCGCGTGCAGGTCGGCGCGTCGCCCAGTCTAGGGGACAATCAGCACTTCGTGCAGGTGACCGTCAGGGAGTTCCCCTTACTTGTCGCCCATTACCCTATCCTCCTTTCGAAAGACAGCAGCACCGGCGCGTTCTATTGCGGGGCAATGCTCGGCATCGACAAGGACGAAAATCTGTTTCTCGACGGCGCCGACGCCTATCGCCCGCTCAATCTGCAGCGCGTCCCCTTCTACACCGTCGGCAGCGACCTTGCGATCGATCTCGACAGTCCGCGCGTGGGTCAGAATAAGGGGGAGCCGCTGTTTGACGAGAACGGCGAGCCAACGCCGTATCTCAAGAGCATCATGGCCACATTCCTCGAGCTTCGCCCTGGGATCGAAATGACGAAGGTCTTTATCGAGAGCCTGATGAAGCTGAAGCTAGTGGAGCCCATCGACATCGATGTGGGTTTTGACGACGGGACGAAGCGAGATCTGGTCGGACTCTACACCGTCAATCAGGACACTTTGAAGCGCCTGCCTGATGCCACCGTGATCGATCTGTTCCGCCGGGGGTATCTGCAACTGATCTACCTGATGATAGCCTCCCTGAAACAGGTGCCCGTACTGGCGCAAAAGAAGAATAGGCGGCTTCTTCAGGCCGGCGACGGACACTGACCTGGAGCGGTTGGCGATAGCACCGCGGCGATCCGCATCCAATGATGACCAAGAGTCCGAGAGAAATCCGCGGTCAAAGCTTCACCAGCCCAGAGCAATTTCTGCGCGAAGTCGTCGAACTTTGTGAGCCTGTCATCCTGCGCGGGCTGGTCAGCCACTGGCCGGCGGTCGAGGCCGGAGCGCACTCGCCCTCGGCGCTTAGGGATTATCTGGCGCAGTTCGATGCCGGACGCACGATGGAGGCGTTCTTCGGCGAACCGCAAATTGCGGGGAAATATTACTACCGGGACGATCTGAAGGGCTTCAATTTCGAGCGCAAGACCATGAGCTTTGCCAGCGCGCTCAATGAGATCGTTTCCACCGTGGATCACCCGGGTTCGCCGTCGGTTTATATGGGGTCGCTGCCGCTCGAAGACTTCCTCCCAGGTTTTGTCGCCCAGAACGCGATGCCAGTGCTGGAACCGGCCGTCGGCGGGCGCATCTGGCTGGGACATGCTTCAAACGTCTCATCCCATTACGACGCGTTCGAGAATATTGCTTGCGTGGTGGCGGGTACCCGGCGCTTTACCCTGTACTCCCCGGAGTTGATCAGCCGGCTCTATGTTGGCCCAATCGACAATACGATGGCGGGGCAGCCGGTGAGCCTAGCCGCATCGTCGCCGCCCGACGACGATAAATATCCTCTCTTCAAAGATATCAGGGACGAGGCGCTGGTCGCAGAGCTTCAGCCGGGAGACGCGCTGTTTCTACCGAAGCTCTGGTGGCACAAGGTGGAGGCGACGGCGCCCTTCAACGGCCTGGTCAATTATTGGTGGGATGCCTTCAGTGCCGGGCCGGACGCGCCCTACACCAGCCTGCTGCTTGCGATGATCGCGATCTGCGAACGCCCTGCGAAGGAACGCCAGGCCTGGAAGGCATACTTCGATCATTACGTCTTCCGCAGCGCCGGTCACCCATTGGCGCATCTGCCGACCGACCGCCACGGCCTGTTGGGCCCGCTCAAGGACAATTACGGCAAGCTTCGGGCGCACATCATGCACGTGCTGCGCGGCAGGTGACCTGACGTCGTAACCAGTTGATGTTATTAAATAATTATGAGGATCGCACGGATCGAACGTGTGGCTCTCCCGGCGTTGGCGAGCGCCGGCGTCTGCATGATTTCGATCGGCACGAGGACACGCCCGCCCACGCGGGCGATGTCCCTGTCCTCGAATACCACCTCGGGGCCCAGAGGATGGTTCCCGAGCGGCGGCGAGTCTCGCCTCGCAAATTGGAGTCGATCACCAGAAGTTGTAGTAGAAGACGATCACCGCGATGACGACGATGGCGCTCAGGATCACGTCCATCGCATTCCAGCTCGCGCGCGTTGCCGCCTTTTCCTGCGGGGTTGCGCCGTAGAAGGTGTACTTCACCGTCTTCGGGTCTGGCGCCTTGGTCATCAGGCTGATCACGATCATCAGTGCGGCGGTCACCACCAGCAGGATCTGGCAATAGTAGAGCCAGTTGATGTTCCAGAGATCGAAGATCAAACCGTATTTGGCATGGATCGGTGCGATCGCCGCGTTGAAGTGATCCTGCGTGATCTGGTGGTCGAAGAGCTGGCGCTTGAGACCTTTCACCAACGTGTCTTCGCCGCGCATATAGATGTCGGCCGCGAGTCGGGCGAACCCGCCGATAACTCCGATGATGAATGAGATCAAGGCACCGGTCGCGTTCGCGCGCTTCCAAAACACGCCGAGCACGAACAGCACCACGATCGCCGGCGACAGATAGCTCTGAACGCTTTGAAGATACGTGTAAAGATTGGAGCTCAGGCTCTTGATGACCAGTACCCAGCAGATGCCGATGCCGACGATCGCTGCCGTGGCGATGCGCCCGACCAGCACTTCCGTCTTGCCGGAGGCGTTGGGGTACCATTCGCGGAAAAAGTCCATGGTGAACAGCGTGGCGGAGGCGTTGAACTTGGAGCCCAAAGACGCCATCAGCGCCACGATCATGCCGCAGGCGACCATACCTCTCAGTCCATGCGGAAGGATTTGTGCGACCAGCGAAGTGTAGGCCGCATCGCCGCTGGTGGTGAAGCCGGAACCCTGTGCATGCATCAGCGCATAAGCAACCATGCCCGGGACCAGGAAAATGAACACGGGCGTGAGCTTGAAATAGGCCGCGAGAATCGCGCCGCGGCGGGATTGCTGTTGATTGCGCCCGGCCAGGACGCGCTGAACGATGTACTGATCCGTGCACCAGTACCAGAAACCGATGATCATGGAGCTGGGGATCACGGCCGCCCACGACCACTCCGGATCGTGGAAGTTGCGGATCAGGTGGATGTTGTTGCCGGCTGCGGCGATCGTTGCATGCCATCCGGCAAGCAGGTCGCCATGACCGAGAACGCGCAATCCGGAATACAGGATGCACAGCGAACCGAAAATGAGCACCGGCGCCTGGAGCACCGAGGTGTACATGATAACGCGCAGCCCGCCGAGAACCGTGTATAGGCCGGTGGTGAAGGCGAGCCCGATGGCGATGGCCCAGAATACGTCCACTTGGTAACCGAAAATCTCGATGCTGTTGATGCCGAGCAGAGTGCGCACCACGACGTCGCCGGCATAGATGGTGGCGGCGATCTTGGTCAGCACGAGGCTCGCCATCGTCAACAAGCTCAAGACATTCCGCGAGCCGCGGCTGAAGCGCAGCTCAAGGAATTCCGGCATGGTGAAGACCTTCATCCGGTCATACAGCGGCACGAAGACCCAGCCGAGGATGAGGATGATCCAGCCCTGCATTTCCCAATGCGCCATGGCCATGCCGGTGGCGAAACCGGCGCCGGCTAGGCCGACAAGATGCTCCGAACCGATATTGGAGGAGAAGATCGACGAACCGATTTGCAGCCAGCCGCTGTCCCGGCCCGACAAGAAGTAGTCTTTGCCGGACTCCGCCTTCTTCAGCATCGAAAAGACGACCACCGCAAGCATGGCGGCGACAAAGATGGCGACCACGATCCAGTCCGTCCCGTCGAAGACTGGGCCATGACCCGGGGGCGGAGCGTTGAAGAAATCGGTGACTTTGCTGGCAACCGTACTTCCGGCGTCGTGACTCATGGATATGTTCCCCCGCTAGTCTTTCTTCTTTTGTCCATAGTAGGCGCCAGCTCCGTGCTTGCGCAGGAAGTGCTTGTCGAGAAGCGCGGATTGCATCGGTTCCGCCTTCGGGTTGATGCGCAACGTCTCGCTCGCCAGCTTGGCGACGAACTCCAGAATGACCGCGTTGTGAACCGCATCGTCGGCGTCTTTGCCCCAGGTAAAGGGGCCGTGGCTGGCCACGAGAACCGCAGGATGTTGCATCGGGTCGAGGTTACCGAAAGTTTCGACGATCACATTGCCGGTATTGGCCTCGTAGTCCGTCGCGATTTCTTTTTCGGACAGCAACCGCGTGCAGGGCACGTCGCCATACCAATAATCCGCATGGGTGGTCCCCAAGGAGGGAATGGCGTGCCCCGCTTGAGCCCACGCCGTGGCGTAGAGGCTATGGGTGTGCGTCACGCCGCCGATATCCTTGAAGGCGCGGTAAAGCACGGCGTGGGTCGGCGTGTCGGAGCTTGGCCGCAGGCTGCCTTCCACGACCTTGCCGGATTCCAGGGAGACGACGACCATATGCTCCGGTTTCATGTCGTCGTAAGGCACGCCCGACGGTTTGATGACGATGAGGCCGCGATCGCGGTCGATTCCGCTGACGTTGCCGAAGGTCTGAATGACGAGTCCCTCGCGGACCAATTCGAGATTGGCCCTCAAAACCCGCTGCTTCAACTCTTCGAGCATGCTGCGCTACTGCCTCGCGCGGTTGCGGATGTCAATCAACCGCTTCATCACGTCAAACAGATTTCCCTGCCAGGCCTTGGTGCCGAAGGCGTCGTGCAGCGTGCGATAGACCGCATAGAGTTCGCGATACACCGCGTGCGCCTTCGCGTCCGGTTCGAACACCGTCGGTTTCAAACCGGTCATCGCGGCCTGAGCCGAGGCGAAGTCCTTGTGGACGCCGGCGACCACGGCGCCGGCGATGGCGGCGCCCAGCGCTGGCGTCTGCGCAGAGCGCGACACCTTCATTGGGCGACCCGTGACGTCGGCGTAAATTTGCATCGTCAATGGGCTCTTCTCGGCGATGCCGCCGCAATTGACCACCTGTTCGATGCTGACGCCGTATTCCTCGAAGCGGTTGATGATCGTCAGCGCCCCGTACGCCGTGGCTTCGATCAGCGCGCGGTAAATTTCCGCCGGCGTGGTGTAGAGCGTTTGACCGACCAGCAGGCCGGTGAGGCGCTGGTCCACCAGTATGGTGCGGTTCCCGTTGTTCCAGTCGAGCGCCACCAATCCAGATTCGCCGGGACGCAGTTTCGAAGCTCCCTCCGTCAAAGTCTCGTGGGTTTGGCCGCTGGGTTTGATGTATTCGACGAACCAATTGAAGATGTCGCCGACTGCGGATTGTCCGGCCTCCAGCCCAAAATAACCGGGCAGCACGCTGCCGTCGACGACGCCGCACAGGCCCGGCACGTCGGCCAGTTTGTCGGTATTACGCTTCACAGTGATGTCGCAGGTCGAGGTGCCGATGATCTTGACCAGGGTGCCCGGCTGGATGCCAGCGCCGATGGCTCCCAGATGTGCGTCGAAAGCGCCGACCGCGACCGGGATACCCGCGGGCAAGCCCGTCTTCTTTGCCCAATCGTCAGTCAGACCGCCCGCCTTGGAATCGACGGCGCGCACGCGCTGGGTCAGCCGGCCGCGCAAATCGCCTAGCTTCGGATCGAGGCGGGAGAGGAACTCCTTGTCCGGGTATCCGCCCCAGTCGGGGTTGTACATCGCCTTGTGCCCAGCGGCGCAGATGCCGGCCGTGAACTTCGCTGGCGCCAGCGTGCCGCTGAGGGCCGCAGGGACGAAGTCCGCAAGTTCGATCCAGGAATGGGCGGCGTCGAACACCGCCGGAGCCGTGCGCAGGCAGTGCAGGATCTTCGAATAGAACCATTCGCTCGAATAGACCCCGCCGATCTTGGCGACGTATTGCGGACGGATCTCGCGCGCCAGCGCCGTAATCTCCTCCGCTTCCGCGGTGCTGGTATGATCCTTCCACAGCCAAGCCATGGCGTTGGGGTCTTCGGCGAATTTCTTGTGCAGGGCAAGCGGATGTCCATCGGCATCCACCGGCATTGGCGTCGAGCCGGTGGTATCCACCCCAATGCCTCTTACCTGGGACGGCGTGAAGCCGCGGACGTTCTTCCCGGCCTCGTCCAGCACCGCCCGGATCGTGTTTTCCGCGCCCTTCAAATAATCGGCAGGATGCTGTCGCGCGAGGTTGGGATCGCGGCCCAGCACGACGCCCTGATGGCCGTGTTCGTAAGGCCAGATTGCGGTGGCGATCTCGTTCCCGTCGGCCGTATCAACCAACAGCGCGCGGACGGAATTGGTCCCGTAGTCGAGACCGATGGTGTAGCTGCTCATTCCCGATGCCCGATTTAGACGGCCCAGCCCCGATTTAGCGCGTAATAGACTTCATTAAACCGCAATTCCTTCTTGAAGTCGGAAACCGAGGTCTTGCCGTCGATCTTGAGGAACTCGATGTCGGCCATTGCCGCAAAGTCCTCGAGCATCTCGCTGGTCGCGGCCTGTGAGAAGGCCGTGTGATGGGCCCCGCCGGCATAGATCCAGCAAGCGCAGGATTCCTCCAGACTAGGCCGCGGTTTCCACACCGCCTGGGCGACCGGCAGCTTCGGCATCGGATGCTCCGGCGCGATGACGTCGAGCTCGTTGACGAGCAGACGGAAACGATTGCCCATGTCGATCATCGTCGAGGCTGTGGCCTCGCCTGCCGGGGTGTTGAACACGAGCCGCGCGGGATCCATCTTGCCGCCGATGCCGAGCGGATGGACCTCGAGCTTCGGCTTCTTGTCGGCGATTGACGGGCAAACTTCGAGCATGTGGGCGCCCAGCACGCATTTGCCGGCCGGATCGAGGTGGTAAGTGTAATCCTCCATGAATGAGCTGCCGCCTTTGAGGCCTTGGGACATCACCTTGACGGCCCGCACCATCGCAGAGGTCTTCCAATCGCCCTCGGCGCCGAAGCCGTAGCCTTCTGCCATCAAGCGTTGCACCGCGAGGCCCGGCAGCTGCTCCAACCCGTGCAGGTCCTCGAATGTTGTGGTGAAGCCCTTGAAGCCGCCGTCTTTGAGAAATGCGCGCATGCCACATTCGATGCGCGCCTGTTCGCGGACGAACTTGTGGCGGCCGCCGTTTTTCCGCAGATCGCTCGTGATTTCGTAGGTCGCTTCGTATTCGTCGACCAACCGGTCGACGTCTTGCGCCGCGATTGCGTTGATGCAAGCGACGAGATCGCCGACGCCGTAGCCATTCACCGAATATCCGAATTTGAACTGGGCCGAGACCTTGTCGCCCTCGGTCACCGCAACTTCGCGCATGTTGTCGCCAAAGCGGGCGAACTTTGCGCCCTGCCAGTCGGCCCATGCGGTCGCGGCCCGCGCCCAGGCGCCCAGCTTCTGTTGGACAGAATCCTCCTGCCAGTAGCCGACCACGACCTTCCGATTGAGGCGCAGCCGGCTCCAGATGAAGCCGTGCTCGCGGTCGCCGTGCGCCGCCTGATTGAGGTTCATGAAATCCATGTCGATGGTCGACCATGGAATGTCACGATTGTATTGGGTGTGGAGATGGGCGACCGGCTTGCGCAATTGCTTGAGGCCGTTGATCCACATTTTTGAAGGCGAGAAGGTGTGACACCACACGATCAGGCCGATGCAGTCGGGCGCCGTGTTGGCTTCCAGCATCAGTTGGGTGACGGATTCGGGCGACACGAGAATCGGCTTGAACACCACCTCGGCTGGGATATGCGAACTGGCGCTCAGCGCCTTGGCGATTTCGCCGGAATCGGAGGCCACCTGCTTGAGTGTCTCCGGCCCGTATAAATGCTGGGTTCCCGTAACGAACCAGACCTGCGATTTCTTCATTGGCGAAATATCCTGCGGCTGCCTAGTTCTTGTAACACAGGCTCGCCTAGGCCGCATCCCTCATGTCTGACAAATAATCCAGGGACTGATCGTCGCGCCTAGCCCGGTCAGCCGATAATCCACACCAAACGTGGTACAATTTCCGAGGACGGCTAGCAGGCACGCGCGGTATTGCGGATTTGCCGAGGGTCACCCTTTAGCGTAATCGTCTGGGCGATTTGGCGGTCGGAGCTATCCCGGCCAAGTGAGGAGAGCCATATGTTCAAACCCGTCAGCGTCGTCGCCGCATGCGCATTGCTCGCTGTCATGAGCTTTGCCGCGCCGGCGAAGCCGATTGCGGCCAGCGTAGTGCTCCACGCAGACCGTCCGGGTGCCGAGATCAAGCCGGAAGTTTTCGGCCAGTTCGCCGAGCATCTCGGCAGCGGCATCTATGGCGGCATCTGGGTGGGTAAGGGTTCAACGATCCCCAACACCGATGGCTACCGCACGGACGTGCTCGCGGCCCTCAAGGACCTGCACGTGCCGGTGATCCGTTGGCCTGGCGGCTGCTTCGGCGACGAATACCACTGGCGCAACGGCATCGGCCCCGACCGCGAGGGCACCGTCAATACCAACTGGGGCGGCGTACCGGAGCCGAACACCTTCGGCACCCACGAGTTCCTCAATTTCGCGGAGATGATCGGCACCAAGGCCTATGTCAGCGGCAATGTCGGCACCGGTTCACCGCGCGAGATGTCGGAATGGCTACAATATATGACCGGCGACCAGGATACGGCGCTGACCCGCCTGCGCCGCGCCAACGGGCGCGACCATCCCTGGAAGGTTGACTACTTCGCCATCGGCAACGAGACCTGGGGCTGCGGCGGCAACATGCGGCCGGAATATTATGCTGACCAGTTCCGCCAGTATGCGGCGTTCCTCAAGGCTCCGCCGGGAGCGCGTCCGCTCATTATCGCGAGCGGCGGATACGATGGCCATCCGGAATGGACGAAGGTTCTGATCTCGACCGTCCATGAGAACTTGGATGCAATCGATTTCCACTACTATACGCTGCCTTCGCCGACGCGGACCTGGACGCACAAGGGAGCCGCGGTCGGATTTCCCGAAGGGGAGTGGATATCGACGCTGGCGAGCGCGCTGAAGCTCGACGTCCATCTCAAACTGAACATCGCGATCATGAACAAGTACGACCCGCAGAAGAAGGTTGGCCTGTTCGTCGACGAGTGGGGCACCTGGTACGACCCCGCGCCGGGCAGCAATCCGGGTTTCCTGGTGCAGCAGAACACCGTGCGCGATGCGGTCGTCGCCGCGGCTGAACTCAATATCCTGGAATCGCATGCCGATCGCGTACGCATGGCAAACATCGCCCAGATGATCAATGTGCTGCAGGCCATGATCCTCACCGATGGCCCGCGCATGGTGCTGACGCCGACCTACCACGTGTTCCACATGTACATTCCGTTCCAAGGCGCGACGCTGCTGCCCACGGACGTGAAGGCGCCGCTCTACAAGCTGGGTAAGTTCGCGGTTTCGTCGGTCAGCGTTTCGGCGGCGCGGGCCAAGGACGGCAGCCTCGTTTACGCGCTGGCAAATCTCGATCCGAACCGCGCGATCACGGTCACGACCACCATTGCCGGCCCCGAGGTGCAAATTATCTCGGGCACGATCCTCACAGGTCCCGCGATGGACGCCCATAACACTTTCGACGATCCCGATGCGGTCAAGCCCGCGCCGTTTACGGGCGCCAAGATGTCCAGCAAGCGGCTGATCGTGGCGCTGCCCGCAAAGTCGGTCGTGTTGCTCAGATTGCAGTAAGGGCCGGTTCGCCGACTTTGCGGGTAGGTCGGGGGTTCCGGGATGAGCTAGTCGAATCGGCCACTCGGCTTTTGATGTTCTGCGACGGCGGCATCGGCGCAGAACGTCATTAGCTGCCGGCGCTGTCCTGTCAGGCCGCCGATGGAAGGCCCAACTTGGCAACGGGACCGAATTTTCCGACCTGGCGTGGTAGCGCTATCGCAACCGGAAATCTCGCCTGTGACCGAGTAAGCCGTTCCAAAGCGCAATTGTGTGACATACACTCGCGCAGGTCGCGAAGGCAAAAAAGGGGAGGGTTCACCCGTGAAGCCACTTAAAGGTCTACTCTTGGCAGTATCGGTAATCGTTGCGGGGCAGGCAGGTCTCGCCAAGAGCGCCACGCCGCACGTCCAGCAGGCTCCATTCGGCGAGGCGGACGGCACTTCCGTCCAGATCTATACGCTCACGAACAAGAGCGGCCTCGAAGCCAGGATCATGACCTACGGCGCGACGCTGGTTTCGCTCAAGACACCGGACCGGGACGGAAAGCTCGCAAACATCGTGCTGGGTTTCGACAGCATCGATCCATATCTGGCAGGCGTGCCCTATTATGGAGCCACGATCGGGCGCTTCGGCAACCGCATCGCAAACGGCCGCTTCACACTGGGTGGCAAGGAATATCAGCTCCCCCAAAACGACGGCACCAATAGTCTTCATGGCGGCACGAAGGGATTCGACAAGCGCATCTGGTCCGCCGTGCCGTTCGAGAACAAGCAAGGGCCCGGGCTCAAACTCACCTATGTGAGTGCGGACGGCGAAGCGGGATACCCCGGCAAGCTGACCGTGCGGGTGAGCTACCAGCTGCGCAACGACAATTCCCTTGCCATCGACTATTGGGCTAAAGCCGACAAGCCTACGGTCATCAATCTCACCAATCACACCTACTTCAATCTGTCGGCAGACTTCGCTCATTCCATCGTCGACGAGATCGTGACCATCAACGCGGACAAGTTCACGCCGGTGAATTCGGTTCTCATCCCCACTGGCGACCTGCGCAACGTAGAAGGTACGCCGTTCGATTTCCGCAAGCCGACCGAAATCGGCGCGCGCATCAATGCCGACGAAGAGCAAATCCGGTTTGCGCACGGCTACGACGACAATTGGGTGCTCAACCAACCCAAGCACGGCGCGATGGTGCTGGCAGCGACCGTCAACGACCCTGTCAGCGGCCGCGAGGTGGACACGTTCACGACTGAGCCCGGCCTGCAGTTCTACACGGGCAACTTCCAGAACGGCAAACCGGCGGGAGCCGGCTCTGTCTTCGCCTACCGCACCGGACTGACGCTCGAGACGCAGCACTTCCCCGATTCACCCAACCAGCCGGCCTTTCCGTCGACAGTTCTGCGCCCGGGCAAGGTCTTCGCATCCCACACGGTGTTTGCCTTCAAGGCGGTCAAGTAGGGAATCGGCTGGATTGTGGTGGTGAAAGAGAGGCGAGGATCGTCTGCCAAACGAGCGTCACCGAAGCGGCGCGCGGGGAAGAATTTGCGCATCCACGGTGTCGTTGCTCGGAACCTCGGGGTTGCGATCATAAGCGGGAAGTACAAGCCCGGCGAGGTATTGACCGGCGAGGTTGCGTCGAGCGAACGGCTTAAAGTCTCGCGCACGGCATACCGTGAAGCGGTGCGGATTCTGGCCGCCAAAGGACTGATCGAGGCAAAGCCGAAGGCCGGAACGAAGGTCAATCCACGTGAGGCCTGGAACCTTCTTGATCCGGACGTCCTGTCGTGGGCCTTTGCTGCCCGGCCCCCGCGGGAATTCGTCCTCGCGCTCTTCGAATTGAGGAATATTGTCGAACCTGCCGCCGCGGCATTCGCCGCCACGCGGCGCACATCGGCCGACCTTCAGGAAATGCGCCTTGCCATAGAGCAGATGGCGCGCTTCACACTCGCCAAACGAGAGGGCCAGGAGGCCGATCAGGATTTCCACGCTGCGCTCTTGCGGGCTTCAGGAAATCCGTTTCTCGCCTCGTTGACCGCCGGCATCGGCGCGGCAGTCCGGACAACGACGGTCTTCAAGCAACGCGAGCGTCCGCTGCCGCGCGACCCCGTTCCAGACCACTTGCACATTTTCGAGGCCATCGCCGCAAAAGATTCGGTCCGTGCAGGCAAGGCCATGCGCGAACTCATCTATCTTGCAATGCAGGATATGGAGCTGTCGCGGGCAACGCGAAAGACAAGGCGCGCCGCACCGAGAGTCCTCAAAAAGCGCGACTGAAACCAAGCTGGGGACAGCGCGCGGCCATCCGCGAAGCTCAAGCGCGCACAAAGCATCCCAGTTGGAATGTCGGACTTAGATTGAGCCGGTTGACTTTCCCCGGGCGGAACACTGATCCACCTTGCGCCGAACTGAGTAGTGCGATCGCGCGAAACAAGGGCGCGGTCATAGATATGCAACAGCCGTATTTCTTGTGATAGCCGCCAGTCGGTTGCTTCGTTGGCCGTCGCGAAGGATGTGATTTATACTCAGACAAATTCGCACTATTATGCTCAATAGCGAATCGCTTGAGCGGAAAACGGAGCGCTAGGACATCCGGTTCGAGCAACTGTTGCCAAATGGCTCCAGAACCCCCGTCAAGCGTTACCGCGCATTAGAGGCAATAAAAATAACGGTTTTGTATACTCCTCAATTGTCTCTCGCGTCTTTTCCATCAATTCCAAATATCAATCGCAATTCAAATGACAGAAGTGCAACAGCAACGGATTAACTCAGACAAAACTGCCCATTATTCTGGACCTGTTCGCGTGTCCCTTGGTACAAATGTTAGCGGTATCAATCCGGGGGGCGGGCTGCTGTCGGAATTCGGGAAAGCCGAATTTCCAAGGTGCCGTTTCCAAAGAGGGCGGGATTTGGGAGAGGGGTGCATCACCCCGATCATTTGAAGAGCAAGCAGAACTTCGTGCTGTAGGGGAGCCGCGCAGCGGCCGCCGACGCAAGAGGGGGTGCGGCAGGGATGCTGATCAACGTCGCGTGCATCGATACCCGCAATGCAGCGAGACGATCGTTCAAGCAGCCGCGTGTTTTGGCAATCAACGGAAATCAGGGAGGTCATACGTGGGTAATCTCAGAAACAGAAGGGCATCGGACGCTTTGATTGGAAAGGTACTGCGTACCGCCTTGTTGGGCGGGGCCTGCCTGGCCGTTCTCGCGCCGATTCCCACAGCAGCTCAGGAGGCCGGAGTCGAGACAGTTGTCGTCACCGGTATCCGCGGATCATTGCAACAGAGCTTGGACATCAAGCGCGAATCGCTTGGTCTGGTCGACGCGGTGACGATGGAAGACATCGGTCACTTCCCCGACTCGAACCTCGCCGCAGCGCTGATGCGCATTCCGGGCGTGACCATCACGCGGGCAGCGACGATGTCTGCCACGACGACGGGCGAAGCGACGGAAGTTACCGTGCGCGGCATGGGTCCGTCATTCAACGAAACGCTGTTTAACGGTCGTAGGATTCCGTCGGCCACCGGCGGTCGCGCTTTCGACTTCTCGGGTCTCTCCGCCGACATGGTGTCGGCCCTCGAGGTCTACAAGTCACCGGATGCCACGCTGTCCGCGGGCGCCATCGGTGCGACCATCAACGTCAAATACCCCAATCCGCTTGACCATGAAGGCCTGACGCTGGCGGCATCGGTCTCCGGCAAATATCAACCCAATGACGGCCGCGTCGCGCCGAACGGCAACTTCCTATTCAGCGACACATTCTTCGACAGCAAGGTCGGCATTCTGGTCGCCGGCGCCTACTCCAAGCTGAACACCACTCAGTATCAGGTCAGCAACTGGGGCTGGATTGGCCAGCACGTCGCTCCGTGCCAACTTTCAGGCTATACAGGGCCTGACTGCTCCGCTCTGCCGTCAGGAGACGTGCGGGGACAAAACGATCAGTCTAAGCCGATCTGGTTCACGCAGGACTTGGCTTACGACTACAACCAGATCGCCGAAGAGCGCCAGAACGTCCGAGCCGCGGTCCAGTTCCAACCGACGGACGCGTTGCTGGTCACACTCGACGGCAACTTCTCGCGCGATAGCGTCGACGAGAACCAGTACGCCTTCGCCATCTGGAACAACGGCGGCGAAATGCGGAATATCAAGACGTCGGCGAACGGCACGATCGTCGATTTCCAGCGCTTTGCGCCGACCGATTTCGACGACAACGTGAACTGGGGCATTCAGCAGACCTACGATGCCGGCATCAATGTCAAGTATAAGGCCACCGAACATCTCTCAGTGATGATCGACTATGACCTCGCCCAGTCTTCGCTCAATCCGGGCGACCATTGGAGCGGCATCAGCGAGGACATCGGCTACGGCTGCTCGAAGGACAGGGCTACTTGTCTGGCGAACGCTGCGACCGACAACAGCACGACCTTCGAAGTCATCCAGCCGGGCGGACACTCGCTGCCGTACTATAAGGGGATTGGCCCAGGCGGTGATGCGGCCCGCTTTGATGACATCTCGATCATGGGTTCGCACGTGGACACGACCTCGGCCTCGCGCAATCGCAATGCCGTGAACCAGGTCCGCGGAGAACTCGACTGGACGGAAGACAACCTGACCGTGAAGTTCGGCGGCAGCTACATCACCGACCATTACCATCTGAACTACTGGGGTCCGTGGGAAAGCAACCGCTGGCAGATGTGGTCAGGCTATGGTCCGGATTCCGGTAATCCGACCGGCGTCCATCTGCCGTCGCAACTCTTCGAGGGTAAGGTCAATCTGCCGTCGATGCCGGGTTGGGATAGCAGCAATGCGCTCCCGAACTTGATCCGGTTCCACGTGGCTGACGTATGGTCGTACCTCAACAGCCTCGGCGACCCGTTCGCCCATAACATCCCGGGCTTTAACTACGGGTGCTGCAACTTTACCAACTACCCGTACACCGGCATGTCTGCGGCGGGAATCAACTCGTTCAGCGCAGGTTCATTCCAGCAGATCAACGAAGATACCTTCTCGTTCTACGCGACTTTCGCAACCGAGACGAAGTTCGCCGGCATGCCACTCAAGGTCAACGGCGGCGTTCGTTTCGAATACACCAACGTGGATACGATGGGTCTCGACCAGCCGCTGACCGGCCTGCACGTGGTACCGGGCGACTCGACGGCGTTTTCGTACGACTTTGCCCCGTCCCAAAAGACGTCGCAGAAGAATACCTACGAATATCTGCTTCCCAACGTCGACCTGCGCCTAGCGGTGACGGACGACTTCCAACTCAGGTTTGACGTGTCGCGTACGATGACTCGTCCGAACTTGAACGACCTGAAGCCGAACCGTAGCAACTGGGGCGGGCGCGTGGGTTCGCTGGGCGTCTCCGGCGGCAATCCGCAGGAACTGCCGTTCCTGTCCGACAACGTGGATCTGTCGGGGGAATGGTATTATGCGCCGAACTCCTATGTGTCGGCCAATGCGTTCTTCAAGAGCGTGAGCAACTTCGTGGTCGGCGGTGCCACCACGCTGATACTCGATGGCACGAACGGCAACCAGCTTGTCATCGATCCGACGACGCAGACCTATGCCAAGTTCACGCTGACGCAGAACGTCAACGGTCCGACGGCCAACGTCTACGGTCTCGAGATGGCGTGGCAGCATATGTTTGGTGACTCGGGCTTCGGTTACGCGTTGAACGGCACGATTGTGCAGTCCGACAAGCCGTTTAACCCGAACAACCTGACTACCTCGTCCTTTGCCATTACCGGTCTGGCCGACTCGGCGAACATCGTTGCCTTCTACGACAAGAACGGCTTCGAATTCCGCTTTGCCGCCAACTGGCGCGACACCTATCTCAACAACTTCGGCCAGGGCCAGAGCTCCGGTACGTTGTATGGTGCAGAGCCGGTGTTCGTGAACGGCGTGTGGACGCTCGATGCCAGCACGAGCTACGAGATCACGGACAACATCAATGTGTATCTCGAAGCAAACAACCTGATGGACGTGGCCTACAGCACACGTGGCCGCTTCAGCGATCAGGTGCTTGATGTGGTGTCGATCGGCCGTAGCTTTACGGCTGGCGTGCATGTGAAGTTCTAAAGTCCCTAACCTGGTATTGAAGCGTACCTGCTTCTCCCTCTACTGAACTCCGGGCCGCCAAGCTTACTTGGCGGCCCATTTTTTTGATGGAAGCCCGAATGATTTTGGTCGCGGCATGCGGTCCTAACCGGGAATTTGGTTGGGGACGCAGGCGAAACCACTGCTCATCGCTCAACCACGAAATTTTTCGGTGGAATTCAGATCGCCATGCCGCTGATTGCGCTTGGATGTTCAGCGCTGCCGCGGGGCCGAAATCACGGCGTCGTATTGCCTTTGAGTGGCCGCTATTCTAGTTATTGTCTGACAAATATTTCCGTACTACGCCAAAAAACAACGTGCTGCCGGTTCACGGCGCCGCAGATGGAGGGAAAGCTCATGACGTGGCTCTTGCGCGCGGGCGCATGTCTGCTCGCGCTTTGTGTCACCTCGGTTGCGGCCGGGGCCGGCGATGCGGGCGTAACCGACGTGCAGAAGACCGGGGCGGGAATCGTCCTGCAAACCGCGCAAGGCGCGCTCGTCATCGAACCCTGGGCGGACCGGATCATTCATGTGACGGCGTACCGCGATGCGCATTGGAAGGGGGCATACAACCCTGCCGTCATCGCAAGACCGCAACGTGTCAAATGGCGGCTTTCCGACTCGGGCGACAGCTACACGCTGTCCACACCCGCATTGCAGGTTCGCGTGAACCGCGCCACCGCCGCCGTTTCGTTTCTCGATCCCTCGGGCAAGGTGATCTTGGCAGAGCCGGAGAACGCGCGCCAGACTTCGCCGCAAGGGACAGGGGCCGTCCGGCAGGACTTCGTCGAGGCGTTCGGCCACCACCATCCGGTGTTCGGACTCGGCCAGCATCCGATGGGCGTCTTCAACTACGCGGGAAATACCGTCCATTTGCAGCAGGCGAACCGGGATGTTGCCGTTCCCATGCTGGTGTCGCAAGGCGGCTTCGGCATCCTGTGGAACAATGCTTCGGTGACCGATGTGGACGCCGACGTCGCTTGGGATCCGGATCAAATCGTACTGCGCTCGGAGGCGGGCGGGGGCATTGATTACGACTTCATCTATGGGCCTTCGCTCGATGACGTGGTCGAAGGCTATCGCCATCTCACCGGTGACGCGCCGATGATGGCACGGTGGACCTGGGGTCTGCTCCAGTCGAAGGAGCACTACGCGACCCAGCAGGAAGTCCTCGACGTCGCGTCCCAATACCGCTCGCTCGGCGCACCGTTGGATGCCGTCATCCAGGATTGGTTCTACTGGAAGCCGGGCCAATGGGGCAGCCACGTGATGGACCCGGCGCGCTACCCCGACCCTGCGGCGATGGTGGCGGCTTTGCACAAAGACCATGTGCACGCGATGATTTCGGTTTGGCCGCGCTTCGATCTGGGCTTGGACAACGCCAAGGAACTTGACGCCATCGGCGGCCTTTTTCCCAAGACTTCAAACGCCTGGCCGGCCGGAGAAAGCCGTTGGTACGACGCCTATTCGCCTGCCGCACGCGATCTCTATTGGCGGCAGATCATGGGGACACTCGGAAAGGCCGACTGGGACGGCTGGTGGCTTGATGCTAGCGAGGCGGAACTGAGCGGCAACTGGGGCGAGATGCGCAAGCTGCAAACCGCGGCGGGCCCCGGCGACCTCGTCTACAACGCCTATCCCTTGCTGCACACCACCGGCGTGCACGACGGAATGCGCCGCGACATGCCAAACAAACGCGTGTTCATCCTGACACGGTCGGCCTTTGCCGGTCAGCAGCGCAACAGCGCCATCACCTGGTCTGGCGATACCTTCGGCAATTGGGATAATTTCCGGCGGCAAGTCCCGGAGGCCCTGGATTTCTCGATCAGCGGAATTCCCTACTGGTCCGCCGATATCGGAGGCTTCTTCAGCGGCGATCCCAAGGATCCCGCCTATGCCGAACTCTTCACCCGTTGGTATGAATTCGGTGTGTTCAATCCGATGTTCCGCGTGCATGGCACCAGCCACCCCAAGGAGATTTGGCAATTCGCGCCGGAGATCAGCAAGATTCTGCTCGACTTCGACCGGCTGCGGTATCGGTTGATTCCGTATATCTATTCGCTGTCGTGGGACGTCACGTCTCGGAGCGGCACGATGATGCGTCCGCTCGTCATGGATTTTGAGGACGATCCATATGTCGCCGGCATCGGTGACGAATATTCGTTCGGCAAGGGCTTATTGGTCGCGCCGGTGATAGAACAAGGCGCAGAGAGCCGAACGGTTTATCTTCCAGGCAAGCTGCCATGGTACAACTTCTGGACGGGCGAGCAGGTCGCTCCGGGGCAGACGGTCGTCGCCAAAGCGGGGCTGGAGACCATCCCGCTCTTCGTCCAGGCCGGAACAATTCTGCCGCTCGGCCCTGTTGTTCAGTATGCGGATGAACGATCGGGTGAACCGATGGAAATTCGCGTCTATCCGGGCGCCGATGGCCATTTCGAACTCTATGATGACGAAGGCGACGGCTACGGCTATCAGACCGGCAAATACGCCACCATCGACCTCAGCTGGAACAACGAGACGCACGCATTCGCGTTCGGCCGTCGTCACGGCAGATTCCCCGGAATGCCGAAGGCGATTGCTTTTAAGATCGTCTGCGAAACCGGCGGACATGCGGACCCGTCGTCGACCATCGTCTATAGCGGAGCCGGACAGACGATAGCCTTGCCTGAGTGCCGGTGACGACCCAAACCTTAGCGTCTGGAAGTCTGTGACATGATGCGCAACACACACGCCGTGACACGCCGTCGTTTCTCAATCGGGGTGGCTGTTGCTCCCTTGCTCTTGGCGCAGTCCGGCCGTGCAGAGCCGGAATTGCCGGCAACGACAACTGCCGCCGCGAAGGGCCCCGCTTTCACGGGGAAGTTTACGCCGCCCAAAGTTCAGCCTTTCGCCGCAGGGCGGGTTCAACTGCGCGAAGGGCCATTCAAGGACGCGCAGACATGGAACACGGCGTTCCTGAAGCGCCAGTCACCCGACAGGCTACTTCAGGTCTTCCGGGTAAATGCCGGCATCCCGACCGACGCCACGCCATTGGGCGGCTGGGAAGCGCCGGACTGCGAACTGCGCGGGCACTTCGTGGGGCATTACCTTTCCGCCTGCGCTCTTCTCTTTTCGTCGACCAGGGACGAAGAGATCAAGCGGCGGGCCGACTATGTTGTTTCGGTCCTCGCCGAATGTCAGAAAAAGCTGAATTCCAAGGGTTATCTCAGCGCCTTTCCGCTGGAATATTTCGACCGGTTGGACGCGCGAAAGGACGTATGGGCGCCGTTCTACACCTATCACAAGATCATGGCCGGCCTGCTCGACATGCATACGCTGGCGGGGAGCGAAGAGGCGCTCGCTATCGTGACTGGCATGGCCGAATGGACCGACCAGTGGACCGCGGCGCGCTCGCGCGAGCACATGCAGGACATCCTGACCACCGAATATGGCGGCATGAATGATGTGCTCTACAATCTCGCTGCCGTGACCGGCGACGAGCGGTGGCTCAATGTCGGCGATCGCTTCAATAAGGCGGCGTTCTTCGATCCGTTGGCGGCGCGTCACGACGCGCTGAAGGGTCTGCACATGAACACGCATGTGCCCCAGGCGATCGGCGCCGCCCGGCGCTTCGAGCTTTCCGGCGATCACCGCTACGGTGAAATCGCGCGCTTTTTCTGGGACACCGTCTCGGACGCCCGCACTTACGCGACCGGCGGGTCGAGCAACCGCGAGCACTGGCTGACCGACCCGTATCAACTGGGCGCCGAGTGGCGGCAAGACGCCAACCACCAGGAGTGCTGCTGCTCCTACAACATGCTCAAACTGACGCGCCATCTCTTCAGCTGGGCGCCGGACGAGAAGTACATCGCTTATTACGAGCGAAACCTCTTCAACCACCGGCTTGGAACGATCCAGCCCGACACCGGCAACACGACCTATTTCCTGTCGATGGCTCCGGGGGCGTGGAAAACGCTGGCGACAGACGATGCGTCGTTCTGGTGCTGCACCGGGACCGGCATGGAGGAATTCGCCAAGCTGTCCGATACCATCTACTTCCACGACGACAAGAACCTGTACGTCAACCTGTTCATCGCCTCGAACCTGGACTGGTCCGAGCGCGGACTGGTTCTGGAGCAGGCGACGAAATTCCCGAGCGAACCAAAGGTCACGCTGACGGTGCGGCGAGCCCCGGCCGGCAGGCTTCCAATCCATCTTCGTATTCCGGCGTGGAGTCCTGACGCCCGTGTGTCGATCAACGGCAAGCCGCTGGACGTGATCGCAGAGCCGGGGAGCTATATGAAGATTTCCCGCACCTGGAAGACCGGCGACACGGTCGTGCTCGAATTGCCGATGCAGCTACGTTCGGAGGGGTTCGCCGATGCGCCGCAGATCCAAGCGTTGCTTATCGGCCCAATTGTACTTGCCGGCCAGTTTCCGAAGGGCGACATCCCAGATGCCTTGATGCATGAACAAGGACCGAAGATCGACAAGTTGCCGCCGCTATCAGTTCCGCCGCTTGTTACCGGCGGTAAGTCGCTTGAATCGGTCGTTGAACCGGTGAATGGCGCGCCGCTCACCTATGTCACGGTGAACCAGAAGCAGAACTTCATGTTCAAACCGCTCAATCAGAGTTGGGAGCGGTTCGCTGTCTATTGGGAAACAGTTTGACGGAATGCAGCCCGATTTTGTGATGCACGCTGATCAACCCCCGAAACACGAGGCAAACAATGCGTAGATCTGGATTTGCGGCCGCCGCCGCATTGTGTTGGCTCCTTGCACCGGTCGCTGCGGCGCCCTCGCAAGATGTGCGGCAGCTGGCGGATCAGAAGGCCGAGCAGATCGTCGTAAAGCTCACCTTGGACGAGAAGGTTCATCAACTTCTCAACGTGGCCCCGGCGATTCCGCGCCTCGGCATACCCGCCTATAATTGGTGGACGGAGTCGTTGCACGGCGCCATGGGCACTGTTCCGACGACCAACTTCCCCGAGCCGATTGGCTTGGCGGCGACGTTCGACTCCTCGTTGACCCATGACGTCGCCTCCGTCATCAGCGACGAGAACCGGGGCTTGCATGCCCTGGCGCGCCAGACTGGGCATCTGGGCCGTATCGGCACGGGCCTCGATACCTGGTCGCCCAACATCAATATCTTCCGCGATCCGCGGTGGGGCCGGGGACAGGAGACTTATGGCGAGGACCCGTTCCTGACGGCCCGGATGGGCGTCGCTTTCGTCGAAGGCATGCAGGGCCCCGATCCGGACCTGCCGAACGTCATCGCCTCCCCGAAGCATTATGCCGTCCATTCCGGCCCGGAACCGCAGCGCCATACTGCGGATGAATTCGTTTCCCTGCAGGATCTGGAAAGCACCTATCTTCCGGCCTTCCGCGCGGCAATCGTCGAGGGCCATGCCGGTTCGATCATGTGCGCCTACAACAGCATCTATGGGCAGCCCGCCTGCGCCAGCGATCTTTTGCTGAAAGACAAGTTGCGCGGCGCCTGGGGGTTCAAGGGCTATGTCGTGTCCGACTGCGATGCGGAGAAAGACATCGCGGACAGCCACAAATATGCGCCGGACCAGGCGGCGGCGGTTGCCTTGGCGTTGCGCGCGGGCGTCGACAATGAATGCAATGGCGACACTCTGTTCGGCAATGGGGATGTACCCGCCGCGCGTTACAAGGAAGCGCTGCAACGCGGCCTGATTTCCGTTTCGGATATCGATCACGCTCTGGTGCGCCTGTTCTCGGCGCGTTATCGCAATGGCGATCTGACGGGGCTGGACCGCCCGAACGCCGCGCCGGCTCCGGAGCTGCCGCTGACCACGACGGACCATACCGCTCTGGCGCTAAAAGCAGCAGAAGAGAGCATGGTGTTGTTGAAGAACGACGGGATCCTGCCGTTCAAGCCGGGCGTCAAGATTGCCTTGGTGGGACCGCTTGCCGATTCCACCCGAGTCCTGCGCGGCAATTATTCGGCCCAGCAGACCGGCACGCCGGTGTCCGTCCTCGGTGGCCTGAGGCAGGCCATGCCGGATGCACGGATTTCCTATGTGCCGTTCACGCCGTCCGTCACGGACGGAGATTCCGTGCCCGAAAACGCGCTTCAAACGCCGGACGGCAAGCCGGGACTTCTGGCGCAGTACTACAATGCCACCAGCAAGCCGCCGTCCAGCACGCTGCCGTTTCCCGAGAGACTGAAGCAGATGCTGTCGATGAAGTTCGCCAAGAAGCCGGTGGTCACGCGCATCGAGTCGAATATTGCGGCGCGCGGGAACGCACTGGCCAAGGTGGCCGACAATCACCGTGTGGTCTGGACCGGATATCTCGTTCCACCAGAAAGCGGCGCTTATCGATTCGCGATGATGGGCTTCACCGGCGAGGCGGTGCTCGACGACAAGACGGTCGCCAAGCTCGACCACATGGCCTGGGGCGGCCTGCCGAACTTCGAGACGGTGACGCTCGAAAAGGGAAAGCGTTACCCGCTGCGCGTAACGACCGAGGCCCATGGGCTGTCGGGGATCGATCTGTTGTGGCAGCACGTGTCCGATCATCCGGACGCCGAGTTGAAGACCGCCGCCGCCGATGCGGATGTCGTCGTCGCGGTGGTCGGCATTACGTCCGGTCTCGAAGGGGAAGAAACGAAGCTGGACATCGAAGGCTTCTCGGGCGGCGACAAGACCTCGCTCGATTTGCCTGCCGATCAGCGCGCGCTGCTGGAACATGCCAAGGCAACCGGCAAGCCGCTCGTCGTCGTGGTCATGAATGGCAGTCCGATGGCTCTGCAATGGGCAAAGGATAATGCCGCTGCGATCGTCGAAGCCTGGTACTCCGGAGAGGAGGGCGGAATGGCGATTGCCAACGTCCTGTCGGGAAAGACCGATCCGGGCGGACGGCTGCCGCTGACGTTCTACAGTTCCGTGAAGGACCTGCCACCCTTCGAAGATTACTCGATGAAGGGGCGCACCTATCGCTACTTCCAGGGCACGCCGGTCTATCCGTTCGGCTACGGCCTCAGTTACACGACCTTCGCCTATGCGCCGCTCACGATCGAACCGGCCAATGGCGCGGCTGAAAACGGCCTCAAGGTCACGACAGAAGTCAGCAACACGGGCAGCCGTGATGGCGAAGAAGTGGCGGAACTCTATATCACGCCGCCTTCGTTCGATGGCGCGCCGCGGCTGGCGCTGCGCGGGTTTCAGCGCGTGGAGCTGAAGGCCGGCGAACGGCGCAAGGTCGTGTTCGAGTTGTCACCGCGCGATCTCAGCTTTGTTACAACCGACGGCGTGCACCAGATTCTTCCCGGCAAGTACGGTGTGAGCGTGGGAAGCGGGCAACCGGGGACCGGCACTGCGGGTCAGTCGGCAGGATATACGCAAGCCTCCACTGTGAAGCTTCCCGAGTGAGCTAAGGACGCAGCGAGAGCCGACGCCGTGAAAAGAATGTTCATCATTGGGCTGGCCGGGCTGTTGTTGAGCCTGACGAGCGTCAGCAGCATTCTGGCCGGACCTCGCGCAACCACATGGACGGCGGATAATGGCAACGGCACCTATACCAATCCGCTATTCTACGAGGAGTTTTCCGATCCCGACATCATCCGTGTCGGGAGCGATTACTACCTGACCGGCACGACCATGCACAGCATGCCGGGCCTGCCGGTTCTTCATTCGAAGGATTTGGTGAATTGGGAATTCCTAAGCTATGCGCTCGACAAGCTGGACCTCGGGCCGGCGTACCGCTTGGAAGACGGCAAGAACATCTACGGCCAAGGCATCTGGGCGCCGAGCTTTCGTTATCACGATGGCACGTTTTACATTTTCAGCAATGTGAACCACGAAACGACGCAAGTCTTCCGGGCCAGCGATCCGAAAGGGCCTTGGACGCATACCCAGATGAAGCGTTCGTTCCACGATCTCTCGGTTCTGTTTGACGACGACGGCAAGGCGTACGTCGTCTGGGGCTACCGCAACATCCATGTCGGCCAGATGAACGACGATCTCACCGATATTCTGCCCGGCACGGAGCACGAGCTGTTCCCACCGGACAGCCTGATGGGCGAGGGCTCGCATTTCTACAAGATTGGCGGGAAGTACATCATCATCAGCGCTTGGTGGGACGGTCATATGCGGATGGCGGCAGCACGCGCCGACCATCCGGACGGCCCCTATGAAGTGCTGCCCGCGATCAGCCTCGACGAGGATTTCGGGCATACCGTGGGCTATCGGCTGACCGGCAAGACACCGCCGTTTCATATCATCCCGCCCGATCCCGCGCCCAACGGACGCGTCTCGCTTCACCAGGGGGGCATCGTGGATACGCCCTCCGGGCAATGGTGGGGCTTTTCGATGATGGACTACAATTCGCTCGGTCGCGTCACGGCGCTGTCGCCGGTGACCTGGAATGATGGCTGGCCGTATTTCGGCCTTCCAGGAAACCTCACGCGAACCCCAAGGACGTGGGTCAAACCGGACACCGGTGTGGTGCAGGCTCCGTCCGCGCCGTACGAGCGCAGCGACGATTTCTCCGAAAGCCAGCTGAAGCCGATTTGGCAGTGGAGCCATGTTCCGGATGACCGGGCCTGGTCGCTTTCGGAACGTCCGGGATTTCTGCGGCTGCACGCCTTGCCTGCAACGAGCCTGTGGGATGCGCGCAACAGCCTGACCCAGCGGGCGATCGGTCCTTATTCCTCGCCGACCACCGTCCTCGATGCATCGGGGTTACAGGCTGGTGACGTTGCCGGGCTCGCCTTATTTTCGTTGCCGTATGCATGGATCGGCGTTGTGCGCGATGCCGGCGGGTTGAGCGTTGTGCAGTTCGATCAGCAGACGGGAAAGACAAAACGGGTCAAGTTGAAGGTTACTCGTATCTGGTTGCGGGCGGATTGCGACTATCTCAAGGAACAATCGCATTTCAGCTATTCGACCGACGGCAAGAAATTTGTTCGCCTAGGAGAAGAGTTCACCTCCGTGTTTCAGCTCACCACGTTTCAGGGCGTGCGCAACACCTTGTTCGCCTACAACACGCGCGGCGTAACGGGCGGTCATGCGGACTTCGACTCGTTCACCGTCCATGAACCGCATCCCCATGGTTTGATGCGGCCGATCCCGTATGGGCGGACGGTCAGGTTGCTGTCGTTCGGTTCGCAGTCCGGTCTGGCGGTCGCAAGAAATGTAGCTAAGCTTGGCAAACCCGGACTGTTCAGAGTCGTCGATATGGGACTCGGCAGGGTCGCCCTGCGGTCGGGCGGCGCCTACCTGTCCGTGCTGCCTGACGCGAATATAAGGATGAAACGGGGCAAGCCCGCGGCAAGCGAGAGCTTTCAATGGATGGAAACGCCGACAGGCGAGTTGATCTTGATGTCACTTCAGACCAATCGGTACCTGCGCATCGACAAGAGCAACGCAATGGTCACGGCAGACAGCCCCGGTCCCCGGTCGGACGGGGCGGACGGCGTGCGATTCACCTGGGAGAAGACCAATGGTAGATAAGAGCGGACTGCTGATTTCTCGAAGAGGGGCGCTTGAGGGCAGCGTGGCGCTGGGCCTGGTGGCTGCGATGCCGGCAAGAGCGGCCGACCTGTCCGTCCTATCGGCGGCCATCGATGCCGCAAAGACCGGTCACCCGTTGAGCGATTACATGTTCGGCGGCTTCATCGAACATATCGGCAATCTCATCAATTACAGCTTCTGGAGCGAAGTCCTCGACGACCGGAAGTTCTTTCACACGGTGGACTCCAAGCCGTTGCCGGCGCCGATGGGCCCCAGCCGTAGGATGATGCCGCCGCCCAACAAATGGATGCCGGTCGGGCCGGACGCGGCCATTGTGATGGACACCGCCGCACCTTATGTCGGCGAACATAGCCCGGTCGTTCATCTGGCAGGTGCGCGCCCGCGCGGCATCGGCCAGTCCGGACTCTCTCTGGCGGGGGGCAAGGACTATACGGGCCGTATCGTCATCGCGGCGGATTCCGGCGCCGAAATTTCCGCAACGCTGATCTGGGGCAAGGACGCGCATGAGCGTCAAACCGTGCGGGTTCCCGCTGGAAAAGAATGGACCACGACGCCGGTCGCGTTCACCTGCAAGGCCGACACGACCGAGGGCCGGCTGGAGATCGTCGGAAAGGGCAGCGGTACCTTCCGCGTCGGCGCCGTCTCATTGATGCCTGCCGACAACATCAAGGGCTTCCGCGCCGATACGATGGCACTGATGAAGGAGATGGATTGCAAGATCCTGCGCATGCCGGGCGGAAATTTCATCTCGGGCTACGATTGGAAGGACACCATCGGCGATCCCGACAAGCGTCAACCGATTCTCGATCCGGTATGGCACGCCGTGCAGCCCAACGACGTCGGCGTCGATGAGCTTCTGCAGATGTGCAAGATCATAGGAGTAGTGCCGGAATGGTGCATCGACACCGGCTTCGGCGAGCCTCGCTCCGGCGCCGAGCTGGTCGAATATGTCAACGGCGCCGCAACCACGTTCTGGGGGGCGAAGCGCGCGGCCAACGGGCATCCCGAACCCTACAAGGTCCATTACTGGAACGTCGGCAACGAGATGTACGGGCATTGGCAATTGGGCCACATGGCGCTCGACCAGTACGCCATCAAGCACAATGAGTTCGCCGATGAGATGCGCAAGGTCGATCCTTCCATATACATCATTGTGCCGGGCGGATTCGTCGACGAGATGACGACCGGGCAGGGCATCATCGCCGACTCGGGCAGCCCTTTGGTCGAGTACGGCTCGGAGCGCGACTGGGCGGGCGGCATGCTCAAGAATAGCTGGGGCAAGTTCGATGCCCTGGCAACCCACGCCTATCCCGCGCAAAGTAAGCACTTCAATCTCGCCACGGGAAAGAGCGAAGACATAACGCAGACTCTGGTCGAGTGGGCGCAGGCGCCGGCCCAGCGCGTGGCCACCATGGCCGATTGCTGGGAGGAATATAAAAAGCGGTTCCCCAAGCTCAACGAAGGCCAAGTAAAGGTGTTCTTCGACGAGTGGGCCTACAGCTTCCAGCAGAACTACAAAACATGCCTGGCCGTCGCGCGGATGTTTCACGAATTCTTCCGCCACTCCGATTTCATCGACATGGCCGCCTACACAATGGGGATGGCGTGGCTGAACTACGACCGCACGCATTCTGTCATCAGCGCGTCGGGGCGCGTGTTCCAGCTCTACAACCGCCATTTCGGCAAAATTCCGGTGGCCGTGACGGGCAATTCGCCGGTGCCGCCGCCGAGATACCCGGCGGGCGGGGATCAACCGAAGGTCAATACCGGCAGCGCGACATGGCCGCTCGATGTCTCAGCGGCCTTGACCGCCGACCGCAAGGCACTCGTTGTCGCGATTGTGAACGCCACGGAGGAAGCAAGGACCTTGAACCTCAAGTTGGCGGGCTTCGCGGCCTCCGGTACTGGGCGCTGCTGGAACCTGACCGGCGCCGGCCTGGATGTGGAGAACGCCGTCGGCAAGCCGCCGCAGGTCGCGATAGCCGAAGGCACATTCGATGCGACGGCGAAGGCACTTTCGCTCGCGCCAATCAGCATCGGATTGTACGAGTACGCGACGGCATAGGTCGCGATGTGCGAGCCGGCTTGAACGCCGGCTCGCACGTCATCTCACTCCCGCGCGGCGGCGTACCGGCTGCGTGTGCGATACGGAAGGAGCCCCGCGATGTCGATCGCCCGTTTCCAAGGACTGTCGGTGAAGCGGCGCACATTTCTCGCGGCAGCAGCGGCTACCGCGGCCGTGATGAAGAACGCAAAGGCCCGAGTTGCGCGGCCGAAGTTGGACGAGGAGGCGGATCTCCAACTCTGGTACGATAAGGCGGCACTGAGATGGGTCGAGGCCCTGCCGGTCGGCAACGGCCGGTTAGGAGCCATGGTATTCGGCCGCGTCGCGCAAGAGCGGATTCAGCTGAACGAAGACACGCTGTGGGCCGGCTCGCCCTACGACCCGAACAATCCGGACGCCTTGCAGGCTCTTCCGGACGTCAGGCGACTCATCGACCTGGAGAAGTTTCAGGAGGCCGCCGACCTGGTCTCAAAGTCGGTGATGGCGAAGCCGCTGAGCCAGATGCCGTACGGTGCGACGGGCGACCTCTTCCTGACGTTCCACGGCATCGACGGGGCCAGCGATTATCACCGGTCTCTCGATCTGGCCTCGGCAATTTCCCGCACGAAGTTTCGCATACCTCACGGCGCCTTAGAGCGCGAGGTGTTCGCCAGCGAGCCGGATCAAGTCATCGTCGTTCGTCTAAAGGCGCGCGGTGCGGCGCGGCTGAATCTCGATGTCGAATTCCGCCATCCTCAAAAGGTGGCCAACATCTATGGCGGCCCGGTCACGGTTGAGGATGCTCCCGGTGCGCCATGGGATTTTCGCGAAGACCTGGACCGCGCCGACCGTCCAGCGGATATGACGGTCGAGCCGGATGGCCGGGCGGCGCTGCTGGTCAAGGGGCGGAACATCGCTTCTGCCGGTAATCCCGCGGGCTTGAACTACGCCGTTCGGGTTTGCGCGAGGAGCGACGGTCGCATCGCCGTCAATGGCGACGTCATGGCAATTCGCTCTGCGCGGTCGGTCACCCTGGTGATTGCCGCCGCGACCAGTTTTGTTTCTATCGCCAAGACCGACGGGGATCCGGTAGCCCAGGTTCGCTCCCAGACTGCGAGCGCCGTTCGCAAGCGTTTCGCAGACTTGAAATCGGCCCATATCGCGGCGCACGAGCGGCTTTTCCGCCGTTTCTCGATCTCGATAGGCGCGCCGATTCCCGCCGATCATGATCCCACCAACAAACGCATTCTCGAAGCGGAACAGGATGGCGGCGCGTTTGCGGCGCTTTATGTCCAATACGCACGCTATCTGATGATCTCCTGCTCGCGCGGGCTGGGCCAGGCCGCCAATCTGCAAGGCCTGTGGAACGAAGGCACCGATCCGCCGTGGGGCAGCAAGTACACGATCAACATCAATACCGAGATGAACTACTGGCCCGTGGACGCCTTCAATCTCGGCGATTGTTTTGAACCGCTGGTCAGGTTGGTCGAGGAACTCTCTCTCACCGGGGCGCACACCGCCCAGGCGATGTACGGCGCGAGAGGCTGGGTCGCGCATCACAACACTGATTTATGGAGGGCAACCGCACCGATCGACGGCCCCTTGTGGGGCATCTGGCCCATGGGCGGGGCGTGGCTCTGCAATACGCTGTGGGACCATTACGATTATGGCCGCGACCGTGGCCTTCTCAATCGCATCTATCCGCTGCTCAAGGGGGCATGCTTGTTCTTCGTCGATACGCTGGTCGAGGGTTCTAAGGGGCGCGGTCTTGTCACCTCACCGTCGCTGTCGCCGGAGCACGAGCACCACCCAGGAGTAGCCATCTGCGCCGGGCCGGCGATGGACCAGCAGATTCTGCGCGACCTTTTCGCCCATACGCTTGCCGCGCATGACCTTGTTGAGGACCCGGACGCGGAATTTGCCGAGGCGATCACCGACAAGCGAGCGCGCCTCGCTAAAGACCGCATCGGAGCGCAAGGGCAGTTGCAGGAATGGCTCGAGGATTGGGATGCCGGCGCGCCGGAACAGCAACACCGCCACGTTTCGCATCTTTATGCCGTATATCCCAGCGGCCAGATCAACATCCGCGACACGCCCGATCTGATAGAAGCCGCCAAAGTCAGCTTGAACACGCGCGGCGACCTCTCGACAGGGTGGGCGACCGCATGGCGGGCGTGCTTGTGGGCGCGTATGGGCGATGGAGAGCGGGCGTACGGCATCCTCAAGGGGTTGCTCGGCCCGCAGCGGACCTATCCCAACATGTTCGACGCCCATCCGCCGTTTCAGATCGATGGGAATTTCGGCGGTAGCGCCGGCATCCTGGAGATGATCGTGCAGTCCTGGGGCGGCGAAATCCGCATTCTCCCCGCACTCCCGGCGGCGTGGTCGGAAGGCAGCATTGAGGGCGTGGGAGTTCGAGGCGGCGCGGAACTTTCCATTCGCTGGAAGGACAATGTGCTGCAAACGCTGACCTTCAAGGGGCCCGCCAACGCCGAATATCAGGTCCGCTATGGAGATACAAAACGGGTCCTGCGCCTCGACAGCAAAGGTTTTGCATCTTGGGAGTGAGGGCAGCGCGCGACCGGATTTGCGCGCGCCCTCTATTGAGTGCGGAAACTCTCAGCGCTTTCTGCGGTGCCTGACAGGCTGCGCCTTCAGCGCGATCTCGAACGGCACTGCGGGCATCCGGGTTGAATCGTAGAGCGTGCATGTAGGCCCGTCGCCCCAGCAATAGCGCACCCGCGTGGGCTTCAACCCGCGTGGCACTGCCAGCCACGCCGTCGTTCCGCGCGTGGTGGTGGCGACGAAGCGGCAGGTCTGTTGCGTCGGGCCGCACAGCTCGAAACCAACTGGCTGGACGGCACCGACGGTCATGAGCTTGCCGTTGACGCCCGTGAAGCTGACGGTGACCGTTCCACGGTTTCGGCTGGCGCTCGTGGGGAACGGCCCTGTATTCACTGTCGTGTCGCCATAGATCAAGCGGCGCGCGGCAAGCGAAAGTCGGCGGCCGACCTCCTGTTTGTCCCCGGGATGCAGCCCCATGTGATCGCCGATGTCGATTGTCACGACGAGGGCGGCATTGGGATCGTCGGCAACGGCCAGACGTTGAGACTCGCGCAGGCGCGCCCATCCCGTGTCTTCGGGCACAATCGGCGGCAGGCCGTAGTCGGGAAGCTGCACGATCAGGAACGGCAGCGCCGGCGACTGGAACAGCCCGCGCCAGTCTTCCATCCAGGCCTTCAGCAACCCGCGATAGGCTTCCGGCTGGCCCGTGTTGGATTCGCCTTGGTACCAAAGCACGCCTCGCAACCCATAAGGAGCAAGCGGAGCGATCATGCCGTTATACGCCATGGTCAGGCCGGCCGTGGCGCCCCAGGGCACACGCGGTTCGGTGCCGACAGACGCGGGGACCGGTTCGTAGCGCCAAGGTCCGGTAAGCGGAACGGTGCTGCCGCCTTGCAGGTGGATCGCGCGCGCGTCGGGCGGTCCGAACATGCCGCAACCGCGCCAGCCGCAATAGACGTTGACGACAATGTCGTTGCTGCCTTCATGCAGCAGCCCCGGCGCAAGAGCATAACTTCGTGGTTCGCCATAGCCAAAGGTTGCGGCCACGAAATGGCCGTTGATCCAGGTCTGGTCTTCCTCAGTGATCGTGCCAAGCGAGATCTGCGCGCCTTGCGCCGCCTGAGCCGCGGTGAGCGATACCGAGGTGCGGAACCAGATCGAGCCGGAATAGTGTTCGAGCGCCGGAATCTTCCATTCGCTCCAGATGCCAAGGCCCTCGGGTGCCAGCTTCCAGTCGGCGCTGACCGACGGATCGGTCCAAGGGGCGCTGCCGAGATGCCCGCGCCACCATGCTTCGATCAACTCGCCCCAGTGTTTCATACCGGCGACCGGATCGCCGGCGTAGAGCTTCAGCGCATCCAGGCGCGCATCGTCGCCGCCTACTTTTCGCAGGGCTTCCGCGCTCATGAACGACGTGATGTTCGCGCCGGCCCATGAGGAATGAATCAACCCCAGGGGAACATGCTCTGACTTTTCCAGCTCGCGGCCGAAGAAATAGCAGGCCGCAGAGAACTTGGCGACGGTCTTAGGGCTGGCTGCCTCCCACGTGACCGGTGAGGGAAGAACCGAAACCGGCGCCGTCTTCGTCACATTCGCGACGGTCATCAGGCGGATGGTATCGTCGTCTGAAACCTGGATGTCAGGGCCCGCATCGACGGCGCCGAGGACGGGGAACGCCATGTTAGATTGGCCGGAACAAAGGTAGACGTCGCCGATGAGGACATCGCTGACGGTCTGGACCGACCCTGTGCCCGACCGCACGGTCAGCGTGTAGGGCCCGCCCGCCGCCATGGCGGGAAGCCGCGCGCTCCAATTTCCCGAAGCATCCGCCTGCGCATCGACCGACGCGTTGGCGATGGAAGCCGTGACCGCCGCCCCCGGCGGCGCCGTGCCCCATAGCCGGATCGGCGCGCCGCGCTGCAAGACGGCATGATCTTGAAACACAGGATTGAGAAGCGCATCCGCGTAGGCGGGAGACGCTACGAGAGCGAGAAGGGCGGCGGCGAACAGGCGGGACTTGGACAATTCTCTCTCCTTACCTTGTCAATGCCGCATTTGCCCACGTTACGACGGTGGGCTGGGCATTCGCGAGTGCCGCGTTCGCGGCCACAAGTTCGATGATCTTCACCCCTTTGACTTTGACGGCAATCGTCTCCGCCTTGTCGCCGACCATCTTGGGGGCGGACTTGGCGAGAAGTTTGCCGTCGCCATACACGGCAAAGGTGGTCGGCTGAGTCTTGTCGAGAGTCGAATCATCGACGCCCACTTCCGCGCTGAAGGTCCGCGCGCCGTTATTGCGCACTTCGACTCGCGAATTGGCGAGCAGGCCCAATCCCGTATCAAAAGGCAACCCGCCAATGCTCAGCGATTGTCCGAACGGCGTGAAATCCGCCTGGGCGCCGCCCCATCCGCCATATTGGGGATGGGCGCCGTTGCCGCGCGTGCTGCCCCAGGTTTGATAACGGAACAGCGTCGGATCCGGCTGCGGAACCTTCACGCCGTCAACCGCCGGATTCACGCGGCCGGGAATCTCCGACAGATATAAACCGTTCTTGAGGCGACGCGGCCCTTCCGCCGTGAAGATCAGTGTTTGGCGGGGCGCAACCGTGAATTTGGTTTCCTTCTTGAACCGCGTCTGCTCCTTGCTCCACAGATCGATGAGGACGATCTCACCGTCGTCGGCGAATTTGAGATGCTGGGCTGTTAGATCGACATCCGCCGGGCCAAAGCCCCGGTTGAAGATGGCAACGGCCTTCTTTCCCGAGGCCAACGTTTTGACCAAAATCTGAACGTTGTTTGCGTCATAGGCAAGAACGGCCTGATTTCCGGCGGGGTCCTGGTCGACCGCGATGATGTCTTGATTGCTCACGATATCGAGCAGCGCTTTGGGCATCGACCGCACGTCATTGCCCAGAATGAGCGGCGCGCTCATCATCGCCCACAGTGCAAAATGAGAACGCGCTTCGGTCAAATGGTTCTCATCGAATTCGCCATAACCGAGGTAAAGCATGTCGGGGTCGTTCCACGAACCGGGATGCGCGTAGAGCGGCCGCGTCACGGCGGAGTCGTAATTCGACAGCATGCGCATCCAGTTTGGCCCCAGATCGTCGCTGGTCCGCGACAGATTGCCGACATTCTTGGCCCAGGACCGCACATCGGCCGCGCCCCAGACGCAAATGGAAAACACGTAATCGTTGTTCGGCCTCGCTCGCTTCAGGGCATCGCTGACGTCGGTGTAGAGCTTGCGAACGCCGGCGATGTCGGCACGGCCGAGCTGCCAGCCGAAGATCAGCGGATCGAGCTTGTGATATTGGCCCGATTTCACACTATCTCTGTCGGCGGCATAATCGCGTATGCCGCAGCCATCGACCTTGAGGTAATCGAAGCCCCAGTCATGCATGTATAATTCGATATCCTGGTCGGTGTGGCCATAGAGCCCGATCTCGCGCTCCTCGACCGTTCCTTGCGGCAGCCAACCGTCAGGAGATGGCCACGCCTGCGAGCAGGAATTGTGCCCGAGATCGGAGTAGATGCCCGCCTTCAGGCCCATCGCGTGCAGCTTGTCCGTGAATGGCTTAAAACTCGTTTCCTCCGCGCCACCGACGGCCGCTGAAGGAAAATTGGCGACGCGTATCTGCATTCTGCCGTCGGATGCGCGGCGCTTCTGCCACCAGCCGTCGTCCAAATTCACATAGCGATAACCCTTGTCTGCGAGACCGGTCTGGACAAGCGCCTTAGCGACACCCAAGACGTTGTCTTCCGAAATATTCGTGGCGAAGGTATTCCACGAACTCCAACCCATAGGTGGCGTTGCCGTGGCTCCGCCTTGATAGCCGCTCCAGGTGCCCGTGGGCGCCAACTCGTCCGCATGGGCCGCGGAGAGGATTGCGATAGCGCTGAGGGCCAGAAGTGTCGCGCGCAGATCCATCAAGGTTGTCCCCCATTTTGATTTTTACGCCTTCTCGGACAATCAGAAGAGAAGCCTATCGGATGTTCGTCAAGCGGAATATGGCGTGTCCGGGGGGTGACCTGGAGACCCAGGTGCCACAACGTGCTCTTGCGTCGCCGAGTTAGATCGGAAAGACACGGGAGCAGTATACGATTCGTGACATAGCTTAGCACCTGCAGCGCTGCCCGTTGCTTGACGAACGACGAATATGTCCGACAAAATACCGCGGGGCGCGATTATTCTGCGGAACTGAATTGCCGCCGCGCGAAATTCCAGTGGAGAACAGTATGCCCAACAGACGAACTCTCCTGAAGACGGGCGGCGCAGTCATCGCAGGGGCCTTTGTGAATGTCGGCGTCACGGGCGTGGCGTCGGCCGCTTCGCCGAAATGCGGCGACATCGACCCGCTGACGCTGGTCGACCCGGAACTGCGGGCCTCGGCGGAAGAGATCAAAGCGGCCTATGCGAAGTATCCTCCGCTGTCGCTCCAAACACTTCCGCATACCCGCACGATCGCCGTGTCCGGCGGGCCGGCGCCGCTCGATAGCGTCCCGTTCACCGAACAGAAGGCCAGCGGTCTGCGAGGAAATCCGGATGTCGGGATATACGTCGTCAACGCGCAGCTTGGCGCCTCGCGGCCGGGAATCGTCTACATGCACGGCGGCGGATTCATGCTCGGCAACGCAAAATCGTCTATCCGCGAGCTGCAGGAACTGTCGGCGGCACTGGACTGCTGCATCGTCTCCGTCGATTACCGGCTGGCGCCGGAAACACTCTATTCCGGCTCGATCGAGGATAATTACGCCGGGCTGCTTTGGATGCACGCCCACGCGAAGGAAATCGGCGTCGATCCCGCCAGAATTGCAGTGATGGGCGAAAGCGCCGGTGGCGGACACGCGGCCCTGCTTGCCATCACGGCGCGCGATCGCGGCGAAGTCGCTGTCCTGTTCCAGATGCTCGTCTATCCCATGCTGGACGACCGCACAGGCTCAACTCGGCATATGCCGAAATATATCGGCGCCTATGTGTGGGACGAGGCGGCCAATCATTTCGGCTGGAAGTCGTTTCTCGGCCGGGAGCCGGGCGGCGCAAGGGTTCCGGCGAACGCCGTGCCGGCGCGCGTGGCCAACCTGTGCGGGTTGCCGCCCGCCTTCATCGGCGTCGGATCGGTCGATCTGTTCGCCAATGAGGACATTGACTACGCGGGTCGTCTCTTGCATGCCGGCGTGCCGACGGAATTGCTCGTTGTCCCGGGCGCGTTCCATGGCTTCGATCACAACCCTACAGCCTCGGTTTCAAAGCGGTTTAACCGTGCCAAACTCGACGCCTTGAGGCGAGCCTTCGGAATTTCGATGCCGGAGTCGTCCGGCTAGTCGCGAGGTTCGCGTCTTGTCCGGTCTGTGCGTTTTGCAAACGGGGCTCGTTGCGGAAATGTCGTACCGTTCGATGATGCCGACGGCTGGCGCGGGGGGTGTGTGCGCGGTTTGACCGCGTGGTGGAGCCAAGCGGGATCGAACCGCTGACCTCCTGCATGCCATGCAGGCGCTCTCCCAGCTGAGCTATGGCCCCATTTCGCGTTCCGGTTTGGGGACCGGGACCCAGAGCGCAATCCGGCGAAGTGGGAACCGGTTCGCCGTTAGATTGCGCGACAATCAAACTATTCTATTCTAACGCTCGTCCTTCTCGATGTCCGCGTCGATGATCCCGCTGACATCGTCTTCGTCTTCCTCGACCTCTGCCAGGAGGCCTTCGTCTTCTTCTTCGGTTTCCTCGACCTCGGCGTCCTCTATCTCCTCGATCGCGGCGTCTTCGCCCTCGACCACCGAGATGCCGACGGTCGGCGCCTCAGGTTCTTCGGGCGCGGCCTCTTCCTCGTCGTCGTCTGTGCCGATCTCGAGCGCCGGTTCGCCCGCCACCGGTTCGACGATGGGCGCCTCCTCGACTTCCTCGGCCTCTTCCTCGGCCTCTTCTTCCTCGGCTTCAGCCGTGGCTTCGACAACCTCGGCCGGTTCGGGCTGGCGCGGCCGGCGCTGCTTGTACATGGCCTCGGGTTCGAATGTGAACGCACATTTCGGACACTCGATAGGCCGCTTGGAGAGATCGTAAAAGCGCGCGCCGCAACTTGGGCAGACACGCTTCGTTCCGAGATCAGCTTTGATCAATTCCATTTTTCCCGCGTAGTTGCCGAAAGGGGGGGTCGTTTGCCACGGTTCCCCCGGCCTGTCAAAGCCCTTGACCGGGGCTGCCATTGGGTTAGGCAATC
>Ga0265340_10000131_pt1 | contig 37276 bp, 46 predicted proteins | sample 4CB225metaG_FD_202082 | JGI IMG/M metagenome (GOLD analysis project Ga0265340, IMG submission 202082) | Rhizosphere microbial communities from Carex aquatilis grown in University of Washington, Seatle, WA, United States - 4-CB2-25 metaG | ecosystem: Host-associated > Plants > Roots >...
GATACCGTATTTGAAGAAGTAAAAAAAGAATTTCCAAAGGTCAAAATATTTAAATTAGACAAGGAAGCAGTGAAAACAGCAAAGGAAGCGGAAAAAATAGTGAAAGAATTCGAAAATAATTCCGGTTCCATACTGGTGGGCACGGAAATGGCTTTCTTCTATCTCAAAGAAAAAGTTGATTTATCCATTATTGCTTCTTTCGACAGCCTTTGGACAATGCCGAATTTCAAAATGAGTGAAAAGATAATTCAATTACTGCTTTCTCTGCTTTCAAAAACTGAAAACAAAATGATTATCCAAACAAAAAACGAGCGCGACCCTGCTCTTTTGGCATTTGAATCGGAAAATCTGCTCCCTTTTGTGCGGGAAGAATTGGAAGACAGGAAAAATTTAAATTATCCGCCCTTCAAACGTTTTATTAAAATCACTTATATTGGAGATAAAATAGGTTCAATTGAAGCCAAGAAAAGTTTAGCCGAATTATTCAAGGAATATAATCCTGAAATATTTGCCGGATTTGTGGCAAAAAATAAAAATCAATATGTCACAAACGCGCTTCTAAAAATAGAACCTAAAAAATGGTCTTTGCCGGAACTTTCTATCGGTTCTTCAATAGACCAAAATCTGTCAAACTTGCTTTCTTCCCTTCCTCCTTCTTATGAAGTGTCAATAGACCCAGAAGATTTGTTGTAAATTTAGGAAACTAAAACAGTAAACTCTCCTTTTTGTTTGATGGGATTTTTGGTTAAGTAATCTAGAAGTTCAACTGGCGAACCATTTTTAAATTCTTCGTAAATTTTTGTGATTTCGCGGGCAAGGCAGACTTTTTTATCGGGGCAAAATTTAACTAGCGATTCCAGTGTTTTTAAAATCCTGTGCGGGGATTCGTAAAATACCATAGTCCTTTCGGATTCGGCAATTTCTTTAAATAAAGTTTCCCTGCCCTTTTTGTGCGGCAGGAAACCCAAAAAAGTAAATTCGTGCGTCGGCAGTCCGGAAGCCGAAAGCGCGGCTATTACAGCGGAAGGACCGGGTATCGGAATCACTTCAACTTCACTCAAGTTTTCTTTTATTTTAGAAATCAGCATTGCTCCTGGGTCGGAAATAGTTGGCGTACCGGCGTCCGATACTAATGCTAAATTTTTACCCTCCTCTAATAATTCAAAAATTTTATCTAATTTTGATAATTTACTTTGCGAATGATAACTTAGTGTGGGTTTATTTATATTATATTTCTGGAGAATTTTTTTTGTTTCTCTGGTATCTTCGCACAATATCAAATCAACATCTTTTAGGACTTCAATAGCTCTAAAAGTTATATCTCCCATATTCCCTATTGGCGTCGCAACTACGTAAAATTTCGACATTTATTTTCTATACTTTTTTGTTCTCCATTTGTCGGCAATTCTTACGCGGGTAAGTGAACGTTCAAGCTCTGTGGCAAAATGTTCGTAATCCACAACTTCTTTATTTACTATTTGCTTCTTGAGTTCTTCCGCTCTGGCTTTGGCTTTTTCAACTTTATCTTCCGTTAACTCCCCAATATGCTCCGCAAAATCAGCCAAAATAGCCACATTGGTAATCTTATTTTCATCTTGTTTCACTTCCACAAACCCTCCCACCACTGCCATAGGCACGTGTTCGCCATTCACTAGTGCTACAATGTCTCCGGATGTAAGGCTGGTAATAAGCGGAATATGTTCAGGCAATACGGTGATTTCACCCAACGCTGTGGGCAAACTGACCTGGTCCACCATTTCTTCTAAAATCAACCGTTCAGGTGTTATTATTTTTAATTTTAATTGTTTGGACATATTTTATATTGCGCCTTGCATATAAAAATCATTTTCCGGCTTGCTGTCGTGTTTGCCTTCGAGAATTTCTTTAAAGGAGCGAATTGTTTCGGCAAGCGGAACATAAACTCCTTTTCTGCCGGTGAATTGTTCCGCCACGAAATTCGGCTGGGAAAGGAATTTTTGTATCTTGCGGGCACGAGCCACGAGCTCTTTGTCCGCTTCTGACAATTCTTCCATACCCAAAATGGCGATAATATCCTGCAAATCTTTGTAACGCTGTAAAACACGCTGCACTTCACGCGCCACGTAGTAATGGTCTTTACCCACGATATTTGGGTCAAGAATAGTGGAAGACGAATCAAGCGGGTCTACAGCCGGATAAATGCCTATTTCAGAAAGAGAACGGTTTAGAACGACCGTGGAATCAAGGTGTGAGAAGGTTGTGGCCGGAGCCGGGTCGGTCAAGTCATCAGCCGGCACATACACGGCCTGCACGGAGGTGACAGAACCTTTATCTGTGGAAGTTATGCGTTCCTGCAATATTCCCATTTCTGTGGCAAGCGTAGGCTGGTAACCCACGGCTGAGGGAATACGTCCGAGCAAAGCGGAAACTTCGGAACCGGCCTGGGTAAAACGGAAAATATTGTCAATGAAAAACAGCACGTCTTTATTTTCTTTGTCGCGGAAATGTTCCGCCATAGTCAGCCCCGAGAGAGCCACACGCAAGCGCGCTCCGGGCGGTTCGTTCATCTGTCCGAAGACCATAGCCACTTTATCAAGTACTTTTGATTCTTTCATTTCGTGGTACAGGTCATTTCCTTCACGAGTTCGCTCTCCGACTCCGGCAAAAACAGAATAGCCTCCATGATTCGAAGCGATATTGTGAATAAGTTCCTGAATAACGACAGTCTTGCCGACACCGGCTCCGCCGAAAAGTCCGACTTTACCGCCTTTCAACACCGGACAAATTAGGTCAATAACTTTGATGCCCGTTTCAAGAATTTCAACTTTTGTGGATTGTGAAATAAAACTCGGAGCTTTGCGGTGTATTGGAGATACTGCGCCCAATATAGCTTTGCCGTTATCAATCGGAGCGCCCAGCACATTGAACATTCTGCCCAATGTTTCTTTTCCAACAGGCACGGAAATGGGAATGCCGGTATTTGTGACTTCCATTCCCCGGGAAAGTCCGTCGGTAGAATCCATAGCCACGGAACGGACAGTATCTTCTCCGATATGCTGTTCCACTTCCAGAACGATGGTCAAATCGCCTTTTTTCACTGTAAGCGCGCTGTAAATAGGGGGAACTCCGCCTTCAAATGTGACATCCACGACCGGTCCGATTATTCTTTTTATTATGCCTGTTGTTTTCATAACTAATTTTTTATTAATAATAATTTATAATAATTTTAATTAACGCTCGCCATACCTGCGCTTATTTCCGATATCTCTCTCGTAATATTGCTCTGACGGGCTTTATTAAATACCAATGTCAAATCATCTATCATTTCTCCGGCGGCTTCGGAAGCGTTTTTCATAGCGAGCATTCTGGCGGACTGTTCCGAAGCGTTGGAATCAAGTATCATCTGGAAAAATTTCGTGCGGACAATTTTTTCAACGATAATATTCATGAGACTTTCGTAGTCCGGTTCAAAAATATATTCCACCTTCACACTTGAAGCTTGCTTTTTTATTTCTTCCAAATCTTTCAGAGTTTTTCCCTTTTCAATTGGTAACAATTGTTCTACGATTGGCACTTGCATAATCGCAGATTTAAATAAAGTTGAAGCGACAAAAATATTGTCGTATTCTTCTTTTTTATAAAGTTCTATGGCAAAATCAACAATCGGAAATATTTCATTTAATTTCGGCGTTGCGGATATTTCATTAAAAGAGGCAATCACGTTTTTACTCAATCTACGCAACATTGTCTCGCCTTTTTTCCCGACTGATATGTAATCAATCTGCTTATTTTTATTTTCTCTGAGAAGAGACAATATATTTTTAATCACCTGAGAGTTATATCCGCCACAAAGTCCCCTGTTTGAAGTGACAACAATAATCAAAATCTTTTTACTTTCTCTTGTGATAAATAAAGGATTGGCGCTTTCTGTTATATATCCGCTCAATGCTTCAAGCACTTCCCAGGAATAGCTGGAATACGGTCGGGACGCTATCGTCGCCGAGATTGCCCGTCTCATCTTAGAAGCGGAAACCAACTCCATTGCTTTGGTGATTTTTTTTGTGCTTTTTACGCTTTGTATTCTTCTTTTAATTTCTTTGGTTGATGCCATTTTCTTTAATTAAAATTCTTTTTAAAATCTTCTATCGCTTTTTTTAACTCTTCCTCGCCTTTATCGGTCCACATTTTCGCTTCAAGGATTTCTTTATAAAACTTTTTGGCATTATTTTCGGTGTAATTCGCAAGGCCTTCTTCAAATTCTTTGATTCTATCCACAGGCACGCTATCCATATAACCTTTAACAAGCGCGTAAAGCACCGCCACTTGGCGTTCTATGGCGACAGGAGCATATTGAGGCTGTTTTAAGACCTCCACTGCGCGTTTACCGCGTTCGAGCTGTTGTTTGGTGGCATTATCAAGGTCGGAGCCGAATTGTGAAAATGCTTCAAGTTCGCGGTATTGAGCCAAATCCAATTTCAGAGTGCCTGCCACTTTTTTCATCGCTTTGATTTGAGCGGTTGCGCCCACGCGTGACACGGAAAGGCCGACATTTACGGCCGGACGAATACCTTTATAGAAAAGGTCCGTCTCAAGGAAAATCTGCCCGTCGGTGATGGAAATAACATTCGTCGGAATATACGCGGATACATCGCCAGCTTGAGTTTCAATTATCGGCAACGCCGTGATAGAACCTCCTCCATATTCTTTATTCCTTCGGCAAGCGCGTTCAAGCAAGCGGGAATGCAAATAAAACACATCTCCCGGGTACGCTTCACGGCCCGGCGGGCGGCGCAAAAGAAGAGAAATTTCACGATACGCGACAGCGTGTTTGGAAAGGTCATCGTAAATTATCAATACATCTTTTCCTTTATCCATAAAATATTCCGCAATGGAAACTCCGGTGTAAGGAGCGATGTATGAAAGCGGAGCGGGTTCGGACGAGCCGGCAGACACAATAACGGTATATGCCATAGCGCCACCTTCTTCCAAACGGGTTTGAATTTTGCGAAGTTTGGAATCTTTCTGGCCGATTGATACATAAATACATATCATATTCTGGTCCTTCTGATTTAAAATCGTATCAACAGCAATGGCAGTTTTACCAGTTTGGCGGTCACCGATAATGAGTTCGCGTTGTCCACGACCGATAGGAATCGTGGCGTCTATGACCTTAATGCCGGTAACAACAGGCTGGTCCACGGAAAGGCGGGTAATAACACCCGGGGCGACTTTTTCTATAGGATAATTCTTGTCCGCTTTGATAATTCCCTTGCCGTCAATCGGTAAACCAAGAGCGTTTACCACTCTGCCTACGATACTGTCCGAAACCGGCACTTCAAGAATCCTTCCGGTAGCTTTGACTTCATCTCCTTCTTTTATTTTTGAAAAATCGTCAAGAATAATGACACCTATGGTATCTTCTTCCAGGTTCAGAGCCACGCCTGTTTCACCGCCCGCGAAGGTCACCATCTCCGATGATTTTATATCTCCTAAACCGGAAACTTTAGCAATACCGTCGAAAACTTCCAGAACGTGGCCCGTTTTTTCGGCTTTTATTTGCGATGAAAAGTTATCTATCTCCTTTTTTAAATTTTCTACAATATAATTCGTGCTCATATTTTTCTTACTAAATATTCTTGTAATTTTTTAATTTTATTCTTTACCGTTAAATCAATAACTTCATCATTCACTTCCAGCCTTAATCCGCCCAACAATTTCGGGTCCAATGCTTCCGCAAGAACCACCTCTTTTGCTTTATAACGCTCTTTTAAAAAAAACATCAATTCTTTTTTCAGCTCAATTCCCAGATTCTCCGCGCTCAATACTTTCGCCACGATTCTCTTATTCTCATAATTAATTATTTTATCCAATCTCTCCAATATGTTCTTGGCCTTTGACAATAAACCTTTGCGGGCAAGAAATTCCACTATTTTAACATTTATACTTTTAACCTCCGCATTCGTTTTATCTTTTGAAATTAAATAAATCGCTTTTGCTATGTCATTGTTTGATAAAGTGCTCATATATTTTATATGTTTTCCAATTCTTTTATCGTTTTTTTGTCAAAAGATTTATCAATAGAAGTGCCAAGTATTTTCTCCGCTATTTTCACGGAAAGAGAAGTAATTTCTTCCCTGGCTTCCGACACCATTTTTATTTTTTCATTTTCAAGATTTTTCTTTCCGTCTAAAATCATAACAGCAACCTCTTCTTTCGCTTTCTCCAGCATCAAAACTTTTTTGGCTTCAGCTTCTTTCTTGCCCTCCTGAAATATTTTATCCGCTTCTTTTTTGGCTTTGGATATAACCTCTTCGTATTGGAGCTTAGTATTAGCCAAGACTTCCGCGTTTGATTTGGCATCTTTTATTCCTTTTTCTATTTTTTCCGAACGTTCTTTCATTATTTTGTTTAAAGGCTTAATGGCATATAAATACAAAACGGCAAAAACAATCCCGAAATTAAAAATCTGGGCGATTATGATTTTAATATCAATATGAAATGTGTTTATTATTGAATCCATTGTAAATTAAAAACAATAAGCTGCGCGCATATAGCGGGCAGTAGCAAAGATTCAAAACTTAAAAGTAAGATTCTAAATTTTAAATCTTTCAACTGCCAACTATATTGAAAATGCGATAACAAGCGCGTAAATGGCGATTGCCTCGGCAAACGCGCAGGCTAGAAGCATAGGCACAAGAATCTTGCCGGCAGCTTCCGGATTGCGTCCGATTGATTCCATAGCTTTCGAGCCAATCCAGCCAATGGAAACAGCAGGAGCTATAGCTCCGACTGCCATTACAACTGCTTTAGCAAAAGGTGTTAATCCTTCCATAAATTTTTATATAATTAATTAATAATAACGACCTCATGTTTTTCCTCGTGTTCATTTTCATCGTGGTCTGAAGCTCCAATGGTGAAATAAACAACAAGTAAAATTGAAAATATAAGGGCCTGTATGACTCCCACCAGTATCTCCAGAAAGAGAAAAGGTATGGGGACAATATAGCCCACCAACGCCGCCATAGAGGCAAGCAAAACCTCGCCGGCAAACACATTGCCGAATAGACGAAAAGAAAGCGACGCGACTTTCGCGAACTCACCGACAATTTCAATCAATCCCACAAAGAACGTAATTGGAGCCACCAGTATAATAGTCGGTTCTTTTCGTATTTTTTTACCTATTTCTCCAATTACTTTCAGGTTAACATATTTATTAAAAGTTTTCCATAGACCTATAGAAAAAATTCCGAAAATGTTTGCGCCTAGCACAGCCATTATAGCCAGAGCTAATGTCGTATTTATGTCAGCCGTGCCTCCGCGCAGAAACGGTATAAAAGAAAGACCTTGTTCCCCTTTTTCTATAATTCCGAAACCTCCCAAAGGAACGAGTCCAATCCAGTTATTAATGAGAATAAAAAAGAAAACAGAAATGGCGATTGGAAAGATTCTCATGGAAAGAGCTCTGTCATTCGTAACCTGGTCGCATAAGGAAAGCGCCCCTTCTATAATAACTTCAAAAAAACTCTGAATTCCTTTTGGAATTTCTTTGAGTTTGGAACGAATAATAAAAGATAAAGTAATCAAAAAAATCACGGCAACCCAGCTGGTCAAAAGAGCGTTCGTAATCGTAAAATTTTTATTCTGATATATTGGTTCGGCAAAAAGCGTAGTCCCGTGAGATATTTGCTGTTGCCCTGTTTGCTTTGTCGTATTTTCTACTGATGCCATAAATTATTTTTTATCTTCTATTTTATCTTCCTTTTTAATTTTTGCCGCATACACTTTCACAGACTTTATAATACCAAAAGATGAAATCAAGAAAGCCAGAACAGCAAGCCCTATAAGGAACCACGGCCTTGTATTATAATGCTCGTCAAGAGCTTTACCACCTATGACAGCCAATATGATAGGCACCGCAATCCAGGTGGAAATTTCACTAAAAATCTCAAACGCCGGCTTCCACCAGGGACCCACCATTTTTCTATTGTTATTATTTTCTTCCATGTGGGCGTGGTAGGAATCGGACCTACGGCCTCTGTCTTATCAGGACAGCGTTCTACCACTGAACTACACGCCCCTTGTAAGGACAGGATTCTATATAAAAAAATATATAACGGGTACAATGTATTTGGTTCTCTCGGTCGGAATTAAAAATAAATTTTTATCCCTCCCTCGTTGCCAAATATAACAAAAATACGCAGTTTGCGCAAATAAAAAAACAAAAGCCGGGCCTTCGCAGTTGCGAAAGTCCGGCCTTCGTTTTTTAGAGAATTTTAGTATTCTCGGCGTCCACCGCGATTTGAAGCGCCGTAACCACCGTTACCTCCGCCGTATCCGCCATTACCTCCTGTGCGAGGTGGTCTTGCTTCCATAGGGCGAGCTTCATTTACCGTGAGCTTGCGTCCTTCAAATTCTTGGTCATTGAACATTGAGATAGCATTTGCTGCTTCCTCGGCTGTTGCCATTTCCACGAATCCGAAACCTTTTGAACGACCGGACATTTTGTCCATAATAATCACAGCAGATGTAACTGAACCTGCTTGTGCGAAGAGGTCTTTTAAGGCATCTTCTTGAACACTGTAAGGGAGTCCCCCTACATATAGCTTTGTAGCCATATTCTTTACTTCTCTCATTTTTTAAAAACGAGCAAAAAATTATTATAATGCGTAGATGCTCTTGTCGCTCAATGATCTCTTTGATGCAAAAACTTAATCAAATCTCACAATTAAAAACAAAAAAGCTCTTGGAGAAACTACAAGTAAAGCATATCATAAAGTAAATAAAAAGCAAAAAGAAAGAAAAAATCCGCCTTGGTAGTTGGACTTTTTCCAACCCACCATAAGCGGATTTAAATCAATTAACTTTGTACATACAGCCAACTATACTTCCAAGAATAGAACCAAGAAATAAAAACAAAAAACCCATTCCGGAAGCAAGTATAAAACCAACCAACAGCATTAGAATAACTCCAATTCCTACACCAGCAGCACCGATAATTTCACTTATGTTGATTTGGATTGGATCTGCAGTAGATTCAACTATAGCAACAGCACTTACAACACTACAACTAAAACCAATAATTGAAGCTATCATGATTATTTTTTGATAATCAACGATAATGCAAACGCTAGTTGATATTATAACCAGTGCGAAGAAAATTAAAAACGGTAATTTTTTCATACAACCTCCATATAAATTATTCGTGAGAAATAATTATCTATTATGTACTTCTTATCTAAAGTATAGCATATATGAATACAAAAGTCAATAGCAATTTAGGCCTAAAACTATTTATCTAGGTCTTGCCTAGCTGAATTTTTTTACAGAGACATCAAACGAGTGGAAAATGGGGAAAAATAACTAAGGAGCTGGTCTTTATTGAGTTCAAATTTTTTATGATTTAAATCATCTATAATAGATTTTAAGATTTCAAGTTCCCCCATGCGTCCTTTCATTTCTGGAAATTCTTCCACTTTGGCTATTATATCTTTTGCGCGAACAACCGAATTTTTCATTTTTTCAAAATCTTTTTTTTGATACTCCGAAAGAGCGCGAGATACTTCACTGCCTAAATTAGCCATATAAAAAAGTGGGGTGCGGTTTGTATTCATGATAAATATTTTAATATAATAGTTTTCATTTTATCACGTAAAGAGATACTTTGCACTTCCATTACTCTATTCCCCTGTTTTGGGCGAATATTTATAAGGGAAACATATTCAATCCGTTTTTTCCCTTTTTTATCAAAATACCAATTAAAACCCCAAACATTTTGCTGTTTGGATCCTTTATTGATAAGCACAATATTTGCATCCATATGATATTCTCCCCCCATAGCAAGAATTTCTCGTTCAATATCTACCACGCCTTTTATCATATCGCCATAAAAATCTTTAGCAATTTCACGAAGTTCAGGTTCTGTTATTTTATTGTTTATTACTTCTATATTCATGGATAAATCATATTATATGTCAAACACTTGATGTTTGACACTTTCATTCCTCTTCGTTCCCTGTCTCGCCGGACTCCAGAGCGTTGATTATTTCTTCAATTCCCCCTTCCATTATTTTCGGCAAATTATGCCAGGATTTTTTTATGCGATGATCTGTGACCCGGTCCTGGGAAAAATTATAAGTACGGATTTTTTCGGAACGGTCGCCGGTACCTATTTGGTCTTTGCGAACGCCAGCATATTTTTTAGCTTCCTCTTCTTCTTTTAGTTGCTGAAGTTTAGCCGTCAAAATCATTAAGGCTTTTTCACGGTTGGCTAGCTGACTGCGTTCATTCGTGGAACGCACATCTAGCCCTGTCGGTTTGTGTATCAATCGTACAGCCGTCTCTACTTTGTTTACATTTTGTCCGCCTTTACCTCCGGAACGCGAATATTCCATTTCCAAATCGGCCGGATTTATTTCAAATAAAACTTTCTTGCGGATAGGAAGTACAGCCACAGATGCCGTAGAAGTATGCACTCTGCCATTTTTCTCCGTAGCGGGGATTCTTTGCACTCTATGCACGCCCGTCTCATAACGCATCATTTTATAAACATCTTTCCCTTTTATTTCAAAACTGGCTTCTTTATATCCGCCCAACTCGCTTTTGGATTCATAATTGGTTTTCCATTGCCAGCCTTTTATTACGGAAAATAATTCATACATATGCGCCAATTCCCAAGCGAAAAGCGAGGCCTCGTCGCCCCCGGCTCCTGCCCGCACTTCCAATACTATTTCATTTGCGGATTCTTCCTCTTCTTTGTCCTTGTCCAAAATATCCTGAATCTGTTTTTCCGTGACTTCCCTTTGTTCTTGAATGGATTTAAGTTCCGCGGAGGCCATTTCATGCAAATCATCATCGCCTTCCATCATTTCCCGCACTTGCGCCTCTTCACGAGCCAGCCGCTCCAAAACACCCGCTAAATAGCTCGTATTGTGATTTTTTTTAAGTTCGTCTAGATTAAAGCTCATGGAATTATTTCCTCCCCTGCGAAGGGGAGGATTAAGGAGGGGTCTAAGACCCCTTCGTCCTTCGGACACTCCCCCTTAGCAGGGGGAGAAAAAATTTAATTTTTATTTCTTAGCTTTTTTGACAGCAGACGCAGAAGCGGCTCGGCGCTTATTAAATCGTTCCACACGTCCGGCAGTATCCATAACTTTTTCGTTACCAGTGTAAAAAGGATGGCATTGGCTGCAAATTTCCATTTTAATTTCAGACATTGTTGAACCCACTTCAAAAACAGCCCCACAGGCGCAAGTGGCTTTGGTATTTATATTATATTTTGGATGTATATCTTTTTTCATTGCCAAAAGATATTATCACAATTTTAGCTTTAAAGCAAATCTATATTGCTCTGAATCGTAGATTTCAATTTTTGAACGCTTCTGCTGTATGAACAGGAAGACCCTCCGGAACCATAATATTTGCAGGCAGCTCTGTTTTGGGCGCTTGCGCTAGTACCCGTGGCGCCAAGGTCAGTGAGGTACATTGCGGAGGCCATAAATGCATCACGCGGACTCCAAGGATTCGCTTCGTAACTTAATAAGCTTTTCAATCTGTCGGCAAAAAGCTGCCAAGTGGAAGGGATAAATTGCGCCGGTCCCATGGCGCCTCCATACCCTTTCACTCCGGCTATTGGGCAAGAAACAGCGGTTTGAAAAGCATTAAATTGCAAATCGTTTGTGATGCTTAAAAACACAGGCACATCACGCGTCGGGTTCATCACATTTGAAAATGTCGCACCTGTGCTTTTACTGACTCCCGCTCCAGTATCCGGATTTTTTAAATAACACTGCCCGACATTCGCACCAAGATTGCTTTCTTGGGTGAGAACAGCGAGCAAAAATGCCGGGTCTATATTAAATTTACTTTCAGCTTCGTTCGCATACTGAAGCGCGGTGCCGAAATCAATTTTCTGAGAAATACCGGCTAAGCTAAACAGGGCGCTGCGGATTTTATCGGCCTGAAGTTTTTTCTGCGCCGCAAGCTGTTCGTAAGCGGCCTCTTGTTGTTTGGAAATAGCCAGCAACTGCTGTTTATCGGCTTCGGACTTTGCCACTTGCTGTTGAGCACTTTCCAGCTCAGCTTTAGCGTCGGTTTCGGCATTTTGCTGTTTTTCCAAATCCGTTTTTGCGGCTTCAGTCTGTGTTTTTACTCCGTTAATAATATCAACGGAAGACTTTATGGAATCTTGAATGGAATTATAAGATTCCAAATCGGAATAAAAACTGGAAATACTGTTATCGGAGAGAATTAAATTCACAAGATTTTCATTATCAAATTCATTTGTATTCCGCAGTAACTGAGCCAATGACTCGTGTTCCCTGTCTATTTTTTGTGAAAGTGATTCAATAGTATTTGTTTTATCGGTAATATCCACTTTTAACTGAGCGATAACAAGCGCTCGGGCTTTTATTTTTACCTTAAGCGCGTTAATCTGGCTATTCAAATAATCAACATCCCCCTTCAATGTTCCAGTCTGTTTTTGCTGTGCCGCCTGTTTATTTAATAAATCCGTAAGCTCCGCTTCTATTTGATTAAGCTGGTCCTGACAATAAGCTTTATCCGTCGGGCTGGAAGAAATGTTTAAGGTAAGACAATCAAAATCAGCATACGTTTTGTGCGCTCCTGAAATCTGTATGAAGAGTATAAAAACAAAAACTATGGCAATTTTCTTAACCATAGTCTCTATTTTAGCATATTTAAAAAATTTTTCCGTCTCCAGAGTATTATTTTTTCTCTACCTTTTCTGTTTTTTCCTCTTTCGCAGGACCGGCAGTATCTTCAGCCACTGTTCCTTCCTCCTCTTTCTTACCTTTCTTTTCAACTTCAATTGCGGACAAATCAACAGGCGCCGCCACAACTTCTTCTTTTTCCTCCACCTGAAGAACTATGGATGCCACAACATCGTGTTCATTCGTGATAACGACAACTCCCGCAGGCAGTTTTATGTCGGAGACAAACACCTGGTCATTGGCAGTTTCGAGTTTAGATATATCAACCGGAAGATTGTGCGGAAGGTCTTTCGGCAAAGCTTCAACTTCCACTTCGTAGAGCACTTTGACAAGGTTTCCAAGTCCATTTTTAACTGCGTTGGAAATGCCCTCAAATTCAAGCGGCACTTTAACTTTAATTTTCTTATTCATATCCACAACCAAAAAGTCCACGTGAATGGGCTCTTCCGTCACCGGGTCAACTTGCACTTCGTAAATAAGGGCATCGATGTTGTTGTCGCCCATTGATATTTTAATAGTGGAAGATTCTCCGGCATCTCTCCATATCTTTTTAAATGAGGTGATTGATATAGAGATAGAGGTAGTGGTTTTGCCCGCGCCGTAAAAGACAGCCGGGATTTCTCCGCCTTTTCTTAAAGTATCCAGATTTACGCCTTCATTTCTCTTTTTAGCTTCAATTACAAACATGAGCACCATTATATAGAAAAAAATTAAAAAAGCAACACTTAAACTTTGTGTAGGGTATTGTGCTCTTTCGCTATATGCGAAGATATATACTCTTTTGTGCCAATACCATTTTGTACCGCAATCTTTTTGCCCGGATTAAAAATGTCTTTAGGGTCAAAAATATCTTTAATTTTCATGAAAATCTCGATTATATTCTTACCATACATTTTCTCCAGATAGGGAGTGCGGATAATACCGTCATTGTGTTCAGCCGTGATAGAACCGTGATATTTTATAACAAGACTATAAACCAACTCCCCTAATTCCATTATGATTTTTACCGTATCAGGACTTGAAAAATCCATAAGCGGAATGATATGGAAATTGCCGTCTCCGGCGTGCCCCGCAATGGTGTAAGTCAGATTATATTTTCCTAAAATTTGGTTGAGTTCCGGAATAAATTTGGGCAAAAATTCCGGGCGGACTATAATGTCATCTATAAAAGGAGCAGTATGTAAGCCCTTTACGTGTTTGCGCAATAAAGAAAAACTTTCTCTTCTGATATCCCAATATTTTTCCGATTCTTCTTCTCCCTTTGTGATATGAACCTTGAGTTTAAAGTTCTCAATTTTATTTTTTAATTCAAGGCATTTTTTGTTTACTTCAATTTCGTTTTCGCCGGCAAACTCGGCAAGAAGAATTAACTTAGGGAAACCACCAGTAAGCAACATTTTCAGTTCCGGCAGGAAACTCCACATAAATCTAATCATCCTAAAAAATCCTTTATTCTTCAGAAAATCGGGGAAAAATCTAACTGCTAATTTTAAAGTCTTATCGTCATATGTCTCCAAAGTTTCCGGATTTAGCTCTAAAATACTATCCACCAGGCCGCCAAGCGGCGCCAAGTCATTCATAAAAATAACTACTAATTTGGAATATTCAAAATTCGGAACAACTTTAAAAGTTATCTCCGTAGCTATGCAGAGCGTGCCTTGTGAACCGACAAGAAGTTTATTTAAATTAAAAAAATCAAAATATGAAGAATTCTGAACGGTGTGGGTCCCAACCGGTACTCCGGGAAGGGTCAAGCCGGAAGAATTTTTTATATTTTGATTTTTTTCTTCAACGTTCCAAATATAATATCCGGCGGAATTTTTATGCACATTTGGTTTGGCATTTTTTATTTCTTCTTCATTGTCTTGAATCAGTTGATAAATCTTTCTATAAATTTCTCCCTCAAAATCTTTTTGCGCTATCTTTTTTCCAAACTCATCTTGAGTTAGAGACTTTACAACATACTCGTTGCCGTCGGAAAAAACAACTTTTGCCTCCAGTACATAATCTTCCGTTTTTCCATATTTAAGCGTCCTTTCCCCTGCGGAATTATTACCAAACATTCCACCCATGGCATTCAGACTTTTTGAGGCGGTATAACAAGGCAAGATAAGCCCTTTTTCCAAAGTTATTTTTTCAAAATCTCTATAAAACATACCAGGCTGAACGGTAATGGAAGCAGCCTCTGAAGAATTCTGAACGGTGTGGGTCCCAACCGGTACTCCGGGAAGGGTCAAGCCGGAAGAATTTTTTAGAGGCTGATTCCATTTTACTAATTTATTCATATGCCTGGTGAAATCCAAAATAATAGATTCATTTATCGAACCGCCCGACATATCCGTTCCCGCGCATCTGGCGGTAATTGAGAGTCCAAGATATTTTTGCTTGTTTTCACCCACCCATTTCACTAAATTTTTCACATCTTCGGAATCCAAAGGAAAAAGCACAAGTTTTGGCCGCACTTCAAAAATGCTCGCATCGCGTGAATATTTTGAAAGAATTTCTTCACTATCCTCCACTTCCCCCTTAAAAAATTTTTGTATTTCAAATTTCATATTTATTGCCAAAAAATTAAAATTAAAGATAATGCACCTAAAATCATTCCGATTATTTGAATTCTATTTGTGGCCTCTCCGTAAAAATAAACACCTATTACAACGGCGCCTATGGCTGAACACACAGAAAAAATTAGCGCACCACGAGCAAGACCAGAACCACTTCTCAAACCCCAAAGCCAGAAAGAATTTGTTATTATATATGCGACCATTGCACCCATCCAAAAGTACCAATGTCCTTTAATTGAATATTCTTTAGAAATAATATCAGCACCTAATTCAGCTAAAATTACTAATGCAATTGGTATAATCCAAAACATATTATTTTTCATACTTCCCCACAGACGCTTCACTGCTATTTTTTGCGGCTTGTAATAGGAGAACCTGGGCGCCAGCAATATCAATAGGATTTTGAGCCCAGGATTTAAGGGCTCCATTTTGAATCGCCCGGCCGTAAGAAAATGTCAGAGGCCAAGGCAACGGACCCATTTTATGCATAGCATTCAAATGCTTCACAGCCTGCTCATCTCCCTGCCCGCCGGAGAGGAAAACTATTCCGCCAATATCATCTGGAACATTTTCCTTTAAACACTTTATGGTCATTTTTGCAATTTCTTCATCATAGATTGCAATTTTAGGGTCGTCTCCGGGAATTACCATACTCGTTTTCAAAATCATTCCGGGAATAAAAACACCCGCATCTTTTAATTCGGAAAAAATAATATTTAAATTCTGGGCAGTCACTTCATAACATTTATCTATAGTATGGATACCATTCATTAAAATTTCCGGCTCAACAATAGGAACAATATCAAGCTCCTGGCATAGAAGTGCGTATTTAGCGAATAAAACAGCGTTCTCCCTCATACAATCCCCGCTTGGGGTATTTTCCGTTATGGTATAAACCGCGCGCCACTTGGCAAAACTCGCGCCCATATTTTTATATTCCTTAAGTCTGATAGAAAGCCCTTCCAGCCCTTGCGTGATTTTTTCTCCTATATGTAAAGGAAAATCAACCAAACCTTGGTCGACTTTTATACCTATATCTATTCCTTTTCCTTTCAACACAAAAATAAAACTTTTGCCTTCTTTAGCAGTAGATTGTCTGATAGTTTCATCAAAAAGAATATAACCTGAAATATATTTCTCCATATCCGGAGCGGTTATAAGGAGTTCCCGATACTCTCTGCGTTTTTCCAGGGTTGCCGGCACGCCAAGTTTCTCAAAACGTTCATTGCACGTATTCACACTCTCATCTATGGCAAGAATGCCTTTCGGAGGAGATACAAGCCGGGCAACTGTTTTAGTTAGTATTTCTCTGTTCATTTTAGTAAATCCTTCAAAATCTTTATGACTAATTGCGGATTTGCGCTGCCCTTGCTTTCTTTTATGATTTTACCAACCAAAGACATTATGGCGTTTTCCTTTCCACCCTTATAAGTAGCAACAACTTCCGGATTTTCTTTAATTGTTCTTTCCACTATTACTTTCAAAGCATTTTCATCATTTGTCTGCAATAGATTTTTTTCCGTGGCGATTTTGAGCGGAGATTCATCTTTCAAAACAATCATTGCCAATATATCCTTTGCCACGCGGGAAGAAATTTTTCTTTCTAAAATCAAAGAAATAAGTTCAACAAAATTCTTCGCATTTGGAAGTTTAGCTTCTGGATTAGATTTCTTAATACCAATAAAATCCGAAGTTACATAATTAGAAGCAATTTCTATAGCTGTAATATCTTTAAGAATTTTTGCGACTTCCTCAAACCACTTTCCCAACTCTTTGTCATTTATATAACTTTCTATATCTTCTTCTTTTAATCCATACTTTCTATATCTTAACCTTTTTTCTTCCGGCAATTCCGGCAGTTCTTCCTTCATCTTTTTTAAGTCAAAAGCTTCGTGTAAGTACATTTTCGGCAAATCCGGCTCCGGAAAATACCTATAATCGTGGCTGGATTCTTTTTTTCTCTGAGAAAATGTTTTTTGTTTCGCTTCATCCCAACCGCGGGTCTCTTGAACTATTTCATTTCCCTTTCCGCTTTCTAAAAGTTCCGTCATCCGGTCCAATTCAAATTTAATGGCTTTTTCAACACTCTTGAAAGAATTCAAATTCTTCACTTCTACTTTTGTGCCCAACTTTTTTTTATCTTCTGAAACTGAAATATTCGCTTCCACTCGCATCTCGCCTTTTTCCATATTCGCTTCCGACACTCCCAGATACCAAAGAATAAGCTGGAGCTCTTTTGCGAAATTCGAAGTATTCTTCGCGGCCGTGTCCGCATTGCCGAAAGTATTGGGCTCCGTCACAAGTTCCATCAACGGCACGCCGCCACGATTAAAATCAACCAATGAGAAATCGCCCCTGTCGTGTTTGTTATTTGCCGTATCTTCTTCTAAATGCACACGGGTGATGTCAAAGTCCGCCAAATGCCCGCCGGAAACTATCGGATATTTATATTGGGAAATCTGATAACCTTTAGGAATATCCGGATAAAAGTAATTTTTGCGATCAAACTCTGTAAAATCAGCAATTTTTCCGCCCAGAGCTAAACCAACTTTTATGACATTCTCCACTGCTTTTTTATTGATTACCGGCAAAGCTCCGGGATGCGCCATACACACAGGGCAAATATTCACATTCGGATTTTCCTCGTCCGGGTCATTCTTGCAGCCGCAAAACATCTTGGTTTTGGTCTTTAATTCTGCGTGTATTTCTAACCCAATTGTCGGATAATACTTCTTTTCCATATTTAAGCCTTCTTCAAAATTTTAGTTAATTCTTTTATAAAATCTTTTATCATTTTATCATCAAATAAAGATAAAACAAAAACTTTTTTACAGATTTTTTTGAATTTATTTTTTTCTCTTTCAATTATTTTTGCGTTCTCTACCATATCGGACTTGGTAAGAATAATTATTTCCTCTTTTTTAGCCAAACCTTCTTCTCCTAAATTCAAATTCTTGTCGTATTTTTCCAGTTCTTTTCGAATTTCTTTATAAACCTTCATCATCCCGGTCGTGCCTTTGGAAAGATTTTCAAATGACACAAGGTGTGCAATCATTTTAGTGCGTTTGATATGCCGTAAAAATTTAACGCCCAACCCTTTTCCGGTATTGGCTCCTTCTATCAGTCCCGGAATATCGGCTATAGTGTAACCGTAAAAATCACCCAGGTTAGGGTCTAGGGTAGTAAATTCATAATCTCCCACTTTTGCATCCGCATTCGTTATGGAGTTCAATAATGACGATTTACCGGCATTCGGGAGTCCGACAAGCCCAATATCCGCGAAAAGCTCCAACTCTATGCGAAAATCGCCATGTTCGCCTTCCTCGCCAGGTCGCCATTCTTTCGGAGTCGTATTAGTGGAACTTTTAAAATGTTCATTGCCGTACCCGCCATATCCGCCTTTTAAAAGCAAAACTTTCTGCCCTTCCTCCAACAATTGCCATTTCTCATCCGTTTCCAAATTGGTGATAGTAGTGCCAATCGGCAATTCTAAAATATAATCTTCTCCTTTCTTACCGTGCAAACTTTTATTTGCGCCATTTTCTCCTTTCCCGGCGCTGAAACTTTTCTTGGCTTTATATTTTGAAAGCACGTGCACATCGCGGATGGCCTGCGCGTAGAAATCCCCACCACGTCCACCGTCGCCCCCCGCAGGTCCGCCTCTCGGCACGAATTTCTCCTGACGCCATCTGACTACGCCATCTCCGCCTCTGCCAGCTTCCGCGTATATTTTTATTTCATCAATAAAAGCCATATTTATTATAATAACATAAAATAGAGGATTTTCTTAAAAAATTAAAAGCAAAATTTTTGCTTTTCTATTTTTCTAAAGCTAATTCTGCTAATTTAATCGCCCCTTCTTTGGATCTTGCCACAGCTAGAAAAAGCGCCCTGTGGCAGAATATGGCGTCTTTCACACCGGTTATTTTTTGCAATTCTTCATCCCGCAGTCCGGCCCATGAAATTGGCAAATTTTTCCTACTCTTAAAACTTTTCGGGTCCTCTCTGACGGTTCTGACTCCCCAAGACACACTATCGGTCCTAGGATAAATCACAAAAAGTGGTTCGGGAAATCTATTTAAAATATTTTCATAAGAATAATCTTTTCTTAAAATAATTATCTTCTTATCTTCCGAATTTTTATAATCTTCTATTATTTCTTCTTCAGCTAAAACAAAATCTCTAGCTTGAATAATTTCTCTAGATAAAATTATTTTCGCAATCTCTACACTTTTTAAAAACATTTCATCATTGCTTAAATCATTTTCGTTCCATGTAGAATTCATTGAAAAGAAAAAATATTGCAAAAAATAAGGTGATACATCGTATTTATTTTCAACTAAATCAAGCCCATTATCTCCGGCATCTATGGGAGCTACTAATTTTTCATCTATAATCTGGAACACCTTTTGTGATTGAACCAATTCCAATCCAAACTTCTTCCAAACCAAACCAAAAGAAGAATATTCAACTCCATTTTCCCTTTTCCCTGCTCCACCTTTTTGATGATGGTCAAATTTGTCTGTTTTATAATCATAAATTCCTCCCACATCAAAAACATAGTCCCCGGTATTTATGATTTCAGGGTCACGGGTGCGGATTATTTCAAAACTTTCTCCATTTTTCCCCAGCATCATAGAAAGCGTAGCGGCGGCAAAAACATCGTCCGCGTGGAAAGACCCGTTATGCGTAATTAATTTTTTATTCTTTGTCGCCATTGTTTCCATTGTTATTGTTGCTAAAATATTGAAAAATCCTGTAAAAACTAGAAACAAGTTTATCAAAAAACAAAAATGCCACTACTAAAAGAAAAATGATTAAAGAGAATTTGCCTATTTCCCTGCTTACTCTCAAAGCAGTCTCGCTGAAGAAAAACCCCAGAGATAAAAGAAGCGGAGCCCAGATTATGGTAGAGATAATTTCAGCTTTTAGGAAAGTCTTGAAACTTATTTTATTGTAGCCGGAAAAAATCAAGACCAGATAATTTACTCCCATAATAAATTTGGAAAGAAATATGGACCAAAAAGGTTTTTCTTTGAACCGGGGCATAAAATACGCGACTCTTTTCTCAATATATTGGAAAACTTTATTATAGTTGTATTTTCTATGAAGCAACATTCCTAAATAATAACAGCCGAAAGTCTTTGCCATTCCGCCGGCTAAAATAAAAGCCAGCGAAAGCTTAAAATCAAGAGCCCCCAGATACGACAATACTCCTGCGGTAATAACCACGACTTCCCCTTCAAAAATAAGACCGAAGAAAATAATCAAGTAAGCCCACACCTGATGTTCTCTCACCAAATGATTTAAAATCTGTACTGTGTGCATAGGTATTAGAAAAGATTATCAACGACTTCTTTCACCATTCCGCCATCCGCTTTGCCTTTCAACTCTTTCATTAAAGCCTGCATCAGCATACCCTTCTTCGCCGCATCATTAATGCCGAGTTCCTCGCGTTTAGCTTTCGCTATTTTTTCAATTTCACTCTTTTCCATTAATTTCGGCAAGTAAGTCTCAAGTATCGCCAACTGCGCTTCCTCTTCTTTCACCAAATCCTGCCTGTTGCCTTTTTTATATTGTTCTATTGAATCTTTCCTCTGTCTAGCAAGACGATTTATCACGATAAGTGCATCCGCGTCCGAGAGCATTTCATTGGGCTTCCTGCTCTTTGAAACAAGTTCGTTGGTAAAACCAGCCACCATAGAACGCAACGTCTCAAGCAAAACAAGGTCTTTTGCCAACATCGCTTCTTTTATGCCATTTTTTATTTGTTCGTGTAACATATAATTACATTATAACAAAAATATGATAAAATAACAGTATATGCAGAAAATTATATTTTTTGATACAGAAACCACAGGCAACACCGAAAAAGATTATTTGTGCCAAATTGCCTATAAAATTCACCATGTTGCAGGCGGGGCTAAAGATGAAAATTTTGCTAGCCTCTATAAACCTCCCATTAAAGTTCCACCGGAAACTTCAGCCATACACCACATCACGAACAAAATGCTGGAAGACAAACCTGCATTTGGCCAAAGCAGTGATTTCTCAAAAATCAAAGAACTTTTTGAAGACAAAGATTCTGTCATCGTGGCGCACAACGCATCTTTCGACTTAATGATTATAAAAAAGGAAGGAATTGTTCCCTCCAATTTTATCTGCACGCTCCGGCTAGCCAGATATCTGGACCCTGACGAGAAAATAGAAAAATATAATTTACAGTATTTGCGGTATTTTTTGGACATAGAAATAGACGCCACGGCACACGACGCCTTGGGAGATGTGTTAGTTTTGGAAAAGTTATACGAGAGATTAAAGAAAAAACTTATAGAACAAGAACACTTAAATGAAGACCAAGCGATAAAAAGAATGATAGAAATTTCCTCCCATCCATCAATTTTTAAATCCATCAAATTTGGCAAATACAACGGACAGAAAATAGAAGATATATTGGGCGTTGACCGGGGATATCTGGAATGGCTTTTGGCTCAAAAACTCGAAAGCGGACAAATAGACGAAGACTGGATTTACACGTTAAAACATTATTTGGGGAAATAAATTTATGGAAAATATAGCTTGGATAATTATAGGAATTTTGGCGGGAGGCATCTCTATGTTCTTTTTGGCTTATTTTTTGTTCGGTAAAAAAGAAAAGAATAATGAAAATGACACCGGTTTTAATCTTATCTTAACTCAAATAAATGAACTATCGCGCACGGTAGACAGTAAAATAGGCGAAACACATAAACAAATGAATGAAAGTCTAAAATTTCATTCTTCTGAATCAAATAAAATAATCAGAGATGTGACAGAGAGGCTTACCAGACTGGATGAAACAAATAAACAAGTCATTTCTTTTGCTGACCAATTGCAAAGTTTGGAAAATGTCTTAAAAAACCCAAAACAGCGCGGAATATTGGGCGAATATTATTTGGAAACAGTCTTAAAAAATGTCCTACCGCCCGGAAGCTATCAAATGCAATACCCTTTTCCGGATGGCACTATTGTGGATGCTGTCGTTTTTGTGAAAGATAAAATTATCCCCATAGATTCAAAATTCTCACTGGAAAACTACAATAAAATGGCGGAAGAAAATAATGAAGCCGAGAAGAAAAGACTGGAGACGATTTTCGTAAACGATTTAAAAAATAGAATTACCGAGACTGCAAAATATATACAGCCTAGTAAAGGCACAACTGACTTCGCTTTTATGTTCATTCCCCATGAAGCTATATATTATGATTTACTCACCAATAAAGTCGGCGCTGGAGATGAAAACGAGAATTTAATCCAACGCGCCGCGGGGAAATATAAAGTCATTATCACTTCCCCAACCTCATTCCTGGCATATTTGCAAACTGTTTTGCAAGGACTTAAGGCCCTTAAGATTGAAGAGTCCGCTAAAGAAATAATAAAAAAGGTGGAAGATTTGGGAAAGCATTTGAAATCTTTTGATGAATATCACTTAAAGCTCGGCAACGCATTGAAAACCGTAGTAAATCATTATGACGCTTCAGGTAAAGAATTAAAAAAGATAGACAAAGATGTGCTTCGCATTGCCGGCACTTCGCCCGAACTTTCTACCCTTTCCATAGAAAAGCCAAAATTAGAAGAATAAAGGCTTTTCCACACCTTTTGTTGACTTTTAGATATTAAATATTCATAATAATAGGTGAATTCACGATTCTTTCCATTTTATTATTTATTGGGTGAAGTTTATGGCCAAACAGTCTGATCTACCCAAAGAGCAGCCCTCTGTGACTGCTAACACTCTGCAAGAAAAACAAAAAGCAGAGAACAAACAATTTGTCTCATTACCGCCTAGAATCAGCAGGCGGGATGACCCAGAGAACTGGGGAAAAATGTTTGATCAATAAAAGTTGCGTAGTGTGGGACTCCTAGCTAGGTCCCACACTATTTTTTTCTTGACAATAAAATACTAAAGTATAAAATATGTTTGAACTCACAGTTCCTACAAAATTTTGAAAGGTATTTTTGTATGGAAAAACCATCCACACAATCAAGCGGGATCAGCTTGGGGGCCATTTATGTAGGTCTGCCAGGTGGCAGAGTACTGTCTCAGATACGCGAAGAAGAAGCAAAGGAAAGTGCGGACAGTATCAAAAAAGACGGCGGCAGAGTTATCAAACCCAAAATAAGAGGAAGTAGCTAATAAGTCTCTTTTCTCTTTTTTCTTTGATGCTTAACTTATTTTTTAACTTTTCGTTAGGGATTGTTATGTCTCTAGTACATGAACAACACAGAATAGAAAGGTTCCAAAAAGAAGAGGAGAAAAGGAGAAGGAGACAGGAAAAGAAGAAAAAGAAAACAGGTACAGTTGGTACTAACAGGAGACCAAATTGTTCCTGGGCAAGAAGGTTAATTTTGAGACCTATTATCTAATTGCCTAAGTAGCAAAAAGAAAAGCACACAATCTATCAAGGAAAGTGTGCTTTTTCATTTTCTATTAAAAAATGTTATATTTTCCAAATGGCCCTATCGTCTAACGGCTAGGACGTATCCTTCTCAAGGATAAAATCAGAGTCCGATTCTCTGTAGGGTCACAAATAACTATCAAACCATATAGCGTGGCAAGTATATCCTCCTGGATTTTTCTGTAAATAATCCTGATGATAATCTTCCGCCAGATAAAATTTTTTCAAAGGCTCCAAAGTGGTAACCACCGGATTCTTCCAACGGCCGGATTTATTTACTATATCTATGAAATTTTCCGCTTCCTTTTTCTCTTCTTCATTGCCATAAAAAATAGCTGAGCGATAAGATGTGCCGATGTCATTGCCTTGTTGATTCAAAGTAGTGGGGTTATGTATTTGAAAGAAAAAATCAAGCAGTTTTTTGTAAGAAGTTTTTTCAGTGTCATATTCAATCTCAACCGCTTCCGCATGTCCTTCGTGATTTTCATAAGTCGGATTTTCCACATCTCCGCCTGTATAACCCACGCGCGTCTTTACGACTCCCGTCTGTTTTCTTATTAAATCTTGCAATCCCCAGAAACATCCTCCCGCCAACACTATTTTTTTAATCATAAATATAATTTAAAATTATTTCCCCGGAATAAATTTCATTGAAATTGAATTAACGCAATACCGGACATTTTTGTCGGTTAGATGTTCACCCGTGAACAAATGCCCAAGATGTCCGCCACATTTGGCGCAAGTTATTTCTGTCCGCATTCCATCCGCATCCAAGCTTTTACGAACTGCGCCTTTTATCTCATCGTCAAAAGACGGCCAGCCGCAATCGGACTCAAATTTATCCTTGGAATCATAAAGCGGAGCATCACATTGCCGGCACACGTACACGCCTGTCTCTTTGTTATTCACATACTCACCCGTAAACGGTGCCTCCGTGCCTTTACCAATAATCACTCTTTTTTCTTCTGGCGTTAACTCATTCATATAAGTTATTTTATCATACAAATATACAACTTGACAAATTGATAAAAAATAGTGTTTAATTCAATAAATAATTCTTTTCACAAACAATAAGAGAGGGTAGTAATATGGAAAAACAAGAAGAAAGGGCGATACCTGAATGCCCAAATTGCCATGGAAAATTGGTAATAGATCATATTGAAACGAATTTCAGTAAATGCTCTTACATACTTCGGTGCAGTTGTATAAATTGCACTTCACCAGTTTCGGTTACTTTGGAACTCGATCAATTTGTGGAGTTTCAAGGTGTTTCACTAAATGAAAGGAGAAATTAAGTACCCCCACGAACAGAGACTCTCGTTCGTTGGGGGTTTTCTGTTTTTATTTCTTCTTTAACCATTCTTCATCCTGACGAACCAGAAGTTCTGATTTATGTTCTTTATCTTTCAGTATCGCTTCCACCGCGCGTTCCATACGCACGCCTTGAGAACCTTTAACAAGCACAAAGTCATTTTTTTGCACAAAAGTCTTCAAAAACTCCCCAGCCGCGGATGAATCCAAAAATTCAAAAATATTTTTCTTTTCCATCCCCGCCTGCTCCCGACCATTCGGGAGGGCGGGCAGGCCCGCTTCAGTTGCCCCCTCTTTTATCTTATTCGCCCTCGGACCAACTGTGATTAATACATCCGAATTTTCTTTTGCAATTTTACCAATACTTTTATGAGCTTCTTCCGTATGACGGCCAAGCTCCAACATATCGCCCAAAACGGCTATTTTTCTTCCTGTTAATTTTATTTCTCCCAAAGTCTTGAGCGCCGACTGGCAAGCAAAAGGTGAAGAATTGTAAGTGTCGTCTATTATAAAAGAATCATTAATACCCTTTAGAAGGCGCATACGTCCGGGCGGGATATTATAATTCTTAAGAGAATTCACAGCTGTTAACATATTGAATTTTAAACCGGAAGAAAGGGCGAGTGCTCCTAACGATGCGTAGATATGATTCCTGCCGAATACTCCATCGATAACGACCGGCATACTGGTATTCCCTTCGTCTATTCTAAAAATTAGACCTTCCGGCACGCCTAAATCATTATATAAAATAGCATCACTTGAACCTTTTATATCGGAACCATCTTTGAAGCCAAAAGTTATAACGCGATTTTTTGTCTTTAATCTCATTTCGGACACTATCTCATCGTCGTTATTTAAAATCAAAAGTCCGTCTTTTTTCAAAGTTTTTATAAGTCTGCTTTTTTCTTCCACCAGATGTTTGCGCGAATCAAAAAATTCAATATGGGCAGGAGTCTCGCCTATAGCCGTGATAATAACTGCATCCGTTTTAAGCCAAGAAGCAGTGCGGCGCATATCACCGGGTTTTCCTATACCCACTTCAAGCACAAGCCATTTCGGATATTTATGAGGCCAAATAAAAAGCCAAAAACCTTTCAGGATATTTAAAAGCCATATATAAAAATTATTCCATCCATTGGGAACACCCAAAATAGTAAGAGGCAAACCTATCTGGCTGTTATAACTTTTTTCGCTTTTACGCACATAAGAAATACCGGAAACTACGGCATAAACCGCGTCTTTGGTGGAAGTCTTGCCGACCGAGCCGGTGATAGCGACGATTTTGGGTTTATATTTCCAAAGCACCAGCAGTGATTCTATTCTCAATACGTATGTAATTATTTTTTTTAAAACTGTTTTCATGGTTCAATTTTATTCACCATGACCCTGAATTAATTTGAAGGGTCATTTTTTTTATCTATCCGGCGGAACTTCATAATAATTAATCAAAAAATTCGTGATACTCAAAAAAGAATCTCCCCAAGTTTGAATAGCGTATGGCACGCCTTTCGGATTAATGGCATAAAGAAAAATGATAAATTTCGGGTCATAGGCCGGAAAATATCCTACGAAAGAATGCGTATGCCTGTCTGCATAATAACCTCCATTTGCACTGTCCGCAACTTGGGCGGTGCCTGTCTTTGCCGCTATGCTGTAATGTTCCAGTTTTCCGTTGTCGCTCGCGCCCAGATTTTTATCCATCACATTCACAAGCATACGGGTAATTTCCGTGGCAGTAGCTTCTGAAATTTTTACGCGCGAAGTCGGATAAGTTATATTTTTTTCCGTGCCATCATCGTATTTTATGGCTTTAACAAGATGCGGAACAACCAGATTTCCTCCATTTGAGAGCGATGCCAAGGCCCGCACCAATTCAATGGGGGTTAGAGCAATTCCTTGCCCGAAAGCGGCGTTGGCATATTCAATTTCCCGAGGACTCGTTAAGATATTGGAAACTAAACCACTCGTTTCGTTCGGCAAATCAATTCCTGTTTTATCTTTGATGCCGTAAGACAACAGATAATCACGCAATTTGTCTTTGCCCAACTGTTGTTCCACGAAGACCATCCCCGTATTCAGGGATTCCGTTAATACATCCTGCATTGTGGTGCCCGGACCTCTGCCTTTTTTATCAAAATTAAATATTTGGTGTTTTTCAATTGTGACTTCTCCTTTGTCGTCATATGTCGTATTGGCTGTGACCACACCGGCATCCAAGGCTCCCGCCATAACCAATGGTTTGACTACAGACCCGAACTCAAAGACATTTTCTACTAGAGGGTTGGAAAAAGTGGAAACAGTTTTTACTTTAGAAAAATTATTAAGGTCAAAATCCGGCTTGGTACTAAGCGCGTAAATAGAACCGTCAACCGGATTCATAATTATTCCGCCCACGGAATCAACCTGATATTTTTCTTTCACACTTTCCAAGGTTTTTTCCAAAAAACTTTGGACCGATGGCTCAATGGTGGTCACTATATCTCCTTCTTGTGAATTATCACTCATAAATAAAGTCTTGTTTATGTCCGAAAAAACCTCGGCGAAAAAGTTCACATAAGGATTATCTTTATCCCTGGAAAGAACATCATTGTACTGCCGCTCAAGACCGTAGCGTCCGCCCAAGTCATCGCCCTTGTATGCCACAAAACCAAGCGATTGAGACGCCAGACTGGCGCCCGGATAAAAACGCCAATTTTCTTTATAAACAGAAACTCCGGGAATATTCAAACCAGACACCGCGTCCGCGTCTTCTTTCGAAAGATGGGTTGCGACTTCTTCATAAGGGTCGTTTGCTTTTCCGGCTTTTGCCAAAAAATCGTCGTGGTCAAGGCTTATCTTTTCCGATAATTCTTTATAAACTGCTTCTTTATCAATTATTTTCGTGGGATTAATAGCCACCTTAAATCCGGTAGTTTGCATAGCCGCGGAAACAAGTTGGTTATCTTTGCTTGAAAAATAAATAGTGCCGCGTTCAAATATATTGGAAGACGGAGTGGAATACTGCCTATCTGCCTGGTCTTTATAGTAACTATTGTGCACCACTTGCACCAAAAAGAGCTTGCCTATCAGAATCAAAGCAAAAACAGAAATACAAAAAAATATAATTCTTGTTCTAAAAACAAAACTAGATTTCATTTTTAGCCATACTTATACTGCCAAGAGATTTACGGGTCGCGAAGGTCGCTTTTGTTTCCTTAAAGCCTAGAGAATAAGCGAGGTTAAGGTCAACTTTTTGTGATACTGAAAGGTATTGGAGTTCCAAATTTCCAACTTCATTCGAGAGGGTAAGGGCGCGTCCTTCAAGCGCTTTCCGCCCTATAATATTAAAAACCATATTTCCTAAAATCAAGACATAAAAAAGAGCAAGGGCTCCCAGAGTGTAGAGCATAATATTCAAAATGCGTTTTTGTAAATTGCCGTTATCAATAATCTTCACGTTTGCATTTACGTTGTTCGCATACTTTTTTAATTTTAAACTCGCTTGTTTCATATAATTGTTTTGTTTTTTCCCACCGCCTTTGGCGGGGTCCCGCTACAAGCGGGATAAAACTCTTAACTTCGCGCTTCGGGACCTCGGATTATTTTTTATTTCTTCTTCCTTGGCTATTATCGGTTTCTTATTTATTAATATCGCTTCGCCTGCCTTTTGTTTTTCTTTGTAAAATCTTTTAACGATTCTGTCTTCCAAACTGTGAAATGAAATCACTGATATTCTTCCTCCCCCGCCTGCTCCCGAATTATCGTGAGGGCGGGCAGGTTTTTTTAAAGCTTTAAATCCTTTCTCAAGCCCTATTTGAAGCGTCCCTAATTCGTCGTTTACCGCTATTCTCAGGGCTTGAAAAGTTTTTGTGGCAAAGTGCAGTCTGCTTGCCCGTCCTTTGGCGTGGCCTCTTTTGTAGGCACCCGGTACGCCACTCTCAATCACCTTTACCAAATCTCCTGTCGTTTCAATCTTTTTCTTCTTTCTTGCTTCCACTATAGCTTTTGCTATCTTTCTAGAAAATTTTTCCTCCCCATAGCCGTAAATAATATCCGCTAAACTTTTTTCACTCCAATTATTTACTATGTCTATGGCCGTCAAATCTTCTGGAGAGGGATTTTCCTTCATGGTCATGAGCAATGGCTCAGATTTCATAAAAGAAAATCCCCGTCCGGAATTCTCCAACTGGTCTGAACTCAGACCTAAATCAAAAATAATCGCATCAAAACTTTCTTCACCATCCATATCTCTGAAATTCTTATTTTTAAAAATAATTCTTTTCTCCATTCCCTTGAATTTATTTTTTGCTTTCTCCCAAGCGCTTTTGTCTTGGTCAAGGGCGATTATTTTTACTTCCGGATATCTTTCCAAAATTTCTTTGCTATGTCCTCCGCCGCCAAACGTGGCGTCAAGCACTATGGACTTACCTTTCAAGTTCAAACCATCTATTGTTTCATTTAAAAGAACTGTCTTGTGTACGCTTTCCATCTTATTTCTCACTATCACCTAATTTTTCGGCCAACTGGTCTGCTTGTTTCTCCACCACATCTCTGTACGAAAGCCACGTTTTGTCGTTCCAAATTTCCACCCTGTCTTCCACTCCGATTATGGCCGCTTTGTCCGAAAGTTTGATTCTTTCTTTCAAGAAATCCGGAATCAAAATCCTTCCTATGGCATCCACTTCCACCTCCGCCGCCCGTCCGAACATAAATCTGTTGAAACTTCTTTTGTCCGCTTTCAAGAAAGATAAATCGGAATCTGAATCGGAAAGTCTTTTGGAAACTTTTTGCCATTCGGCAACTGTGAAAATGAACAAACATTGGTCGAGCCCGGGTGTGATAATAATTTTCTTGCCGAGCTCCTTGCGGAATTTTACCGGCAGAGAAATTCTATTTTTTTCGTCTATTGTGTGTATGTATTCGCCGATTAACATAGATTTCTCCAAAATTATTTATTAACAGTTTTCCCACCTTTTCCCACTTGATATCTATTGTATTCCACTATCCCCGGGAACGCAAAACGCCACCTGTGGATAACTAAAAAATAAAAACATTGACTTTTGAGTCAATGTTTTGTGATATAAAATAGTTTTTTATTCCAGATTCCTCGGCCGCATTAGGGGGAAAAATTGGGTTTCGCGGATAGGCTTATCGGCAAGAAAGGCAAACAACATTTCGCCGAAGCCAAAGCCGCAAGTCGGAGGCATACCATATTCCAGCATTTCCACGAATTCCATATCCGGCATCATAGCTTCTTTGTCCCCCGCTTTGAGTAGTTCCTGTTGAGCTTCAAATCTCTCCGCTTGGTCTACTGGGTCATTTAATTCCGAGAATCCATTGCCCACTTCCGTGCCGGCTATGATTATCTGAAATCTTTCCGTGAGTTCCGGAAACTCTTCCATTGATTTTGAAAGCGGAGAAACAAGTTTCGGATGTCCGGTCAAAAAGACGGGTCCACTAATTTGCTTTCGGCAATGCTTCCAGAGAGTGTCCACCAAGCGTTCCATCGTATTGCCATCGTAAACTATTTTTAATTTTTCAAGTTTCTTTTTTACTTCATCGTAAGTAGTATTCAAAACATCTATGCCCGTTTCTTTTTTTATTGTGTCTCTGTAATCAATACGTTTCCATTCGCCCGCCAGGTCAAATTTGTGCCCGCGCGTTTCAAAATTTGTTTTGCCGAAAACATCCATCGCTATTTTTTTATAAAGCTCTTCCACCAGCCTCATTCCGTCTTCATAGTTGGCATAAGCCCAATAAAATTCCAAGTTAGTAAATTCCTGCAAATGATTCGCGTCCGTTCCCTCATTCCTGTAGGCCCTGCCTATTTCAAAAGTTTTCGGAAAACCGGCTGCCATCAAGCGCTTCTGCCAAAGCTCGCCGATGGAAATTCTTAAATACAAAGGCAATTTAAAATCTTCATTGTATGTTTTAAAAGGAGTCGCCTCGGCCCCACCGGTCGTGACTTCAAGCGTCGGAGTCTCAACTTCCAGAAATCCGTGCTCTTTCATAAAAGTGCGGGCGGTATCCCAAAATTTTGTCTTCTTTTCGAGAAGCTCTTTGACTTCAGGGTCCATCAAAATATCCAAATATCTTTTTCGGAATCTTTCTTCCACATCCTGCAGACCATGCCATTTTTCCGGCAACGGGAGCAGGCTTTTGGAAAGCATATTCCAATCAGTTATTTCCATTGTTTTCTCGCCCCTTTTGGTGGTAAAAAAAGTTCCCAAAACTTCCACAAAGTCTCCTATGTCAGCAACTGCATTGAAAAAATCAAGTTTCCCTTCCCCTATGATATCTTTCTTGAATAAACCCTGGAAATATCCCGTGCCATCATAGAGTGTGATGAAGACTATGGCGCCCTGCCCGCGGATAGACATTATCCTGCCGGCAATCCACTTTTCTTCTTTCTTGCTCTCTAGTGTTGCAAAGGATTCAATAGCTTCTTTCAAAGAAAGCTCTCTTTTGGTCTCCGCTTTATACGGATTTATTTTTGCCTCTTTCAAGAGTTGCAGTTTTTTTATTCTCCCGTCCCTAATTTCATCAATTGAAGACATTTTGTTTATCCGCTTTTGTTGGCGGAATTAAGACACATCTATAATTTTATAATTAACTTCCCCGTTCGGAGTTTTAAACGAGACATCATCTCCCTTTTTTCTGCCGAAAAGAGCTTTGCCAAAAGGAGACCTGTTGGAAATTTTACCGAGCGCCATATCGGCTTCTTCCGAACCGACAATCTGATATTTTCTTTCTTTACTTTCTCCACTCTTCAAAACAACAACCTTAGAACCTATTTCAATCTCATCGCCTCCGCCGCCGGAAACAACTTGGGAAGATTGCAAGATTTGCTCTATTTTATGAATGCGTTCCTCCAATTTCCCCTGGTCTTCGCGGGTCTGGTGATATTCGGCGTTCTCGGACAAATCCCCCAGAGATTTCGCATAGGCCAAATTATCCAGAATTTCTTTTCTTTTTGGACCTTTTAAATCTTTCAACTCGGCTTCCAAAGCTTTTCTTTTTTCTTCTGTTATGTAATCACCTGCTTGTTTCATAATTCAAATCTTAGCTTTTTTTTGCAAAAAAGTCCAATAAAAATAAGCAAGCCCCACCGGTTTTCCGATGGGGCTTTACAAACAAAACATTAAAAACAAACAAAGAGACTCTATACAAAAACTGTGATTACCCTTAAACCTTCTCTTCTATGGCATTAGCAAAATATCGCTACTGCCGCCACGCAATATGAGGTGGCAATTAAGGGTCGGAAACTCTAGAATAGTTATACTGTTCGGAAGGGAAAAAAATTCCCTTCCCTCTTTACTCAGCTCAAAATGTCCCTCTCTGTACTGAGGACCATCTTTGTAAGAGCGGTGAAAATATTCGGAATTTTGGGCACCCATCACCGCATCAAGAGCGTCAAAAATTTTTTCCCCATAGGACCCAGAAGGATTCTCCAGCATCACGGCAAACTTACTCCGTCCAAAAACGCCATTCTTAAATTGGCATAAAACACCAAATTCACCCTCTATCCTTTCTAGCTTTTCACGTAAGTCTATAACTTCCATAACATTCTGATTTCTACTTTTATCAACCATTTCAAAACTTTTCTTAAGATTAGCAATATCTTTTTCTTTTTCTTTTATTATTCTTTCTCTGCCTTCTGCGCATACTTTTAAAAAAGAAATTCTTTGACTTTTCTTGATAAGTAAAAAAATTAAAAAAGGAATTATTGCCGCAAATATATATGGCCACATAACGAAACTCTCTTTCTTGTTTTTTAACGACCGCCAATATGGCACTCCTAGAAGCATTATTGCTTACTATGAGTTTTTGGTCGTTCATCCTTCAGTATTTCAAAGGACTTTTACGATATAATAATAACATACAATATCCAATGAAGTCAATACCAAAATCTAAAACTTGCCTATAAATTTTCTATATGATAGTCTAATGAAATGGCAAAAACGGTAATTGAGGTTACAAAAAACGGAAATGAAAACAACGCAAGCGTATTGCGCCGTTTTTCCCGCAGGATTCAGGAATCAAACATAATCCAGAAAGTAAAAGGCTCCCGTTACAACAAAAGAAAAGAGTCAAAACTCAAAGTAAAAAAGAGTACTCTAAAACATTTGGAGCGAAGGAAGGAAATAGAAAAGCTTCGCAAGTTGGGTAAAATAAAATAAAAGAAAAATGGAATTTGAGAAAATAAAGCAAGATATACTAGGCAAGAAGTATTCTTTGTCTATTGCTTACGTGAGTGAAAAAAAATCCAGGGAAATAAATAAAAGGTATAGAAATATAGATAAACCGACCAACGTGCTCTCTTTCGCTTTGCATAAAGACGCGGGAGAAATTGTCTTGTGTAAGAGCGTAATTAGAAAAGAGCTGAAGAAATTCGGCAGAACCTTTCCGCAATTACTCGGTTTTTTAGTTATCCACGGAATGCTTCATTTGAAAGGAATGGAACATAGTAGTAGAATGGAGAGAGCGGAAGAAAAATATGATAAGAAATATTTCTATAGGAGTGGATATGGGGTCCACGACGACAAGAGTCGTGGTGGGAGAGTTTTTAAAAGGAGAAAAAAATCCTAAAATTATTGGTACGGGAGAAACGGAAACAAAAGGCATTCGACACGGATATGTCGTGAATGTTCCTGAAGCGGTAGCCTCGCTTAAAAACGCGGTCTCTATGGCTGAGAAAAGTTCCGGCATAAAAATCAGGCGCGCTTTTGTGGGGATTGGCGGCGTGACTTTGCGCGGAGATATGGCAAATGGCGTGGGAATAATTTCCAAAGCCGACGGCGAGGTTACCAATCTGGATATAAATAAGGCTCTGCAGGATTGCGAAGATAATCTAAATTTAAACAATAAAAAAATAATTAAGGTATTCCCTATTTCCTTCAAACTTGACGGCAAGGAAATATTAGGGCGGCCGGAGGGTATGCGCGGAACCAAGCTTGAAATTAAAGCTCTTTTTGTGACTTGCTCTATTTCGCACTTTGAAGATTTACTGGAAGTGGTGGCTCTGGCCGGAATAGAACCCATAGATGTTGTCGCCTCTCCCCTGGCCGGAAGCTATATCGCGCTGTCGGAGAAACAAAAAATAGTAGGAGTGGCATTGGTGAATATCGGCTCTGAAACAGTATCGCTTTCCGTTTACGAAAACGGAACATTAGTATCGCTTTACACATTTTCCATCGGTGGTGCGGACATCACCAATGACATAGCTCTCGGAATGAAAATCTCGCTTGAAAACGCCGAGCGTTCCAAATTGGGAAACATAGGAGAAAATTTTTCAAAGAAAAAACTGGACGAGATTATTGAAGCGCGCCTTTCTGATATTTTCGAACTTATAGAAAATCATTTGAAAAAAATAAAAAGAAACGAATTGCTACCGGCAGGTATTGTGTTCATCGGAGGCTCCGCCAACATTCCCCTGCTTGAGGAATTTTCCAAATCCGCTCTGAAACTTCCTTCCAGAATAGGCACAACGGATATCTTTGGAGCTATAAAAACCAAACTACGCGACCCTTCCTGGTTTACCGTTCTTGGGCTTATAAATGCCACCGATGACGACAGTTTTTACCCCCAAAATTCGTTTCAAAATTTATTTAAAAATCTAAAAAGCGCAATAAAATCAAATATTAAACAGCTGATGCCATAACGGGGTTTCGGCTTCTTAATTCCTCTAAAAAACAAAAACTTTGCTTTTTTTTAATTTCTGCTATTATAGGACTTATATAAATAATTCATCCTCGCTCCCGCGGGGCCAAGTAAAAATATGCCTAAATTAAACCCTGAGATAGAAAGTTTCGCTCGTATAATGGTCATCGGAATCGGAGGTTCCGGAAAAAATGCCATCAATCATATGATAAATTCTAAAGTCAAAGGCGTGTCTTTTATCTGTATGAATACCGACACTCAAGACTTGCATCATTCCCTGGCTGAGAAAAAAATTCACATCGGAAAAAATCTCACTAAAGGTCTCGGGGCCGGAATGAATCCGGAAGTCGGAAAGAAAGCCGCTGAAGAAACAAAATCTGAAATCCAAGATGTCATCAAAGGAGCCGATATGATTTTCATCGCCTGCGGAATGGGCGGAGGCACAGGCACGGGCGCAGCGCCGATAGTCGCCCGCGCAGCCAAAGAACAAGGAATACTGACCGTAGCTGTAGTCACCAAACCTTTCTTTTTTGAAGGCAATCACCGAATGAAAATAGCTGAAAAAGGAATTGAAGATTTGGCAAAAGAAGTGGACGCTATTATTATTATACCTAACGATAAACTGATACAATTAGCCGACAAAACCACCAATTTCAGGGATGCTTTCGCTACCTGCGACAATGTTTTACGCCAAGCAGTAGAAGGCATTTCCGACCTTATAACCACTCCGGGTATCATAAATGTGGACTTCGCGGACATCAGAGCGATTATGTCGGACGCAGGAAGCGCTCTGATGGGCATAGGACTCGCATCAGGCGACGGACGCGCCTCAAAGGCCGCCCTGCAGGCCATCAATTCTCCCCTTTTGGAAATCTCAATTAACGGCGCCAAAGGAGTGCTCTTCGCTATTTCCGGCGGAGACGATATAACCATTCACGAAATACAAGAGGCGGCCAAAATAATCACGGAATCCATAGACAAAGACGCGAAAGTTATTTTCGGCACAATCAGAGATGAGAAATTAAAGAAAGGAGAATTGAAAGTCACAGTCATAGCCACCAGCTTCACCAATGATGTGCCCCGCAAGAATCTTTTCAGCGGCACAACTATTTTAAACCAAACATTATTGAAAGAGGAGAATAAAAATTCAGCCGTGAAAGAAATACACAACACCATACAAAATAATAAAGTGGACAGAAAAATGGACTCCGCGGAAGAAATGGTTATAGAAGACGACACTGAAGATTGGAGCGCTGTCCCAGCATTTTTGAGGAGAAATAAAAAATAAAACTAGACAGGTATGTTATAATACATAAATGACATACGATTTAATAATCATCGGAGGAGGTCCTGCCGGAGCTGCTGCTGCCGTGTATGCCTCTCGTAAAAGGCTTAAGACCTTGTTTATCACAGCAGAATGGGGCGGGCAATCTGTGGTATCGGAGCAGATTTTTAACTGGATTGGCACTCCGGCTATTTCCGGCTCGGAGCTTGCTAATAATCTCAAGAACCATGTCTTGGCTAATGCCGGAGAAAGTTTAGAGGTGAAAGAAGGTGTTAAAGTTGATTTAATTTCAAAAGAGAAAGATATTTTTAAAATAAAAACTGACAGCAAAGAAGAATTTAGAACGAAGACAATTTTGATAGCCACGGGCAGCGGACGCAGAAAACTGGAAGCAAAAAACGCGGACAGGCTGGAACACAAAGGCCTCACCTACTGCGCTTCCTGTGATGGTCCCCTTTTTGCTGATATGGATGTCGTAGTCGTGGGTGGAGGCAATGCCGCTTTTGAATCGGCCGCCCAGCTTTTGGCTTATTGCAAATCCGTCACACTGCTTCACCGAAGCGAAACATACCGCGCCGACGAAATTACGGTTGAAAAAGTTTTGAAAAATCCCAAAATGAAAGCAATAAAAAATGTTGAAATTCTGGAAATAAAAGGCGATAAATTTGTGGAAGGAATAGTTTATAGACCTGCCCGCCCTCACGATGGTTCGGGAGCAGGCGGGGACAAAATTACCGGCAAAGAAACTGAATTAAAAGTCTCCGGCATTTTTGTTGAAATCGGACAGATTCCAAATACTGATTTCGTTAAAAACCTTCTCCCGCTTGATAAAGTCGGACGCATTAAAATAAATCCGCTGAATCAAAAAACGGAAATTCCTGGCATTTGGGCGGCTGGAGATTGCACCGACGTTTTATACCACCAGAACAACATAGCCGCCGGCGATGCCGTCCGCGCTCTCGAAGATATATATCTATATTTGCACACAAAATAAAATTTGACAAAATAGGTTTTAAAATGCTATAATTTAGGCAAATAATTTTGTTGTTTAAAAAAATAAAGGAGTAAAATGGAAACCAAAGTTTTTGTGGAGAGAAAGAAAATAAAAATAGCACGGAGTATTTTTGCGGTATTGGTTATGATAATTATAATCAATTATTACATAGAAACCGTGCTATCCACCGTTTTTAGTACGGCGGGAGTATTAACAAGCATTGCGCTTTCTGCTCTTTTTCTTTTCATCCTAAATAGAGACCAAAAAAAATTCTAAAATTAAGGAGGTGATGTTTGAAAAAATTCATAAGATTTGCTGTAGGTGGAAATGTGGGAGCA
>Ga0265340_10000132_pt1 | contig 37182 bp, 35 predicted proteins | sample 4CB225metaG_FD_202082 | JGI IMG/M metagenome (GOLD analysis project Ga0265340, IMG submission 202082) | Rhizosphere microbial communities from Carex aquatilis grown in University of Washington, Seatle, WA, United States - 4-CB2-25 metaG | ecosystem: Host-associated > Plants > Roots >...
GTTGGTGCCATAACCCATAGCCCGCAGGAGCGCGGTGGCGGGAAATTTTCTTTTCTTATCTATTCTTATATAAATTGCTCCGTCTGATTCCGATTCTATCTCAATCCAAACTCCGCGGGCCGGAATAATTTTGGCCCCAAAATATCTTTTGCCTTTGCTTTCGGATTCAGTAAAAAATACTCCGAAAGACCTAGCTAACTGCGGCACGATAATGCGTTCCACTCCGTTTATGATGAAAGTTCCGTGGGCGGTCATAAGCGGAAATTCGGACATAAAAATCTCCTGCTCTTTCACAGTGCCTAAAATTTTATTGGTCAGCTTCACGCGGGTTTTAAGAAGCCCCTGATATGAGAGTTTGTTTACTTTCGCATCGTTTTCGCTACAATTCGGCTCACCTAGAGAAAAAGAATTAAATTCAAGTTCAAATTTTTTTCCGGAATAGTCTGCGATAGGAGAAAATTCTTTGAAGACTTCCTTGATGCCATCTTCTACCAGCCACTTGTAAGATTTGGTCTGGGCTTCTATCAAGTTTGGAAATTGTATCAGCGGGTCTTTATACCTCGCAAAATATTTCTTAGGACGTTTTTCTGTTTGCATATTTTATAAAATCCCCAAAACAAACATAGATATTAAAAACAAAAAGAAGAGCTGGAGTCTTAAACGCTTCTTTTTATTTTCACACAATATTATTTATTTCGGATACTGATTAACTTAATGCTTATAATATAAGCCTATTAATGCTATCTGAGATGCACCCGAAACTCAATCAATCTCTTATTTACAAGTATACTTATATTATATTTTTTGTCAAATACATTCAGAAAATTAATTTTTCTTTTTCCATTCCTCAATTTTTTTGTGATTTCCGGAAAGTAAAATTTTTGGAACTTTGTAATTTTTATTCTTGTATTTCAAAACCTCCGGACGAGTGTAAACTTCACTCGTTGATACACGTTCTTCTTCTAAGGATTCATATTTACCCAAAACTCCTTTAATTTGGCGGGAAACACAGTCAATCAAAACCATAGCTGGAATTTCTCCGCCAGTTAAAACATAATCCCCTATTGAAAGTTTCTTAGTTTTTAAAATCTTGTCCACTCGAGCGTCTATGCCTTCGTATCTTCCGCAAATTAAAATAATATCTGTATATTTTTTTGAAATTGTTTTCGCATAGCTAGTCGTAAATTTTTCTGCACTCGGAATAAAATTCACAGTAAGAATTTTATTCTTTTTTGATTTTGATATTTTTTTATAAACCGATTCAAATGCTTTGATTATAGGTTCCGCTCGCATTACCATTCCTGGACCTCCGCCATACGGTTTATCATCTACTGGGCGATAGCCATTTTTATTCTTATCCTTAACAAAATCTCTTGGATTATAAAATTCCATTTTTATAAGCTTGTTTTTTATCGCCCGCCCGATAATAGACTCATTCAAATATGAGCTAAAAATGTCCGGAAAAATTGTAATAATATGAAAACGCATAAAATAAAAACCGTGATATCACTATATCACGGTTTTTATTATCTTTCATTTGAAACTAGATTCCTTTCAAGTCTTCCATTGCTTGGTCAACAGTCTTTGTTGCCATCCCTCCATTTGCAGGTCTTTCGGGCCTCATACCGCCTTCCGGCTCGTTTATCTTTAAATTCACGCGGGCATTGTTCTTCATACCTATTATTCTCAACAAGGTACGAATAGCCTTCGCTGTGTTTCCCATCCTCCCGATAATCTTACCCATATCAGCAGGATTTACGGTAAGAGAAATGAGCACACCCATTTCATCGACAGTCCTGTCGAGCTTTACATCGTTCGGATTGTCCACTAATGCCTTCACTACATACTCCAGAAATACTTTGTCAGCGTCTTGCATGGTGTTTAAGATTTTTACTTTTTAATATTTGAGCAGCGTTACGACCTTAGTAATTATTTTTCACTGCTTGCTGTATATTATACTTCACCCCGCCGTGGCGGGGCAAGTTATTTTTTGGCTTTCAACTCTTTCCTCTTCAATGTCGGCTTCTTTTTCGGTAACACGTTTATTTTCTTGCCTTCTATCGCTTTCTGATGCACCATAAAATTATGCATCGTATCGGAAAGTTGCGCGCCTTTTGAGACCCAATATTGTATCCTATCAATTTTGAAATTCGTTTCCCCAGCTTTCGGATTATAAGTGCCGACTATTTCCATAAACTTTCCGCTTTTTGTGCTGTTTTTAGAATCAGTCAAAACCGCCCGAAACGAAGGGTCGTTCTTTCTGCCAATTCTTTGTAATCTTATTTTTAACATAGAGACAGTCTAACATAACTTACAAAAAAGGCAAATAAAATATTTTATGTTATATTTAAAATAATGAAAGAAAAAATTAAAAAAATACATAAGACTATACAGGGTGTAATATCAATCTCTGCCAAAGGCACTGGATATGTGAAGGTCCCAGAATATGAAGAAGATCCTGAAATTGATTTCAGGCATCTAAATACAGCGCTTCACGGTGATATGGTTGAGTTAATACTACACCCTAAAGGAAAAGAGCGACTTACGGGAGAAGTGTCTAAAATTATCTCTCGAGCGAAAGTCGGTTTTTCCGGTGTATTGGAGAAAGAAAATGACTTGCTTTTCCTCAAGCCGGATGATACGAAAATGTACACGGATATTTTAATACCGGAGAAAATGTTAAATGGCGCAAAAGCCGGAGAGAAAGTTTATGCTGAAATAATATCTTGGAAAGACCCGCTCAAAGCGCCGGAAGGCAAAGTGATAAAAATATTGGGAAAACCGGGAGATAATAATGCGGAAATGCAGGCCATCGCTATAGAAAAGGGCTTTGACAGCGAACTGCCAAGAAAGGTGGAGGAAGAAGCAAAAAAAATAAAAGCCCTTGGAATTAAAGAAGGTGATTTTACAGGACGACGTGATTTCAGAAAAACTTTAACTTTCACCATAGACCCAGCCGACGCAAAAGATTTTGACGACGCTATATCCTTTAAAGAAATCAGCGAAAATGAGTATGAGATAGGCATACATATAGCCGATGTGACCCATTATGTAAAAATCGGAAGCGAACTTGACAAGGAAGCAAGAAAAAGGGGCACCTCTGTGTATTTGGTGGATAGAACAATACCAATGCTTCCGGAGGCGCTTTCAAACGACTTGTGTTCCCTCTTGCCCGACAAAGACAGGCTTACTATGAGCGCGGTTTTCATTATAGATAAAAACGCGCGAGTGAAAAATGAATGGTACGGGCGGACAATAATACATTCTCAAAAAAGATTCACTTATGAAGAAGCGGAAAAATCCCTCGGCCATAGCACGGCCACGGGCGAGGCCATAAAGAACACAGGGGTGCCACTACACAAAGAACTTTTTATTTTAAACAATCTGGCAAAAAAACTAACGACAGAGAGATTCGCAAATGGCGCAATATCACTCGAACAGGAAGAAGTAAAATTTGTTTTGGATAAAAATGGCACACCATTAAAAGTAATAAAAAAAGAACGGGGAGATTCCAATAAATTAATCGAAGAATTTATGCTCTTGGCGAATAAAAAAGTAGCGGAAACAATTTCCAAGGGCACAAAGAAAGATGGAGGCGTATTTGTTTACCGGATACATGATAACCCGACTAAAGAGAAAATGACCGACTTGGCATTTTTCCTGAGAAGTTTGGGACATAAAGTATCTTTGATAGACGGAGTCATACCGACGCACGAGATAAATAACTTATTAAAAAATTTATCGGATAAAAATACGATAAAAGACACGGTGCAGCGCGCAGTAGTGCGTTCTATGGCCAAAGCCATTTATTCCACGAAAAACATAGGGCACTATGGTCTGGCGTTTGAATATTATGCTCATTTTACTTCTCCCATAAGGCGATATCCCGATATAGTGGCACACAGGCTTTTAGCCGATTATTTGAAAGGATTAAAAGTCGGCAAAGAAAAATTAAGCATATATGAAGAAATCTCAAGACATTCATCGGAACGCGAAAAATACGCCTCGGACGCGGAACGCGCATCCATTAAATACAAGCAAGTCGAATATATGTCTTCCCGTATCGCGAAGGTGTTTAAGGGAATTATAAGTGGCGTGACGGAATGGGGCATTTATGTGGAAGAAATAGAAACAAAATGCGAAGGGCTTGTGCGGGTGCGGGACATATCCGACGATTTTTATATTTTTAACGAGAAGAAATTAGAACTGGTGGGACAAAAAAAGAAAAAGAGATATCGCTTGGGAGACACCGTGAAAATAAAAGTGAAAAGCGTTGATTTGGAAAGAAAAACAATAGATTATTTGTTGGTATGAAATACACTTTCCGGCAAAAAATAAAACTCGTATTTTGGATAATATCCGCTTGCATAATCGGTATATTTTTTGCTTCTATTATTTTTAAAAATGTCCAGTATGAAAAAACGATAAGACCAGAAGAAAACACGGCGGCCACAGTAGAATCCTTGGCGTCAGCGAATACAGCAGCAGAGCTCTCTTATTTTATAAAAAATCAGTATATAAAACCTAAAGTCGATGCAAAAGCCTATTTAGTCGGCGATTTGGACACGGGAGAAATAATCCTGGAAAAGAATCAGGATGACCAATTCCCAATCGCTTCGGTTTCCAAGCTAATGACGGCGACTGTGGCCAGCGAATTGATGGGTCCTAATGATATAGCCAAGGTTTCCAAAAAAGCGCTGGCTACTTATGGTCAAAATGGCAATTTTAAACTCGGAGAAAAAATAAAAGTTCAGGATTTACTTTATCCCCTGCTTTTGGAATCAAGCAATGACGCCGCGGAGGTCATAGCTGAATACTTCAATCGGGATATATTTATAAAAAGAATGAATCAGGAAGCTTTAAAACTGGAAATGTCCAAAACATCATATGAAGACCCTAGCGGACTTTCCGCAAGTAATGAATCAACGGTTTCCGATATGTTTAAGCTGGCGGGATACATAAATCAAAAACACCCCGACTTGTTTAAAATCACAACGGAGCAGAGTTATTCAAATAAGATTCACAATTGGTTCAGCAATAACCAATTTTTGCATGACAGTGGCTACTTAGGCGGCAAAAGCGGATACACAGACCCAGCGATGCAAACGGTAGTTTCTACTTTTTCAATTCCCCTGTCGGAAACAGGGACACGCCATATAGCCATTACTTTGCTACAAAGCAATGACCGCTACAAAGATGTGGAGAATATTTTGCAGTATTTAAATAAAAATATATATTACGGGGGCGTTGCCGATGCCAACACGGCTTGGGTCAAAGAAAGAACCGATATGCCTCCAATATACGACCAGGATTTCGCCACTCTTATTTTTGGCGGAGACATAATGCTTGACCGCGGAGTCAAAAATTCTGTGAATAAAAATTTCAACGGGGATTATTCCGCGCTTTTCAACAAATTGGGAATTCTAAAAAAGGCAGATATTGCTTTTGCCAATCTTGAAGGTCCGGCATCTGACGTGGGTAAAGATATGCAAAACTTATATTCATTTAGGATGGACCCATCTTCCATACCGGCGCTTAAAGGCGCAGGTTTATCCATACTCTCTGTGGCAAACAATCACGTCGGAGATTGGGGACGGGATGCGTATGCCGATACATTGTCCAGTTTGAAAGAAAATGAAATACTTTATACTGGAGGAGGAGCAAATACGGCAGAAGCCGAACAACCAACGATTATTGAGAAATACGGCATAAAAATAGGATACTTAGGATTTACAGATGTGGGACCGAATTGGATGCAAGCGACGGAAAACCAAGCCGGGGTTCTCTTGGCAAGCAATCCTCGTTTTGACCAAATAGTGCAAAATGCCTCGAAACAAGTGGACTATCTCGTGGTATCTTTTCACTTCGGAGTGGAATACCAGACAAAACACAACGCAAGACAAGAATATCTTGCGCATGAAGCCATCGATGATGGCGCAAAAATCGTAATCGGCACGCATCCGCATGTGGTGGAAGATACGGAAGTTTATAAAAATGGCTACATCGCTTACTCGCTTGGCAACTTTATTTTTGACCAGGGTTTTTCGCAAAATACAATGCAGGGTATGCTTCTTCAGATTAAATTAGGCAGAGACGGCAGTATGTCCGTAGCCAAAGATACTGTAAAATTAAACAGCTTTTTCCAGCCAAGCAACGTAATCATCGGTAAAGAAGAAAAAATAACTTTTAAGAAATAAATAAAATGGCGACTTTCTTTTCAGAAAGCCGCCAGTGGATTTTATCGGCTAATCTAAGTGGGGTACCTTAGAAAGAATTAACAATCCCACGAACAAAGCCGTAAATAATATGCACAACAGTACAGACGATATATGTTTTGCTTTATTCATATAGAAATCTCCTTTACGCTAAATTTACCTGACGGAGACCACGACCAGAACCACGAAAACCAGGACCGTCTATACTGACACAAAATTTACCTTCAGTACTACGGTACATACACATGCACATGGCACAGCCATTGTCAGTAAGAGCTGCAAAACGAGTAAGACCATTAACATCATACATTTTACTAGTTTCAATACGATACCGAAGAGCAGCGATAATTCCTTCCTTGGGAACCATAAACTTTATTCCAGCATTTATGCCATCATTATAACTTTTATCAAGCATATCAGGATTGCTTCCCCCTACATGTGAGAATGCATAATTGCCCTCAGAACGTTTTTGCTGTTTGCAAATAGATTTGGCTATTCCGTTACTATAATGTTTCCAAACAGAATCTTTGCCAAATTTCCTAGCATAAGCAGTAAAAATCTCATCTTCACTTACGTCCCAAAAAATTACTTCAAGGCGACGCATTTTATCGTTTTTCGGTGGTAAAGAAAACTCTTTCCAGTTGATCCTTCGACCAAGTAATATTTCGTAGAATTTTTCAATTCTTCTTTTTTCTACAATCCAAGGATCAGCTTCTACGCCTAGAATTTCGGCACAGAATCTTTCTGTCATTTTTTCAAGTTCTTTTTCTTCACTTAATATAAGATGATCTGCCTGTTCAAAACTCAGACCACTATCAGCAATAACGCGATTGATGGTTCCGGCTATTTTGAAACCTACTGCAGACAACTGACCAGGGCTAGCTGGTACTACTGTTTGATTCGTCATGACTGACTCCTCTATGATTAAAATTCAAAGAACAACTTGAGCCGATTTTTCCAATATTATTGGAAGGGTACGGTTTCTAACCTCTAGAACATATTACATACCTTTTTTATAAAAAGTCAACAAATTACACATTTACGCCATGGCTTAAATGTGTATAAAGGATTAAAGTTTTTCTGTATAGGATTTCGCCAATTTAAATGTTTTAAAGTTATCTTTTATTTTTATTTCTTTTAGATAATCTAAGAAGTCTTTCGGTAAAGGAGAAGGTCCAACCCAGACACTTTTCTGAATCATTATATAACCAAATTTTATTAAGTGTCTCCGAAACCAATCACGCTCTTTCTTTTGATAATGCGGAATATCGTACATTACAATTAGATTTTTTGAGGAATCTTTTTTGAAAGGTGAAGAAAAGGTAATATGATAAAAATTCCTCTTTCTATTTTCTCTTTTAACCCGACTCTTTTTATCTTTTAGAAAAATTGGAATACCCAAAGAATTTACCTTTACCCCTTTATAAAATAATTTCTTCTTTGAATTCATATATAAATAATATCACAACTACACATTTACGCCATGGCTGATATGTGTATTAACACATTCTAAATATATAAATAAATATAGCGACTCTCCTTTCAGAAAGCCGCCATAGACCCATTGGTTCAATTTTTTTGCTGACTTACTCTTTTGCCGTAACGAATTAATAGCAAAAGAGCATCCACTATAGGGAGAAGGTAAATCCATCCCTTAAGCGTGTACCCAGTAGCCAATCCTAGTACCCAAATTGCGAGTAAAAGGAAAAATATTTTAAAGAACATAAATCCTCCCAATTATTGTTGAACTGACTTACCAGAAAACGGATTTTATTTGTTTAAAATTATATCACAGTATATTATTAATGTAAATACAATATATAAAAAAATTATTTTGCAATAGCAGCGGCTTCGTCTAATTTTACGGAAAGAAGCTTGGAAGCACCGTCGGAGCCGATGGTGACGCCGTATAGAATACCGGCGCGAGACATTGTTTCCCTATTATGAGTCACAACGATTAATTGAGATTGGTGGGAAAGCTTTTCCAACATATCTCCATATTTGCGGGAATTTGACTCATCAAGGGCGGCATCGGTCTCATCCAACACCAAAAATGGCGGCGGATTCACTTGAGACATAGCGAAGAGTAGGGCGATGGATGTGAGCGACCTCTCCCCGCCGGAGAGCGCGTTTAATTCTTTCACTTTTTTGTGCGGAAGAGAAACATCTATCTCAATACCTTGCTCGGGTACTGTTTCTTCTTCATCTTCTATTTCTGATTCACCTTCTTCCGTTTTTTTCTTTTTAATTTCAGTGACAACGGAAAGAGAGCCTGTACCCCCGCCAAACATCAATGAGAAAAGATTGCTAAACTCCACATTTATTTTCTTAATACCCTCTTTAAATTCTATATCTATCTTTTCTTTCAAGTCTGCCATAAGCGCGCGGAGTGATTCTATGCTTTTTGCCAAATCTTCCATTTCTTTTGCCAAAAAGTTGTCCCGCTCCGTTACTTCCTCAAACTCTTTTATCACTTCGGATCCCCCGGCTCCGCCCGCATCTTCCAATTTTATTTTTATGCGTTCAATTTTTTTTCTCAATTCTTCCTGAGTTTCTCTATCCGTCACCTCGGTACTGAAACCTTTATAGGAAAATATCTCCTGCCCTAACAGAACCTGACCTTCCCGTATCTCATTTAAATAATCGTTTTCCACGTGAGCAAGCTGGTCCTTTCTTATTCTGACAAGATTTAATTCGGACAATATTTTGTTTTTGTCCATTGTAAATTCAAGGCGTTTTACGTCCCCGGACCTCTTTTTATCTTTATCCGCGTCTATTGACGTTTTTAGAGATTCTATTTTTTGGCTAAATTCTTTATCTTTTTCTGTTAAACCTGTTATTTCCGCTTGAATATTTTTTTCAATCTCTTTAGTCTCATTAAAATCTTTTTCATCTTCTTCTTTCCTTTGAGCGATAATACTCCCGCATACAGGGCATTTGCCCGACATTTTCACCCTGTTTTCTTTCAGTTCAAGCATCGCTTGAGTACGCCCAAGCTTCCTTGAAAGCTCGTCTTTCTGCGACCTCAATTCCGATATTTTTCTCTCCATTTCCCGCATTTCCGTATAAGCTCCGTTTTCTTTTTCTTCCGAAACTGCGCCAATCTCCGAAAGGCTTTTCTCCAAGTGGGACAGTTTTTGTTCAAGCACAGCCCTGTCAGCTGATATTATTTTCTTCTCACTTTCCAGATAAATTTCTTCTTTCTTCAGGTATTCCCGGTAGAAAGCCAGAAGCTCCACTTTCATTTCTTTGGCTTTCTCGAATTTATCCATCTGTTTTTTCAAGAAATTCAGATGAGGGGCGTTTTCACGGCGCAGAAGCGAAACTTCTTTCATATTTTCAGTAGTTCTTTCCAATTTGCGTCCCGCTTCTTTTATTTTATATTGATAAATTTTAAGTCCGAGCGCGTCTTCCACCATCTCTCTTCTGTCTTTAGGCGATGCGTTTAAAATTCTATCCGCTTCGCCTTGCGAGATGATATGGTGTCCGGATGAACCGATGTTGACGGAAGATAGAAGATTGTTAATATCTTTCAACCTAACTTCAGAACCATTTAAAATATATTTATTCAGTCCGTCGGAATAAACTTCGCGCGAAATCGAAATGACGTCATAATTTAAATTAATGTCCTCCCCGCTCTCAGGCGAGAGCTTAAAAATTTTATCGGAATTATCGAAATATATGGTGACAGAGGCGCGTGAACTTTTCGGCAAATTCTTGGAACCTTTAAAAATCAAATCAGACCCCAAGCTTCCGCGCATTGATTTTATGGATTGTTCCCCCAAGACAAAACGGAGCGCCTCAACCACGTTGGACTTGCCGGAGCCGTTCGGACCCACGATGGAAACAATAGGATTCTGAAATTCCAAAAATGTTTTTTTAGAAAATGATTTGAAACCGTTTATTTCTAGATTCTTGAGCCGCATATTATTATTCTATCCAATTTTTTATTTTTAATGCAGCTTCGGCTGCCTTCTGTTCCGCTTCCTGTTTTGACTGGCCCTTGCCCTCAGCCACCAAATCAGAACCGAAAAATATTCCTACCGTGAAATGTTTGTCGTGGTCCGGACCCGATTCATGCAGAACTTTGTATTGAGGCGTGACACCGACGAATTCCTGCACTTTTTCCTGCACCAAACTTTTCGCGTCGCGCCAAAGCTTCTTGGAAACAATTTCTTCGGTGTGAGGCAAAACAGTGGAAGTAATGAATTTATTCGCGACATTATAACCTTGGTCCAGATAAACCGCCCCAATATATGCTTCATAAGTATTGGCCAAAATGTACTGTCTTGCTTTACCATTGTCTTTGGCTTCACCTTTAGATAAAAGCAGGTAATTGTTCATTCCTATTTGGAGAGCGATTTCTGAAATAATAACGGCGTTCACTAAAGCCGAACGGATAGCAGTCAACTCCCCTTCGGTATAACTTGGATATTTTTTATAAAGAAAATCAGTAACGATAAGTTCAAGCACGGCATCGCCTAAAAATTCCAGTCGTTCGTTGTGTGAAATAACAGAACCGGGATTTTCATTTATGTAGGAACGGTGAATAAAAGCCTGCTTGAGCAAATTTTTATCTTTAAAAATTATTTTTGTGTTTTTCTCAAAGTCTGAAAATTGAATCATATTATTAAAAAATTATTTCCCTCGGCCATAGACAGGGCGAGGCTTGCTGATAATTTCAATCGCCTTTGTGATAAGAGGAATAATGTCGTTATAAATGCGGAGTTCCGGCAATTCCTTTAATTGAAACCATCGGGCTCCATCTAATCCGCCGGTTTTCTCAAGTTCCAGTTTATGATACTTGCTTTCCGCCAAAAAATAAACCACCTTTTTCAGGATTTTACCGTTTTCCGGATGGGTTGCCACATATTCATTTTCTCCAATTTTTTCTTTTATGGAAATTTCAAGGCCGATTTCTTCCTTTATTTTTTTTATTGTTTCTTCTTCCAGATTTTTGTCATTTTCAATTCTGCCTTTCGATAAAGTCCAATAGCCGAAAACATCATGCACCAGCGCGAATAAAACATCACTGCCCTTATGGGCGTATACCAATGCTCCGCCTAATTTTTCAACCGGCAGTTTTGTGATATCTAATGGTTCATCCGGTTTTTTCTTTTTACTTACCTGCTCTTTGCCCGGCTCGCCGATTTCTTTATAAACGGCACCCAACACGCCGTTGACAAATTTGCCGGAATTTTCTCCGCCGAAAGTTTTTGCCAATTCTATGGCTTCGTTTATGGCCACTTTTGGAGGCACCTGATTCCTGTCGCCAAAAAGGAGTTCAGTCAGACCAATTCTTAAAATATTCCTGTCTACAATAGAGATTTTATCAAGCGGCCAATCCGGAGCGGCTTTTCTTATTATCTCATCCACCACTCCGCTTTTTTTCAATATTTCTTTTACCAGAGAAAAAACAAAAACATCATCCTCCAAACCCGGAGCGAATTCCTTTAGATTTCTATGGAGCGCTTCTTTTGTTTTTTCATCAGTCCAAGCATTGTCTTCCTCTCTAGTGGTCATAAAATCCCACTCAAAAAGTGTTTGCAGAACTATTGATCTTGAAAGGTGCCTATTTGCCATACAAATTAGGTTCTAGCTTCTAGGTTCTAATACCTAACCACTAGCTCCCTAGTAACTAATTATTTAGTCTCCGCCTTTTTTGCCTTTTCTTTCTTTTGCTTCTTTTCCATCTTTTTAACCAAATCCAAAACTTTCATTCCGCGATAAAAACCGCAAGACGGGCAAACAGTGTGGCGTCTTTTTAAACTCTTGCAATTTTCGCACTTAACAAAACTCGTGCTCGCCAAAGCGTGATGAGAACGTCTGTTTTTCGTATGCGATTTTGTACTCCTCATTCGTACTACCATAATGTATCCTATAGTAGCATATTAAGTATAAAAAGCAAAAAAAAATTTTGCGAAATATAAAAATGTGATATTATGAGAATATATGGCAAATACGGATAAACTGCATAATCTCAGACACTCTTTAGCCCACCTTTTGGCCGCGGCAGTTTTAGAGATATATCCCGGCACAAAAAACACTATCGGGCCTTCAATAGAAGACGGTTTTTATTACGATTTTGAATTCAAAAATCCTATTTCGGATAAAGATTTACCTAAGATAGAGAAGAAAATGAGGGAAATTTTGAAGTCTTGGAAAGAATTTGAAAATGAAGAAAAAAGCCAAAAAGAAGCAAAAGAATACTTTAAGAAAAACGAATACAAGATAGAGCTGATAGATGAAATAGAAAAAAAGGGTGAAAAAATAACTTTTTACACTTGTGGCGACTTCACAGACCTTTGCCGAGGCGGACATCTCCAAAATCCAGGCGAAGAGATAAAACCGGATTCATTTAAGCTGGACCGGGTAGCCGGAGCTTACTGGCGCGGGAACGAGAAAAATAAAATGCTCACTCGCATCTACGGGCTCGCTTTTGAAACAAAGGAAGATTTGGAAAAATATATAAATCAAAGAGAAGAAGCAAAAAAAAGAGACCATAAAAAAATAGGAAAAGAGCTCGGATTGTTCGTTGTTTCAGATTTAGTCGGTAAAGGATTACCGATGTATTTGCCAAAAGGAAATATCATCAGAACCGAATTGGAAAATTTTATAAGAAAAGAAAAGGAAAACTTGGGTTATTCTTTTGTGACAATTCCGCACATCGCAAGAAAAGAACTATATATCAAGAGCGGACATATGGGTAAATATGACGCAATGATGCCTACAATGACGGACGAGAACGGAGAAGAATTCGTGATGAAAGCGATGAATTGCCCCCATCATTTTGAAATATATAATGCTGAGCCGCATAGCTACCGTGATTTGCCTTTTCGTATAGCAGAAAATACCACCGTGTACCGCAATGAAAAGTCCGGCGAACTGGCCGGGCTTTTGCGTGTTAAAAATTTAACCCAGGATGACACACATCATTGCATAAGACCAGACCAGATTGAATCGGAAATAGAAATGATTTTCGGTCTGATGCAAAAAGTTTACGGCATATTCGGCTTTAATGATTATAAAGTTGAAATATCCATAAGGGACCCGAAGAACAAAGAAAAATATTTCGGAAACGATGAAGTTTGGGAAAAAGCTGAGAAAATTTTAGTCAATTCCGCGAAAAAAATGGGTCTGAAATACAGCATTGAAGAAGGGGAAGCCGCTTTTTATGGGCCAAAAATTGATATAAAAATAAAAGATTCAATAGGCCGCGAATGGCAATTGGCTACAATACAGCTTGATTTTAACCAGCCAAATAATTTTGAAATGGATTATATTGGAGAGGACGGCAAAAAACATCGCATAGTTGTTCTTCATGTCGCCATCTTCGGGTCATTTGAAAGATTTATGGGCATTTTAATTGAGCATTACGCCGGCGCCTTCCCTCTTTGGCTTTCGCCCGTGCAGGTAAAAGTCATTCCTGTACGCATAAATCATAATGAATATGCTAAGAAAATTTTTGAATTACTGAAAGAAAACAATATCCGCGCGGAATTGGATGATGAGGAAGCAAACCTCGGCGGAAAAGTCCGTGACGCGAAAAATAATAAAATTCCTTATTGGATTGTCATCGGTGATAAAGAAATAGAGGCAAAAAAAGTAACTCTAGAATCCCGTGATAAAGGCCAACTTGGTCAAATGTCTCAAGAAGAGTTGGTTAAGAAACTAACTGAAGAAATCAAAAACAAAAAATAGTATTAGATATCAATCTCAGCCAGTTTGGCGTTACTTTGGATGAAAGATTTGCGGGGCGGGACTTCGGAGCCCATTAAAATTTCAAAGGTTTTATTGGCTTCTTCAGCATCATCAATTTTCACTTTTTTAAGCACGCGATGCGCGGGGTCCATAGTCGTCTCCCAAAGTTCCTCCGGATTCATTTCTCCAAGACCCTTATAACGCTGAATATGAATTTTATTTGACTTTGCTTTTGTTTCTTCCTCTAATCCTTCGGCAGGCTCAGGACCTTCGGCATCCGTTTCAACCTCTTGTATTTCAACGACATCTTTTTCTTTCCCGATAATCTTTATTTTTTCTTCATCAGAATAAGCGTAACTAACTTCCTTGCCTTTTTTTATTTTGTAAAGCGGCGGCTGGGCAATGTAAATGAATCCCGCGTCAATAACTTGCCTGAAATATCTGTAAAAAAGAGTAAGCAAAAGCGTGCGAATATGCGCGCCGTCAACGTCGGCATCCGTGGCAATGATTATTTTATGGTAACGCATCTTGGAAAGGTCAAAAGTGTCCCCGATAGAAGTACCCATAGCGATGACTAGGGCTCTGACTTCTTTGGAAGCGAGCATTTTATCTATGCGCGCGCGCTCAACATTCAAAATTTTCCCGCGCAGAGGAAGTATCGCTTGAGTTCTTCTGTCGCGGCCTTGTTTTGCCGAACCGCCGGCTGAATCTCCCTCCACCAAAAACAATTCCGATTCTTCCGCGCTTTTGCTTTGGCAATCCGCAAGTTTGCCGGGAAGAGTCATACCTTCAAGCGCCCCTTTGCGAAGCACTGAGTCTTTGGCCGCTTTGGCAGCTTTACGGGCTTTTAATGCCAGAATAGACTTATTTATTATGGCTTTGGCGTCATCTGGGTTTTCCTCCAAAAAGCTTGCAAATGCTTCTCCGAATACGGTCCCCACAGCTCCTTGAGCCTCCACAGAACCCAATTTGGCCTTTGTTTGTCCTTCAAACTGTATCTCCCGTAGTTTAACCGAAATGACGCAAGTCAAACCTTCCAAAACATCCTCCCCTGTAAAACCTCCTTCGGATTCTTTCATCATTTCATTCTTCTTGCAGTAAGTATTCAAGGTCCTGGTAAGGGCGGTCTTGAAGCCGGTTACGTGTGTGCCGCCTTCAGCTGTATGAATGTTATTGGCAAAAGGAATAATCCTGTCAACAATGTCATCCACATATTGAAGAGCTATCTCAACACCTACACCGTCCGATTCTTTTTCAACATAAAAAATATTACTCTGAATCGGTTTCTGAAATTTATTATAATATTTTATGAGGGAAATGAGCCCTCCTTCAAAATAAAAAGAAACTGACGGCAATTCAAGTCCAAGCTCTCTGAAATAAAAAACATCGGAGTCATCAAGCCCTTTTTTATTATCCCACTCCCGCGCGTCAATTATTAAAATTTTAAGCCCTTTCACTAAATATGCCTGTTGGCGTATATGGCTGACAATCGTATTCCAATCAAATTTAATATCCTTGAAAATTTCCTGGTCTGGTTCGAAGGTAATTATCGTTCCGTTTAATTTAGAAGGGCCGACTTTTTTTACTGCGGACTTTTTCTTGCCCTGGGAATATTCCTGAATATATTTTCCTCCGTCTTTATGCACTTCTGCTTTGCAATAAATAGAAAGTGCATTCACTACCGACGCGCCCACTCCGTGCAACCCTCCGGAGACTTTATATCCGCTATTTTCTCCGCCGAACTTTCCTCCGGCGTGAAGCGTCGTCATTACGGTTTCCAATGCGGATACCTTGGTCTTCTTATGTATGTCGACAGGTATGCCTCGGCCATTGTCAGCTACACGTATGCGGTTGTTAGGCAAAAGCACGACCTCAATATCATTACAGAATCCTCCCATGGCTTCATCGCGTGAATTATCAAAAATCTCCCACACCAAATGATGCAACCCTTCGGGCCCTGTGGTGCCGATATACATCCCAGGACGCCTTCTTACGGGCTCCAGGCCTTCAAGAACCGATATGTCCGAAGCATCATAATGATGCCCATTTCCGGCATCTTTTTTGGCTTCTTTTTCTTTTGCCATATAAAGATATTATAGCAAAAAACAACTTAAAAAACCAGCATTTTTAGCCTATTTGCCAACTTGAATTTTAGCTTATTTTATGGCTTATTTCGGTAATAAAATAGGGTCGTTGCAGCAATCGCAACGACCCATTTTTAATTGGAATTCCCCGAGAACTTCTTAAGCATTTCGGAGGTAAGAGAAGCACAACATTCCTGATTTCTCTTATATACATACTCTTGAGTTTCTTCATAATCTCTCTGAAGAAACTCTGCACAAATGTGTGAGCCATCTGCAGGATTAAAAATTTTTCCACAATCTTTACACTTTACATTTGAACAACACATAAGAACCTCCAAAAAATTAAATGAAAGAACAATTGTTCCCACTAAACGAGAACACCAGCCTTTTTATTTAGAGGGCTGGTGTTTGTGTTGTTATATTTATTCCAAGTATTTACAGTACAAAAATCAGCCTTCTAAATTGAAGAAAGCTGAACAGCAAGAATTAGTAGCCGAGAAAGAAAATTTATTTTGTTCCGTATTTTTACGCATAGTTAGATTATAGCAATTAGTATAGAAAGAGCAACTACCTTACTTGCCAATCTTTATTTTCTTTTATTTTATCAGTAATTTTTGCCATAATTTCATTTATTTCAGTATCCGTAAGTGTACGTTCATAAGACTGAAAAACAAGCCTGAAAGCATACGATGTTTTGCCATCCTTGGTGAAAGAATCAAATAAATATGGTTCTTGAATTAAAAGCTTTGTTCCATTTTCTTTTAGTATTTTTTTGAGTTTTTCGGAACTTTCTCCTTCCGGCATCCACACGGCAACATCACGAGAAATGAACGGATAAATTGACCACATTTTGAATTTAGTTTCTAGATTATTCCCAACAGAGTCTTTGGGCTCTATTGGGCTAGGTTCTAGTGAAAAATTTGTAGGCATATCTTTACAGAATTCATCTAAACTTTTTTCAATAATCGCTTCTTCATTATTGTAGGCTACATGAATTTCTTCTTTTGGAAACCAAATTGTTCCAACTTCAAAAATCTTGAGGTCTTTAAAACTTTTTATACCTAATAATGGAAGCATATGAAGATTGTCAGATACCGATTCAAGTAGCCCGTCAGCTAAATTCGTTCTTAAAAACTTTTTATCGGACGCGGAAGCCAATACTTCTACTTCCCCTTTATCTCTGAAGGCATAAGTCATAACTTCGCTATAACCATCACTTAGTAATTTATTCCTGGCCCAATTTATTTTGGCATAAGTTTCATTTACCTTTGGTTTGAAATTTATCTTTGGAATTTTTGATTTTATTTTATCGTATCCTAAAATTCTACCAATCTCCTCCGCCATATCCTCTTCTATGGTTAAATCAAGACGTAAAGGTGGAACTATTATTTCAAACAAACCCTCTAAATCCCCCTTGTCATGGGGACTTTTCTTATATTCGAATCTAAAACGTTTTAATATTTTTTCTACTTCTTCGTCAGATATTTTTAACCCTAAAATTTTAGAAATTCTGTCAGCCGAAAAAGAAAGTCTATGCTCCACCTGTTTTTGAGGATATACATCAACAATATCTTCAAAAATAGATTCAGGACACATTTCTAAAACAAGAGCAGAGAATTCTCGCATTGCATAAAATGCTAGCTCCGACGATAAATCATTCTCAAAACGCTTTACCGCATCGGTAAAAATACCGAGCTGTTTAGCCGTTTTCCTGACACTGACCGGGTCAAAATTGGCCATCTCTACAACTATATTCCTTGTATTTTCATCCACCTCGGCAATTTTCCCTCCCTTTACTCCGGCAATAGCAAGAACATTTTTTTCATCTGCTATCACCATGTTTGAAGGATTAAAAGCAACTTTTTTATTATCCAGAGTGGTCATAGTCTCGCCTTCCTTAGCTTCACGAACCAAAATAAATTTGGAAATTTTATCGAAGTCGAAAGCATGAATCGGCTGACCGCAATCAAACATCGTAATATTTGCAGCATCCACGATATTATTAATACTTCGCTGTCCGATAGATTCCAAATGCTGTACTACCCAATCTGGAGAAGGTCCAACTTTCACATTTCTTATGATACGCCCCATATAACGGCGGCATTTGTCGGTTTTTATTTCTATTTTCAAATTTGTCGGTTTTGATTCAGGTATTTTGTACTTCGGTGTAGGGTCAACAAATGGAATATCCAAGAGTGAAGCCAATTCGCGGGCAATACCCTGATGAGAAAGCAAATCGTGCGCTCTGTTCGGCAGGATATTTATATCAAAAATAAAATCACCTTCTTTTTCTTCAACATTTTCCACCTCGCAAAGATGATAAGTGAAAATATCCCGCAATTTTTCTGCTTTTGGAACCTCCGGTATATACAACTTGAGCCAATTATAAGAAATTTTCATAAATTAAAACTGGTTAATTCTTAAATCACCCTGATAAAAAAGCCGGACGTCCGGAATATCCCATTTCACCATTGCGATACGGTCAAGTCCTCCGCCGAAAGCAAAGCCCTGTACTTTTTCCGGGTCAAGTCCAACATTTCTTAATACATTCGGATGAAGCATACCGGCGCCCATAACTTCCAGCCAGCGATTTCTGAATTTCAACCACACTTCCAAGCCTGGTTCAACAAAAGGAAAAAAGCTAGGACGAAACTCCATTTCAACATCATCACCCAGCATCTTTTTATAAAAATGCGTAAGGACGCCTTTCAAATCGGCAATAGAAATATCTTCGCCTACCATTGTGCCGTCTATCTGGAAAAATTGCATTTCGTGAGTGCTATCGGTTGCCTCGTTTCGAAATACCTTGCCTATGGATATGAAGGCGCAGGGCAAATTGCCTTCTTTTCCCGCTTTTTCAATCGCACGGGCTGAGACATTGGTAGTATGCGTACGTAAAACCTTTTCCTTCTGGTTCTTAATAAAAAAAGTATCCTGCATATCCCGGGCAGGATGGTCTTTGGAAACATTCAGGACGTCAAAATTGTACCATTCACTTTCGAGTTCCGGACCGGTGGCAATTTCAAAACCGAGCGAGGAAAAAACTTCATAGGCTTGGTCTGCCAGCATTAACAGCGGATGTTCTCTGCCTTTTTGGATTTCTTTGCTCATTTATTAAGCAAAATATATCACAAAAAGTACTTTTTTGCTATAATCTGTAAATGCGAAAAACTTACTGGGTTCTTATAATTTTAATAATTTTCTTTGCTCTTTTAGGCCTTTATTTAGGCTGGCTGGACAACGGCCCAAGATTTTAGATCTTACACCATTCGCAGTCTTTTTTGTTGCAGCCCTTTTTAAGAAATTCCATGGACAGTACATCTTCAGCGCAAATGTTTATCTCTTCTTTTAATTTATCAACATTTTCTTTCTTAACTTCAAAAGTGTACTGCTCAAACTTTCCCTTTCTGTTTTTTTCTACAAAATCAAGAATACTCTTATTTATTACAAATTCCCTTTTATCATAATTTGTAAGCAGTAGTTTATAAAAAATTAGCTGCCTTTCGTAATCGGCTTTTTGTTCTTTTGTTTTTTCAGAAAAAGAACGCCCTGTTTTATGATCAATAATATTTACATTTGGCGAAAATAAATCATTAACATATTCTATTTTGTCTATAATACCACTGATAGTTATGATGTTTTTATCATTAAGCTCAAAATCTTTCTCAATCAGAAACTGCACATCCACTTTATATGTCCAGCTTTTGGAATATTCATCATAATATTCCGACAATGCCTTTTCTCCCCTTTCCCTGAACTTTTCTTCGTCCCGTTCCGGCAAGTTAAACTTATTCAGACCTTTATCAAATTCTTCCAAAAGCACTTTCTTGGACAGTATCTTTAATTCTTTCTTTGATTTTTCAAAAAATTTATTCAGAGCATAATCAACGATGCTCCCGAATTTTAAGGTCGGAGAATACAGGTCAGGGATTCTTATGAGATTTTTATACAAATATTTTTTAGGGCAATCTAGATAATTATTAAGAGCGGAAACATTAAGCCCTCTTTTGAAAAAGAGCTGGCGCAAGTATTCCTTGTCAAACAAGGAAGCCGATGTTGCTTCCGAATCCATAAAAGACGCAAGTTTATCAATATTCTTACCCTCAAAGTTTTTCATTATTTCTTCTTTCTTAAAAGACGAGTTTATTTCCTTTACGAATTCAGATTCCTCGTGCTCCCGGCCATCATTATCCGTCCGAGCAAAAGAAATGGATAATTCCTGCTTGGCGCGCGTCATAGCCACATAAAAAAGCCTTCTTTCGTCTTCTATGTCGCCGTCGTATTGATAAATAGGCAGAGTAATACTGCTGCCTCCGCGGCTGCCTTCCCAGGAACTCCTTGTGGCATTTATTATATAAACATATCCAAATTCTCTGCCTTTGGAGCCATGAGCAGTCATTAAAGATACGCCTTCAATAATTTCCGGGTCGGTGCTTTTTATATCCAAGTTATATTTAGCAAATGAGTCTATAAAATAAATAAAATCGGCGAGACTGTAATCCTTCTTTGTCCGATTCTGGCTTTTTATTTCATCAAGAAGTTTATCCAGCTTCACGAGTTGTAGACGACTATCCGTAGAATTAATCATATAGCGCATGTATCCAGTTTTTCCTAAAAATATTTTGAAAAAATCTGGAAAATTTTGATTCAAGGACTCCGTCTTTAACTCTTTAATAATTTTTGCGAGATTGGAAAAAGTTTCCGTATTTTTTACTCCAATTTCCTTCAGAATTTTTTTGTCCTCAATAATGGCGAAAAGATGCTTTTTTTCCTGTTTGCGTAGAGATTTGAATTTATCTAATATCCTGACAGCATCATAAGCGTCAAGATCTAAAAATTTGGCAAAAAAAACTTTTCCCAGAAAATGGTCGTCATTGGGATTAAAAACAACCTTCAGGATATTTACCAGATTTCTGATATTCGGGTCGTCCAATATTTTATCCTTGGAAAAGATGGTATAAGGAATCTTGTAAAAATCAAAAATAGTTTTAACATCGGAAACGTTCTTATTGGCGCGGTAGAGGACGGCAATCTCGCTCGGTTGCACACCATCTTTTATTTTTGACCTTATCTCCTCAGCAAAATATAGGAGCTCAAATTTATAATTTGAAAATTCACGGACATTAATCCTTTTATTTTCTTTTGTGTTGGAATGGAGATTGGAATGGAGATTGGAATGGAGACGAGTACTGCTTTTTAAACCTTTAGATTTGGCTATAAGACTATGCGCACCATCCAATATATCCTGGGTTGAACGATAATTTTCAGAAAGTGTAATTGATTTTATATCCTTATATAAATCACCAAATCTGGAAAAAGTTTCCGCGCTGGCACCTTGAAACCTGTAAATGGACTGCTTTTCATCTCCTACGGTAAAGATATTTGGCTTGCCTTCCAAATGCGGAGCGTCTGTCAAAAATTCAATTATGGCATTTTGCCCCTCATTCGTATCCTGATGCTCATCTACCAGAATATACTGATATTTTTCCTGCACATCCGATTTAAGGTTCTTATTCTCTGAAAATTCGTGAAGTACATAGAGTATCATATCGGAAAAGTCGTATAGTCCTCTATTTTTCAACTCTTTTTGGTAAAGAGAGAATATTTCCCCAAGCTCTCTGGATTTTTCTATTTTTTTATTCACTTTTTCTTCTTCAGCCGGTTTTATACTGCCTTTCTTATATCCCCCAAAATCTTTTTTGTAATACAGATTTTCATCGGCAAGGAGAGCATTCTTCCATAGTGGTAATTTTTTAATAAATTCTTTCTCCGATAATCCTTCCTTTTTTATCGCCAGTATGCCATCCACTATTTTATTCAAAAAAGAAAATTCGTCGTGGAAAGAGACAAGATGCTGGAATTTATTATTTTTTATAATAGATTCAATAATTTCAACCCTTTCCAAATCACCTATTACTCTGCCTCCTTCAAGTTCTTCAAAATAAAAAGGGAATTCTTTTATAACATGCTCGCAAAAAGCATGAAAAGTAAAAATATTCACCCGATACGCCCTGTCACCGATGATTTCAATAAGTTTCTCTCTCATCGTTATAACTCCGGAAGTCGTATAAGTCAGCGCCAAAATGCTTTCCGGAGCCGTATCGGTCCGCATCAAAATATTCGCTATCCGGAAAGTCAATATTTTGGTTTTACCCGTCCCTGGCCCTGCCACCACCATCACGGGTCCGTCTATGGATTCTACCGCTTCCCTCTGGGCGGTATTGAGTTTTTTGTATTCTTCTTCAAATCTTTTTGAAGTCATCAGTACATTATATACCAATTTTATTCCGTCGTTATTCCGTCAAATTCTTCGTCATTTTCCTTTTTTTCCGCCTCTTCTTTGGTGGCCCGCACTATACCGTCTTTATGGTGAGCCGGAGAGTAAATGGTGTAAAGCTTCAAGTCTTCCAGACCGGAAGTGTTTATTATATTATGCTCTGCTCCGGCCGGGACTATGATGACTGACCCGTCGCCAAGCTCGTAGAAATTGCCGTCAATGATGCATTTACCCTGTCCTTTTTCAAAACGAAAAAACTGGTCGTTGTCTTTATGGACTTCCATACCAATTTCTTCATTCGGTTTCAAACTCATCAAAACCAACTGGCTGTGTTTCCCAGTGTATAAAACTTTGCGGAAATTATTATTTTCCAAAGTTTCTTTTTCTATATTCGCGTTAAATCCTTTCATAAAATTATATTCATAGTTATTTATAATACCCACGACTTAGTGTAATTTTAGCACAAATAAAAACTTTGCGGAGATACTCGTGTTAGGACTTTTCACTGACAAGCCCTGTAAGGTTATTTTTAATAATTTTATTTTACCACAACGACGTATCTCGTGCGACTTTAAAAAGTGACAAAAGTGACACGGGACTGAGGTTAAAGGTTACATTCAACTGTAACTTTTGTATATAAAACCTATCTTAATTTCTCTAAGATCAAACGCTTTATTTCTTCTTTATTAAAACTCCCATTATTTCCAAACCTTAAAAGAGATAATCCTGATTCCTTAAGAATACGCTCTACCTCTCCATCTCGTCCTTTCCGATCTTCTCTTTCGTGTGTTCTATCATCCAGTTCAATAGCAAGAATTGGTTTGATATACGCCTTATCACAAATAACAAAATCAACTGACTTTTCATCGATATGACGGAATGCACCTCTCCAATTTTGTCCTACAACCTTATTATCTAAAATAGTTGAAAGGTGTATTTGTGGAAACACATAATATTGATTTCCCACTACTTCAACAAGAATATCAAAAAACTCATGTTCTGCTCGACTCATTAAAAAGTCTTTTTTCTTGTAATTATATGGAGATTTACTTGGCTTATCTTTTTCATTAAATATGTCTGGAAAATATTTCTTAAGAACTATAAAAACAACCGCTATTAAAACTACAAGGATAATTAGATTGATCATTTGTTCATTGTATCAAAAGTGTATTAATTTTCACAGGATATAAAGTCTATTCTAGTTTTAGAACCATCAAACATCTTGTCATCAAGAGAATAGGATTCTAATGGTTCTAATGCCAAAGCACTTAATTGAAGAGTTCTGTATAAATAGCCAATAAATGTACCAGAGTATCTATATCTGAAAACACATCTTTCTAATAGGGCTACTAATTCCTTTTCATAACCACGCCATCTCTTTAAATATTTACTTTCCTCTAGCCACTTATCTATTATAAAAACATATAGGTCTTTAATTTTTACCAAAGCAAGAGTGTTACCTTTTTGAGCTAGTCTAACCAATAAAATACTTATTCTGTCACAAACAAGTTCGTCTTCTTTGTTTATTCTACTTACAAAAGTATAAAGTTTATCTTTATGAGTATTTAATATTTGATTTAGTTCTTTCTCGTCTTTGTAAAATTCTTGATCTAGATATCTTTTTCTTTTCGAACATTTATTCCATTTTCCTTGGTATGACTTATCAAGACTTATTGTTACCGTGTCCCAATCAATGGAATTTTCTATTATAAATTTGTAAGAAGCTGGTGAGTTTGTTTTAATCCATTTTTCATTAATAGTTGTGGGCTTTTTCTTTTCAATATGAAAATTTATTTTCTTCGCTACTTGTTCCAGTGACCTCATTAAAGTTATGCATGATTATTTATAACCTTTTTATTTACATTTCTTTAATGAAAATGAGCCAATGTTGTTTCTATCTCTTCCAGAATAGTATTCAGATTCTATTGTTTCTGAATCAATTATCTTAGCTGTGACTGATCCACAGTGCATATGCATTGTTTCAGGACTGCTGTCCTTTGGGCTATTCATATATTGGTAATGTATTCTCGCTGTATCAAAATGATCAACTGTCATTGATGCCTCAAAACTATATGATTCTGATGTTTCCGTTGCTAGATAAATTCTAATATGTGTCCATGTTTGCTTAACTTTAAATTTTTTTATATCAATCGGACCTGTCGAGTGTTGAGATAAGGAATTTAATATTCCAGTCCAATTTCCTTCGACAACAGGAGTTTTGATAAGTCCTATTTTTCTTAGTATCTCTTTTTTCCAAAACCATGAATCAAAGAGTTTATATAAAATCCCGTAGAATCCTATAACAGATGGAGCTTCAATCCACCAAGGAATACTAAAAACTTTGTCTGAAAATAAGGAAAGCCCCCACGCTAAAAGGATTGCCAATATAGCAAGATAAAATGATACTATTTTATGCTCTTCTGAATTTATTGAATAATTATGCATACCATTCATTCCATAATTTTATTAAAGCGTCTAATGTAACACGTGCATCTACTTCATTCCAATAGGTATCATCTGTTCCAAATAACGGATGCATTTCGTGTTGGCACACCAGAGTAGAAAAATTTACTGAATGAAGATGATTAACTACATTACAAAAAGTTACAGTAAGATCACTTTCAAATAAATTTGAAGGAACATTATAAACCATACACTGAAGAAAGTATGAAGGGGCTACACCTTTTTGTAATTTTCCATTATCAACTAAGTAGCTTACAGCATTTTTAAATATTCTCACAGTTGGTTTAAATAATTTCTTTGTATCATCATGTTTGGTTACACCATTTTGATAGTGATGTTCTGGAAAGTTAAATATTGTTTTATTTGTTGTTTTGTGATTAAAAGATACACCTACTTCTTTTCCATGATCGTATATGCCATTAAAATATGAATATTTTCTATAAGAAATAACAGGGACAACATCTGCTCGAAGTCTTCCATTATTAGGTAATATTTTTATAGATTTGTTTCCTGTTGTATCTACAAAAGCATTACCAAAATATAATTGAAGTGCTTTTATAACATCATTTCTTAGATCATAGAAACCATAAGAAGCCGACCCATAAGTTTGCTCATGTAGCTGGAGTTCTGAATAACTAAGATCGTTTTTATTTGAATGGAATGCACCAGTATGTTCAACAACGATATCAACATCACTATCTCCACGAATGTTTGTATCATTTGCATATGAACCCTGTAAATAAATCTTTATTTCTTTTGACTTAATACGATCTAAAATTGGCGAATTACTATGTTCCAATGCATTTCTTATTGACTGGTAAGTATTACTTGAACTAATTGTTGGACCTGGATTAGACCATGTTTCAAGTTGAGAATGAGGAATGGGCATAAAATTTTAATACTAGATGGTCTTATGATTAGAAGCTATCCACTCTTTAATTCCTGTGTGGGTTCTGATACTTGAGGGAACTTCTGTTCTAATAATTTTTTCTAGATGTTGAAGAGAAGGTATGATATTACTGCTATCCCAATTCCAAGTTTTAGCTAGGCTATTTATAAAATAAAGCATTTCGTAACCTTCTGAACGATTTAATTCTGCATGATCAGTTCCACCAATTATTTTTGGGTTATCATGGTCTGCTCTAGCAATCCACTTATAATCTCCGTAAACCATTTGACTTTGTGTGTACAACATAAATTTAATTCAAATCAGAAGGAAGCACAGCCACGACAACCCCCTGAATTTTACAATTATTTGTTAATATAATTGGCTTGTGTATAGGATTTGTTGACCTTGGTCTTAAAATCACTACATCGTCTTTTTTTTCTAAAATTTTTACAGTAGCCTCTTCATCAATTAAAGCTACAACTTTTTCTCCATTGTCAGCAGTTTCTTGTTGTCGAACTAAAAGAATATTTTTATCATTTATTCCTGCCAGATTCATAGAATCCCCGGTAGCTCTTAAAAGAAAATAATTTGATCCTTTCTTTGCTAAAGCAGTTGAAACAGGAATATAAGTTTCAATATTTTGTTCTGCCAACATTGGTGTACCACAAGGTACTGCTCCAACTAAAGGAATATTAATCGTTGAGACAGAATTTGGTTTTTCAAAAGCGATAGAAAATATTTTTCCATTTTCTCTTTTTATAAAACCATCTTTTTCAAGACGATCTAAAATTATACTGGCAGATCGAGGAGATTTACCTCCTGTAACCTCATTTATCTCCCTTAGGGAAGGACCTATACCGCTGTTAATGAACATATTTCTTATAAATTTAAGCACTGCTATATCTTTATCCCTTGTGTTTTTATTCATAATAGTATAAGATAGTATACACCTAAGTATAAATAAAAGCAAGTATAAAAAACACCATGGAATACACATTAAAATTAAAACCAACTGAAAGAGTACTAGGCATGAAATACAGAACTATTCTGTTAACTGATATTACCTTGCATACAGCACCAAAACGACCAAGTACTTTTATTGGAAAAATAAAAAAGGCTTTTAATATGTTTGGTGTACCAGGTAGAATATATCAGCCAATGGAAAAACCTGAATTTCAAAAAGAAAATCCAGGTACTTGTAAAATGAGTATATTAAACTATCTACAAAAAGATCCGAACTTTATAAAATACATTGCAGAAGAACGAGAGAAAGGTGTTGAGGTAGTGATTCAAATTCCAAAAGTAGGCTTACCTATTTTTGCAGGGAAAGACACGGTCGAATTTATTAAAAGTAAAAACGGTCAAAGAATTCTCCGTGGGATTGATAAAAATAAACCCTCGGATTAAAATATAAAGGTTTGTTAATGCGTAGTAAAAAGTAGAATAGTGTATCGTTTAAAAACCATGCCTATTCCGCGCAAGAAATAGATTGAAGTTATCGAACTTTTATTTATTTCGTGTACGGAATAGGCTTTTTCTATTTCTATACATTTTATTAAAGATAAATTAATAAAATAACTATGCAAAAACAACATATTGCAGATCCGATCCGCTCCGATTTTATATTGGCGGTATCGGATATAAAACTCGTGCCGGAGTTTATCAAATTTACCATTTGGTCGGCTACTCCAAGACAATTTCGAGAAATCAAAACTCAAAAAGGATTTGCTAAGTCAGTCGGAGTGTGTGAAGACACACTTGGTGATTGGAAAAAACATCCTCAGTTTGGAATTTTAGTTTTTCAAGCCATGAAAGAATGGATTAAAGACAGAATCCCTGACGCGATTGGCGGATTGTATTTAAAAGTTTCTGGTGAAAAAGCAACAGGTAAAGATGTTGAGATGTTTCTTCGAATGGCTGGAACCGAAATTATTAACAAAGATAATAACAAAAAATATCATGACTAAATTAATATGGCACGTTGAAAAAAGGCTAGTTAAAGATCTAAAAAATTGGTCTAAAAATCCTCGTAAAATTATTACGGCAAATTTTAATCGATTAAAGGAAAGAATTACCCAACGTGGATTTCACGATGTGATTAAAATTGATACTGACAATACAGTACTTTCTGGGAATCAAAGAAAAAGAGCGTTACTTGAATTGGGAATAAAAGAAGTTATAGTCCTTATGCCTAATCGTAAACTTACCGAAGAAGAAAGAGATAAAATTGCCTTAGAAAGCAACACCAACGATGGCGAGTGGGATTTTGAAGCACTTAAATCTTTTGATTTAGGTATTTTGACTGATATTGGATTCAATCAAATGGAGTTAGCTAAATTCTGGGATGAAGAGGTTGAAGTTAAAAACGATAACTTTGATGTTGAAAAGGAAATCAAGAAAATAAAAGAACCTAAAACAAAATTAGGTGACCTTATTATTCTTGGTAACCACAAAATCCTTTGTGGCGATTCTACTAAACCTGAAAACCTTAAAAGATTACTGGGTGACGAGAAAGTGTCCATGATCTATTCAGATCCTGTCTACAACCTCGACATAGACTATGATGGCGGAATTGGTGGAAATAAAGAATACGGTGGTAGTGTAAAAGATTCTAGAACTTTTGAAGAGTATAAAACTTTCATTCGTGAAAGTTTGGAATCAGCACTTGCTGTATCATATCCTAGTACTCATGTTTTCTATTACTGCGATCAGGTGTATATAGGATTAATTCAAGATGTATATCGTTCGTTTGGTATTAGTAATAAGCGAGTGTGTTTATGGTTAAAAAATAATCAAAACCCTGTACCAAAAATATTCTGCAACAAAGCATATGAACCTGCTGTATATGGTGTGCGTGGGCGACCATATCTTGCCGAATCAATTACTAATCTTAATGAGGTATTAAATAAAGAATTTGGAACAGGAAATGAGCTTGTGGCTCAAGTGGATGATTTTCTGGAAATCTGGACGGCTAAACGCCTATCAGCCAAGGATTATGAACATGCAACTTCTAAACCAATAACCCTTCACGAAAAGGCTATAAAACGCTGTACGAAGCCCAATGACATAATTTTAGATAGTTTCTTGGGTTCAGGTAGCACTCTCCTTGCAGGCGAACAATTAGGTCGAAGAGTGTATGGCTTAGAGCTTGAGCCAAGTTTTTGCGATTTAATGATTAAGCGTTACGAACTATTTACTGGTAAAAAAGCTCGAATCGAACATGAAAAAGATTAAACTGCAAAATCAATTCTTCGAAGAATTGAAAAAAGTTCCTATTGTACAAGTTGCCTGTGAGAAGACAGGACTATCTCGCAATAGTGTATATCGTTGGAAAAAAGATGATAAATCTTTTTCTGTCAAAATGGATCAAGCCATGTCTGTTGGCGTTGCTTTTGTGAATGATATGTCAGAGAGTCAACTCTTAACAATGATTAAAGAGAAAAATTGGTCAGCAATTTCTTTTTGGTTAAAACACAGAAATGATAATTATAGAGATAAGGTAGAAATCACCACAAAAGAAGACAAAGAAGAACTTACTCCATCACAAGTAAAAATAGTAAAACAAGCACTTAGACTTGCCTCAATTACCAAGTCGAAATCAATTAAAAATATTAATGAGAAGAAAAATCATGATTAAAATAATTGAAAATAATTTGGTGAATAGAATGATGAAAGATAGACTCGTAAGAACATCTATCACAAGAGATAGTTTCTTGTACTTCTTCCATTTCTATTATGCTCATTATGTGAAATACGAAACAGCAGATTTTCAGAAAGAAATAATTCATCATTTAGAAAGTAGTGATACAGAGAATTTATATGTTGTTGCCTTTCGTGGATCTGGTAAATCTACAATGGTGACAACCGCATATCCGATATGGGCAATACTTGGAAAACAACAGAAGAAATTTTGTTTGATTTTCTGCCAGACTAGAACACAAGCAAAACAGCACATGATGAATATAAGAAGTGAACTTGAGGGTAATGATTTGTTAAAAAGAGACTTGGGACCATTCCAAGAGCAAAGTGATGAGTGGGGTTCGTATTCATTGGTGTTTAATAAAAGTAATGCTCGTATTACTGTCGCCTCTACAGAGCAAAGTATTAGAGGAATTAGACATAATGAGCATAGACCTGATCTAATAATCTGTGATGACGTAGAAGATGTACAATCTACAAAAACACGTGAGGGGCGAGATAAGACATATCAGTGGCTATATGGAGAAGTAATACCTACAGGAGATCGTAAGACCAGACTTATTGCTGTTGGTAATCTTTTACACGAAGACTCTCTTCTTATGCGTATCAAGGAAGATATTGAAAACAAGAGATCAAGAGGTGTATTTAAAAAGTACCCATTGCTTGACGAAGATGATGTTTGTTTATGGCCTGGGAAATATCCAACAATAAAAGATGTGGAGGATGAAAAAATGAAAGTAGCTAGTGATGTTTCGTGGCAACGTGAATATTTACTACGTATTATCCCAAGCGATGATCAGGTAATTTATCCTGAATGGTTTCAGTATTACGACGATCTTCCTGGAAAAAGTCACAAAGCATATCGTGGCACTTATGCCGGAGTGGATTTAGCTATCTCAACTGAAGATTCTGCTGATTTCACTACGATTGTGTCTGCACATATCTATGGTCGCCGAGAAAAAATGAGGATATATATTTTGCCTAATCCGATTGTGCAAAAAATTAATTTTCCTGCGCAGGTTGAATTAATGAAAAACTTTAAGAATACCCAAATGCCCAGACATCAGGACAAACTTTTTGTTGAAAGTGTTGCATATCAAGAAGCGTTACCTCAAATGTTGGAAATGCAGGGCATAGAAGCGGAAGCAATTAAACCCAAGGGCGACAAAAGAACCCGTCTTGCTTTGACATCCACTTCCATAAAATCGGGAATCGTTAAATTTCCAAGACATGGTTGCGAACAATTAATAGAACAGTTGGTTGGGTTTGGTGTTGAGAAACATGACGATCTAGCAGACGCTTTTTCACTACTAATAAATGCGACGCTTGATAAACACTCCCATGAAGGAACAATTCTACTGGCATGGCTTGGAGGCGATGACGACGATACTGTATATTACAGTGATTATGTAGATGTTGAATAATTTATAGAATCTTTTTTCCATCAAACAAGATGCTTTTTACTGTTCCACCTTTTCCATCCCTATAATCAAGTTGAACTTCCCATTGGTTGCGTATCATCGCACTATAGCTATTTTGGCTGTCTACATAACCATTTACAGCCCAAACATCTTTTAAGTTTGAAAGCTCGTACGCTTGCACATCAACAAACTTAGCTGTTGAGGGAGTCTTCAAGGTCTTTTTTATAACATCCTCGGCAAACACAATAGATATAACTTTTCTATCGCTAGTTGTTTGTTCTGGAGAGGACGTATTTACTGATGTATTAGTTGAACTAGAGCTAGGTGCCGAAGAATTCATATTAAAAATTCCTATGAAAAATAGAAGTATAAGAATTGTAACTAATATTTTCTTGCCAGAATTCCAAACGTAAACTTTTCCATGACAATTGGGACACTTTGACGCTTCCCAATCTATTTCTGTCTTGCAATGTGGGCACTTCTTTTTCGTACCTTTTTTACTCTCTTCATCTTTCTTAAATTTCTTCCATAGAAATACTACGATTGTCAATGAAAGAGTTATCTGCCAAGCGAATATCAAACCGATCAAAATAAGTAAAGCTACAGCTATAAATTTTACTGGACTCTTTTTATACAAAACAGTTAGATCTTGTATTATCTTCATAAATTTGGACGGATTTTTACCTAGTAGGTAGCAAAAAGCTCCTAGCCAGGTCGGCAAACCCCGTAGGGAGTGCCCATACCTCTTTCGAGATATGACCGTCCAAAGTGAACCCTGACTAGGAGTTCTTTACTTTGGACGGATTCATCAACCATATCCTTTGAAAATCAAAGGGGTTAGGTTATTTAATAATATTAAATTGTTAATGAAATGATAGCATTTTTAAAGCTATTATTCCAGACCGATCCTATCGCAAACAAGTCATTTTGTTAAGGAAAGTTACCAACAAGTTACCAACGATCAAGGCTTAGCAGATAGCTCTTTCTCTGACATCATTGGTGTATGGAAACAATAACAACAGCTCAGTTTGAGCGTCCAATTATTAGCCAAATCCAAAAAATTAAATATGTCCTATATGCTAGAAAAAGCACCGAATCTGAGGAACGCCAAATTTTATCCATTGATTCTCAAGTTAAAGAAATGCTTCAATTGGCGGAACGTGAAAATTTAGAAGTAGTTGAAATTAGAAAAGAATCACATAGTGCTAAAGAATCAGGACAGCGACCTGTATATAAAGAAATATTAGAAGATATTAGACGAGGTAGATTTAATGGAATTCTGACTTGGGCACCAGATAGATTAAGTAGAAACGCGGGTGACTTAGGATCAGTAGTTGATTTAATGGATCAACAGCTTTTGATAGAGATTAGAACCTATGGACAACATTTTAAAAACTCACCAAATGAAAAATTTCTTTTGATGATTTTGTGTTCTCAGGCAAAACTAGAAAATGATAACAAAAGTGTAAATGTAAAACGAGGATTGAGAACTAGATGTGAGATGGGGTTAAGACCAGGGGTAGCACCTACTGGTTATCTAAACCAGAAAATGACTGACAAAAAATGTGAAGTGCTAGTTGATCCAGAAAGAGCTTCAACTATTAAAAAGATGTTTGAAAAAGTAGCGTATGATCACTGGAGTGGAAGAAAAATATATAACTGGTTAAGATTTGAATTAAATTTCAGGACAGCAGTTGGTAAGAAACATCTTAGTTTAGGAAATATTTATAGGGTTCTTGATAATCCGTTCTATTATGGAGTATTTGAATACCCTAAGAAATCAGGTAACTGGTATACGGGAAAACATGAACCGTTAATCACTAAAGAATTATTTGATTTAGTTCAAGAGCAAGTTAAAAGTAACGTACTTAGAATAGAAAACAAAGAATTTGCTTTCACTAAAATGATGACTTGTGGGCTTTGTGGATCTGGAATATGTGCAGATGAGAAATTTAAGAAATATAAAAATGGCACGATTACTAGATATGTATATTATGGCTGTACTAAAGCCCGAGGTGCTGATTGTAAGTGTGGCTACACTGAAGAAAAAGATATTCTTAAACAGTTTGAAGAGTTAATTGAAAAGATAGACATTAACGAGATACAGGTTAAAGAAAAAATAAAAGTTGATGTAGAAAAATTTACAAAATTGCAAAAATTCCTTTTGGGAACCAAAGAAAAAATTAATATACCAAATATTGATATTAGAGGGTACGCCAAGTATGTCTTAAACGAAGGGAGTGATATTGAGAAGAGAGAATTACTAGGATGCTTAAAGGGTAAAATATCACTAAAAAATAAAACAATATCACTGGAAAGAAACTAATTTTTCTCACAAGTATTACAAACTCCAAAAAGTTCCAAGGAGTGTTCTTTTATATTTTTGAATTTTGAAGCTTTTGCTACAATATTTTTTATCAAGCGATTTTTATCACAAACCTCAAAATCTTCCACTGTGCCACAGTTGGTGCAGACTATATGGTGATGATGTCCGGTATTGAGTTCGTAACAAACTGCATCTTTATGCAAATCTATTTTCTTTACTAATTGTTTTTCTTCAAACGAGGCAAGAGTTCGATAAAGAGTAACAAGATCCATATTTTTTAATCGCTTATTTATTTCTTGTGCTGTTTCAGGATGTTTTACTTCTCTAAGCGCCTTAAGGACAGCTAGTCTTGGACTAGTACTTTTAAGTTTCACATCACGAAGTATTTTTTTAAAATCTTGTTTTTCTTTCATATTAATTATGTTTAATTATATAGATAATAAAGAATATAGCCAACATTATGAGTACGATTGTTCCACCCGCTGAAAGATTAAAATAAAACGAAGCAAAAATACCAGCAATCACCGAGAAGATTGAAATAATTTCTGCGTACATGACTGTTTGAAGAAAACTCTTTTTAAGTTGTAGGGCAGAAATAACAGGTATAACAATTAAGGCACCAATTAAAAGTACTCCTACAATCGGAATCGCTAAGGATACCACCAGTGCTGATAAAACAATCAGTAAAATATTTATTTTGCGTACAGGAATTCCAGACACTTGTGCCGCTTCTTCGTCAAAAGTCACATAAAGAAGTTTTTTATAAAACAACGTAAGAGTGATTATCACCAAAATAGCCAATCCTAAAATTGTGTAAACATCTCCTACGGTAACAGTTACAATACTACCAAAAAGATAATTGAATAAATTAGAGTTAAATCCATTAGCCATGGAAAGTAAAACTACAGCTAGTGCAAGACTGCCAGAAAGAAACAAGGCGAGAGCCGATTCTCCGTATATAGTTTTTGATACTCGCAATCGTTCTACTCCTAGTGAAGCCAATACCGTAGCCCCCAATCCAGTTATAACAGGAGAAATGCCAGTGAGAACACCAATTGCAATTCCCGCCAGAGATACATGGGCAAGAGTGTCTGCAATCAATGAGTATCGTTTTAATACAAGAAATATCCCTATCAAGGGAGCAATGATAGCAATAATTATTCCTGCCGATAGCCCATGCAATATAAAAGTGTAGTTGAAAATAGACATTTTAATGATTATGACTGTGAGGAATAATTACTTGCACATTTTCTAATATATCTTTCTTTTCGTTTTCTTTTAGAAATTCATCTGGACTTGTATGACACACGAGAGTTTTGTTGACACAAGCTATATGCATGGCTTCTTTGGTTATCATTTTAATGTCGTGAGAGATTAAAACTAAGGTGAGGTTTTTATCATGATTAAGTGTTCTTAAAAGAGTATAGAATTCATCATGCATCTTTTGATCAATACCCGTTGTCGGTTCATCTAGAAATATTATTTCTGGATTTGAAACTAATGCTCTAGCAATAAAAACACGTTGTTGTTGTCCACCAGATAAATCTCCGATTAAACGGTCACGATATTCCCACATATCTACTTGCTCAAGTGATTTTTGTACAGCAGAACGATCTTTGTTGTTTATTCCACAACAGATAGGAAGAGAACCGTAAAGTCCCATTATTACCACATCGTATACTGTTACTGGAAAACTCGAATCAAAATTAGTCACCTTTTGTGGAACGTAACCGATTTTATTCCAATCCTTGAATTCTCCTAGAGGTACACCAAAAAGATTAATGGAACCGCTTTCTGGTTTTAATAAACCCAACATTATTTTTAGTAGTGTAGTTTTGCCTGCACCGTTCGGTCCAACAACCCCAAGATAATCTCCTTTGTGAACAGCAAAACTGATATTTTCAAGCACACGTTCGTTGCTGTAAGAAAATGAAATATCTTTTACTTCTACTATATTTTTTGTATGATCTACTGTTTGCATTGTAATACTAACTCAAGATTCTTTAAGTTACTTTCCATTACTGTTATATAATTATAACCTTTTGCGAGATCTTCTGGAATTATTCCCTCAATTGGGTCAAGAACCATTGTTTTCGTTCCAGTTTCTCTAGCGATTGTTTCTGAAAGTTTTGGACTAACTAAACTTTCAAAGAAAATATATTTTATATTATTCTTTTTTACAAAATCTGCGACATCTGCAAGTTGTTTAGGTGATGGTTCGGCATCAGGGGAAAGACCTGAAATTGGAACTTGGGTTAAGCCATAAGTGGTAGCAAGATAACCAAAAGCGGCATGAGAAGTAATAATATCTTTTGAGGCACAATTTGCTAAACCATTTTTGTATTCTGTATCAAGGGTTGAAATATCTGCTTTAAGTTTTGCTTCGTTATCTTTATAGTAATTTACATTTGTTGGATCGACTTCAATAAATCCTGCAAGGATTTTATCTGCCATTTCACTTGCAAGAGGTGGGGAGAGCCATGTGTGTGGGTCAATAACATTATTACCATCTTCTAATACATTTTGAGTCATTAAATCCTGCCCTACAGTAATAACCGTTGTATTTTTAGGATCAATATTACTTTGAATATCTTTGCTCCAAGCTTCAAGACCAGTTCCTTGTAAAATGAGAAGCTTACTATTTTCAATTGAAGCGATGTCGCTTGGTGTTGGTTCGTAATCGTGAGGTTCAGCTCCAGCAGGAGTAATGTTTATAACATTTGCCTTATCTCCACCAATTTGCGAAGCGAAATAATAAAGCGGATAAAAACTAGCAGTGATTTGGATTTTGTTTGTAGAATTTTTTGAAACTGGTTTTCTGTTACTAATTAATAAAGTCAAAATTCCTATAAATACTATGCCTAATATAATGCCACTTATATATTTTTTATTCATATTTTTATAACTTAAAATTAATAATAATTTCTTTTAACTATTACAAGTAGTATATACTAAATGCAAATAGTTTGCAACAACTTGACAGTTAATAAGTAAAAATACTATACTCACTAATTATAAGTTAATGCAATTAAATTGCAATTAGAAATATGAATAAAAATGTCTTTAGGGCTGTGGGAGTATTAATAATAGCTATAATCTTTTCACTACAATCAAATACAGTTTTTGCACTTTCAACAAAATTACCAATTAAAAAAAGCCCTACCCCAATAACATATACAGATAGTTCTATACAAAGTATTATTACTAGTATTTTTAATAAACTAATAGAACAAATACTGCCAAAAGATAAACTATCAGCTTTGTTAAATTTTTCAAATCAACTTACTTATGACCCTAATAAACAAGGATTACAACTAATTTATCACCCAACAGCAACTGACGGATCTGAAACCTATTTCAGTGCAACAAATTTATCTTCAAGTAGTTTTATATCTGATACTGCTACAATTAATAGTGATCTTTCTGTTTCAGGTAGTGCCGAAATACAAGGTGGTGTAAGTCTAGGACCAACAAGGGCAGGAACTTTAGAAGTTGGATCAGGTGACCAACCATTAGGGATAACTATTTACGACAGGACAACTAAACAGCCTGTTTGTATTTTTTCTGACAATACAGTTTTACAGATTTCAACAGGATCGTGTGTGTATTAATGCTTATATGATATTGGGGTAATTTATTGTAAAATAATAATATGCGATATGTGAAATATTCATTATTATCCCTGAACATTTTTTTCATTCTTTGTGGAATATTTTTCCCTTTTACTACAAGAGCACAGGAAGTTGTCCCTGATAAGATAGAGATAGTACAAGCTCAGGTTTTAGAAGTTGAGGATCAAACTACAGCCAATATCCCCGAACTGAACATACCTCAAATAAAGCAGGAAGTTACTGTAGAAATTTTAGAAGGAGATCTTAAGGGTCAAACAATTTCATTTTCAAATGATTACATTAAACTTAAGAAGGGAGAGGTTTTTTATTTAAATCACACTATTGACGCTGGTTCTGGTCAAGAATTTTATTCTGTGCAAGATGCTGATCGTCTTCCTGTTTTGTATTTTTTTATTATATTGTTTGCAGTTCTAGTTTTGTTGGTTGGAGGTCTACAGGGATTACGTGGACTACTTAGTTTAATAGGAAGTTTCTT
>Ga0265340_10000135_pt1 | contig 36828 bp, 32 predicted proteins | sample 4CB225metaG_FD_202082 | JGI IMG/M metagenome (GOLD analysis project Ga0265340, IMG submission 202082) | Rhizosphere microbial communities from Carex aquatilis grown in University of Washington, Seatle, WA, United States - 4-CB2-25 metaG | ecosystem: Host-associated > Plants > Roots >...
CGAGGGCGGCGACGGTGATGGCTGTGGTGGTGAGAGCCTTGAGAACGGTTGGGAGGGCGTCGAGAACGGTGGTGAGAGCCATGAGAACGGTGGCGAGAGCCACGAGAACAGCGGCGAGAGCGACGAGAACGGCGATGCTGGGGACGCGGACGAGAACGACGCGACCGTGAACCGTGGCGGCGGGATCGTCCCGGATGATTCTGCTGCTACCGGTACCGGGTTTCCTGTCGTCCGCACCACGGGTGATGCTGGCGGCGACGTGGACCGTGAGGCTGGTGCCGATGGTGGCTCGACCCACGCCGGCCCCGGCCCTCAGAACACCCCTCAGGCTGAAAGCAGCACTCCCACCGAACGTCACGCCACCCCGACCGGGCCGGCCAGCACCGCGGACCACCACGACACCCCGACCAGCACCAGCACCAGCACCAGCACCGGCACCGGGACTAGTTGCTGCTGTTGTCGTGAGCCCGACTCCCAGTGCCCGGAGGATCCGTCCTGGGATCCTGGTCAGCCGGCCCGCAGCCCCGGTAGTCGAGGCAGCAGCCCCGGCTGTCCCGATGATTCCGGACCGGGAACCACCGGCAAGAGTAAACAGGGTAAGAAGGGGGTGGGGGTGAAGGCGCGTAAGGCCGCGGCCGCGCGGCGGGGGGGCTTCTGATGCGCAGGTGAGTGTCATCATCAGCGCTGACACCCTGCTGGGTCTGAGCGAGGATCCTGGTTACCTCACCGGTTATGGGCCGATCATCGCGTCGATGGCTCGCGATATCGCCGCTACCGGCACCTGGCGGTGTGCTATCGCTAACGGGGTGCACGGCACCCTGGACGGGTTGGGGGTCAGTACGTACACCCCGGCGTATCAGCCGAGTGAGAAGCTGCGCCGGCATTTGTCTTTACGGGATCGCAGGTGCCGGTTCCCCGGGTGCACCCGGGCGGCGGCCCGCTGTGAGTGGGATCATGTCACCCCGTATCCGGGTGGGGCGACGTGCGAGTGTAATGGTGAGGAGCTTTGCGTCCACCATCATCATTTGAAACACGGTACCGGGTTCCGGGTCCATTTCAGCACCGACCCGGCCGATCCGCCCGCGACCCTGGTCTGGACCACCCCCGGTGGACGCACGTACAAGGATTACCCCGACCCGCTACTCGACCCTGTCAACAGCGGCAGCGCCCCCGCGACCAGCGGCAACAATGGCGTTGGCAGTAACGACGGCGCACGGGGAGCGGGGAAAACCGCAGGCGCAGACACGGACACGGACACGGACACGGACACGGACACGGACACGGACACGGACACGGACACGGACACGGAGGAGAGTTCACTCCGCTCGCGCATCATCATCCCTCCACCCGACCCTGGACCGCCGCCTTTCTAGACAGTCGGCTTGTGGAAGAGCAGACATGCCTGGGGAACGCCGGCCACGTCGTTCTCCGGCGGTTCCACGAGTTCGGTCCGGCTGATCAAGCCGGCGTCGGTCGCCAGTCGCGTGACCAGTTCTGGCGGGTACCGGTAGACGTCCAGGCTCATCGACAGGCCGCCGTAGCCGGTCTCCTTGCGGCGGCGCTCGTTGGCGCCGGCGTGGAAGCCCACGATCAGCCATCCGCCGGGGGCCAGGACCCGCTCGAACTCGGTGAAGACCACCGGCAGGACGGCCGGCGGTGTGTGCACGATGGACCACCAGGAGATGACGCCGCCGAGCGACCGGACCACCGCCACCGGCCAGCACCTGTTCGGCAAAGGTGAAGAGGGTGGCCTGCTCCCAGTCACTGCCGCCACGAACGAGGTCGGCATACGAGTCGGCCACGGTATCGTAGGAGGTGCGGATCTCTTGCTGGTGGATCGGCTCGCTCTGCACGCGCGCAGAAGGTATCAGTAGCCTTTGAAAATGGGCTCCCGCTTCTGCCCGGCCGCGGTCATCGTCTCCTGGAAATCGGCGCTCAAGGCACCCAGAGCCAGGTAGTCGCCTTCGACCTGGAAGTACGTATCCATCGAATAGTCGTGCATCCGGTTGGAGATCTGCTTGATGTGGTTGATGCCGACCGGTGACTTCGCGGCGATCTTGCTGGCCAGATCCAATGCCTGCTTGTGGGCGGTGTCAGCCGGAGCCACCTGGTAAACCATTCCGAACTCGAGTGCGGTGCGGGCGGTGATCGGCTCGCCCTGCATGCAGATCGCTTTGGCTCGCATCGGCCCGACCAGTCGCTGCAATGCCCACAGGCCACCGGTATCCGGGGTCAGCGCGAAATCCACGAAGAGCTCATGGAAGTACGCCTCCTCCGAGGCGATCACGATGTCGCTGGACAGCAGCAGGTTGCAACCGCCACCCAGGCAGGCGCCCTCGGCCAGACCGATGATCGGCGTCGGGATGGTGTACATCTTCTTGATCAAGTTTGCGATCTCAAACATGACCTCGCGGGCAACACGGAGATTCTTGGCCAGCTTGGTCCGGATGATGTCGAGATCTCCAGGACCGAAGGAGACCGGGCCGTTTCCGCGCAGGAGGATGACCCGGATCTCCTCATCCCAGTGGGCGTCGTCCAGGGCCGCCCCGAATTCGTCGATTACCTGCTCGGAGAACCGGTTCAGGTTCTGCGGGCAGTCGAACGTGATTGTCGCGATGTGGCCGTCCTTCTCGATGGTCACCACACGGTCGTACTTCTTCTCATACGGGTACACAGCACACGCCCTTTGCCGTAGTCGGTGATGAACTCGGTGATGAAGGGTCAGCGGACGACGAGACCCGGTCGGGCCCCGGCGATGATCCCGGCGGTTCGCCCGGTGATCGCCGGGTTGTAGACCGGGTGCGTGAGAATGTAGAAGGTGCCCTTCTCCATCTCGGCGATGATCGTGGTCACCGCGTCGGCGACCGGGAGGCCGGCCGGGATGGACTTGGTGACGACGGCGAACCGGGAGCGGAAGTCCTCGCTCTGGTAATACGGGTCATCGGCGTCATAGGCATCCTGGTTCCGGTGCCGCAGGCAGTTGTCGAGATCCGTCCGCACCACCGCCGGGCACACGACGTGCGCTCTGACCTTGGCCCCGACTCCCTGGAGCTGAAGCTCGAGCACCTCGGTCAGGGACAGCGCCGCGAACTTGCTGGCCACGTAGGCCGGAGAGTTCTCCACGGTGAGCAGCCCAGCGATCGAGGCGGTGTCGATGATCCGGCATTCGGTGTCCTGGGCGATCATTCGCGGTACGAAGGCCTTGATGCCGTGCACCAACCCTTTGACATTCACGTCGAACTGCCAGTCCCAGTCGGCCAGCGGCTGCTCCCAGATCGTGCCGACCGTGATCACTCCGGCATTGTTGAAGAACAGGTCGACGGCGCCGTAGGTCGCGTACGTCTGGGCCGCGAAGGCCTCCATGGCCGCGAAGTCGCGCACATCGAACACCGAGGAATGGACGTCGACGCCGTTCTCCTTCAGTTCGGTGTGCAGCGCCGTGAGGTTCTCGGCATCGATGTCGCCGAGCGCCAGGGCCGCCCCGGCCCCGGCGAACCGGCGAGCGAGTTCCTTACCGATCCCGTTGGCCGCACCGGTGATAGCGACGATCTTGTTGCTGTAGTCCTGCATGACGCTCCTCCTCGAACGAGACAGGTATGCGGTTGGTTGATGAGTTACCGGGTCAGGCCAGTTTCGCCTTGATCAGATTGGCGATGACATCCTGGAGGGCCTCGACCGAGGCCCCCCCGATCGCCATCACCTTCGCGTCCCGCCAGTACCGCTCGACGCCGGTGTCGACAACCACCCCGACCCCGCCGTAGAGCTGGATGGCCTCCCGGGCCACGTATTCCGAGACCGCCGCTCCCTTGACCTTGAGCAGCCGACCCTGGGCCAGGCAGGGACGCCCCCGGTCACGCTCGGCGTAGGTCGAGTAGACAAGCCCACGAAGCGATTCGATCTCGGCGTACATCTGCACCAGCTTGTGCCGGGTCACCTGGAACCGGTCGAAGAGCGACTGGCCCTGCTGCTGGCGCTCGAGGCTGTACGCGAGCGCCATGGCGTACGCGCCCTCGGCGATGCCCAGGCTGACCGGGCCGCAGCTCAGGAATTCCGCGGTCGCACTGATGAACATCGCCTGCAGGCAGCCACCGAGCGGGCCGAGCAGATTCTCTTTCGGGATGCGGCAGTTCGTGAAGGAGAGCGAACCGGTCGCCGAACCGTGCCAGCCCAGCTTGTGCTCGGGTTTCCCGATGCCCAGCCCCGGTGTTCCCGCTGGGACCAGGAAGGCGCTCAGGCCCGCCTTGCTGACCGGGTCGACGTGGTCAGCGGTGACGGCGATCACGACGTAGACGTCCGCGACCCCGATGTTGCAGATCAGGACCTTGCCCCCGTTGAGGACCCATTCGTCGCCCTCGAGGACGGCGCGGGTGCTGAACTCCACCTGGTTGTCGCCGCCGACGGCCTCGGTCGACCCGCAGGCCAGGATGATCTCCCCGGAGCAGGCCGGGACCAGATATTCCTTCTTCTGCTCGGGGGTCGCGAGCATCTCGATCAGGCCGCCGGCCAGCAGGCTGTGCGCCCCCATCGCGACGGTGAGCACGGGCAGGCTCTTGGCGATCTCCTCGAGAATCAGCGCCAGAGTGGTCTGATCCGAGCCGAGGCCGCCGAATTCCTCCGGCACGGTGACCCCGAGCAGGCCGAGTTCGCCGGCCCGTTTGAACAGCGCCAGCGGGAACTCGTTGGTGCGGTCGATCTCCAGGGCGGCCGGGGCCACCTCCTGCTCGACGAATTCCTTGACGCTGGCCAGAATCGCGGCCCGATCCTCGGTGAGGTACCACATCGACGTACTCCTTGCTTCGCTGGAACGATGGCTTGGGTGATCCGCTGAGCGATCCGCTCAGTGATCCGCTGAGTGATCGGCTGAGTTATCCGCTGAGTTATCCGCTGAGTTATCCGCGCCGGTAGGCAACGCCGTAGGTGCCGCGGGGGTAACGCCAGCGCACGATCCCGCCGGCGGCACACACCACCCGGCAGGTACCGCATTCCAGGCAGCCCGCATGGTCGAAGGTCATCTCGCCGTCGGGCCCGAGCGCATAGAGCTGAGCCGGGCAAACAAGAAGGCAGGGCTTGGTGGTGCAGGTCGCGCAAATAGCTGGGTCGATGGCGATATGCGCTTCCTCATCGACGTCGAAGACATCGATCCCGAGCAGATCGCGGACGGGAAGCCAGCCGGCCGGGTCGCTCATAGTGACCTCATCGCCACGACGCCGTCGCGCAGCAGGCTGCGCAATCGCACCTGGTTACCCCGCATCGCGGCTCTTACCTGGTGAGGCAACCGCCGGGGCGGACGGGACCCGACCGTGAACAACGATTCCGCGACGTCGAGGGCCAGTCCAGGGTAGGCGCCGTAGAGCCGCTGGACGTGCAGCAGATCCGCATAACCGGCCCCGGCTTTCATGGTCGCCGACAGGCCGCAGCGGTCCAGGGCCGCCCGGTAGGCCGGTTCGAGATCGCCCCCGGCCAGGATCGCGTCGGCCGCGGCCAGACCGGACAGCAGGGCCAGGTCCATGCCACGCACCGTGTACCCGAGGTTCAGCACGAACCCCGCGGCCTCGCCGATCACCAGGAAACCCTCGCGAGCCAGTCGTTTCGGTACCCCGCGCCAGCCGTCCTCACGGACCAGGTGGGCCGAGTACTCCACCGTGCGGCCGCCTTCGATCAACGGCCGGATCCCCGGGTGGGCCTTGAGATTCTGCAGCATCGTGTGGATGCCGAGCCCCGAGGCCGGGATCTGCTCCGGGGAAGCGACCAGGCCCAGCGAGATGCTGTCGCGGTTGGTGTACAGGAACCCACCGCCGCGGCCCCCGTGAGTACAGCCGACCATCAAAGTGGCAGCACCCTCGCCGGGCGCCACGGAAAAGCGGTTCTCGATCGTCACGGCGTCGAGCGCGATCGTCTCCTTGACTCCCAGGCCGACCGTGCTCGCCGACTGCTCGCCGACCAGGCCGGCCTCGCGGGCGAGGAACGAGTTGACCCCGTCGGCGGCAACCACGGTGCCGGCCCGCATCTGCTCCCCTCCGGCCCAGATGCCCACGATCCGGCCGTTCTCCTCCAGCAGCGAGTCGACCCGGATGCCGGTGGCCAGCAGCACCCCGGCAGCCTCGGCTCGGCCCGCGAACCACTCGTCGAACTCGGCCCGCAGCACCGTGACCGAGGCCGGCAGCCCGCCGTCCGGGACCGGGGTGCCGGCCAGCGAGAGCGTCATCGACCGGTCGGCGTCCAGGAACATGAGCTGTTCCCGGACCACCGCCCGTTCCCAGGGCGCTTGCCGGGTCAGCCCGGCCTCGACCAGTTCCAGCGCATAGCTGTAAAGACGCCCACCGCTGACGTTTTTCGACCCCGCGGTACTGCCCCGCTCCAGCAGCACGACCGACCGGCCGGCCCGCACCAGCCGGTAAGCGCAGGCGATGCCGGCCGGACCGGCTCCGACCACGATGACGTCGATGCCGTCATCCCCGCCGGTGCCGCTGTTCTCGTCGGCACTCATGACTGCTGGGCCCGGATCGCCTCGGTGAGCAACGGCGCGATCTCCCGCAGGTCACCGACCACCTCGTAGTCGCAGATCCCGAACAACGTCGCCTCCGGGTCGGTGTTGACCCCCACCACGACCTTCGCATCCCGGATCGCGACCGTGTGCTGAACCTGGCCGGAGACGCCGAGGCCGAGGTAGAGCTCCGGTTTCACCCGGACCCCCGAGATTCCGATGTACCGCTCGGTGGGCAGCCACTCCCGGTCCTCCGCGACCGGGCGGGTGCAAGCCAGCTCCGCGCCGAGGGCATCGGCCAGATCGGTGGCCAGTTTGAGGTCTTCGGTCGCCGCGACTCCCATTCCCACGCAGACGATCCGAGCCGCACCGGCCAGGTCGACGTCCTCGATCTCACGGGCGGCCCGGGACACCATCCGGACACGGGAGTCCAGCGGCACCGGAATCCTCTCGATCGAGGCCGGTTCCAGGCCCGGCGACACGGGTCGGGCCGGCTGCGGTGCCTGGCCGGCCGCCATCGTCACGACCGCTGGGCCCAGCCAGGTTTCGGTCTGGACCGCCGCGCCCGCATACATCATCCGCTCGCTCTGCCAGCCACCGGCGGCTGCCGGTCGCAGTGCTGTCGCCCCGCTGATCAGGCCGATCCCGAGAATGGCGGCCATCCGGGCGGCGATCTCCCAGCCGCTGACCGTCGCCCCGACCAGGATGACGTCGGCGCCGCGTTCACCGATGAGGTTTGCCAGAGCGGCGGTACAGGCCTCGGGCCGGATGTCACCGGCCGGCCCGGAGCCGGACCCGACCGGCTCGAGCGCGATCACGGAGGTCAGGCCGGCCGGCGGGTCGGACGGCGGCGCCCCGGCACAGACCAGGTGCACGACGTCGGCAAGGCCGGCCGCCGTCGCGACCAGTTCGGCCGCGAGCCGCGCATCCTCGGAGAAGACATAGGCGGAGGTCATCGAAGGACTCCTTGCTGAGCTAAAGCCGCCACCAAGGCGGCGACCTTGGTTTGCGCGTCACCGTCGGCAATCCGGACGTGCTTGCGTTCGGCGAGGTAACCGAGCAGCGAGGTCACCTCTGTGCGCACCGTCGTGGCCGGCGTCGACAGCCCCAGCTCGGCCAGCGGCACCAGCTCGGTCGGTTTGCGGCCCGCCGCGATCACCGCCTTGAGGCCGGGGATGGGGGCCGGGCCGATTTCCGGAACGACGGTGACGACCGCGGGCAGGTCACATTCGACGGTCTCCTCCTCCCGGCCGAGGCTTCGGATCGCGCGCAGCCGGGAACCGTCCACACTCAGGCTGCGCACGTTGGTCACGACCGGCCAGCCGAGCAGTTCACCGATCCTCGGGCCGGTTTCGTGGGCGTAGGTATCACTGGCCCCTTCGGTGCACAGCACGAGCTCCACCTCGCCGATCCGGGCGATCTGCGCGGCCAGGGCATTCGCGGTGACATGCCCGTCGGCCCGCGCGCCACCATCGGTGACCACCTGCACGGCCCGGTCCGCGCCGCGGGCCAGCACCTCTTTGAGCGCGCCCCGGGCCCCGGGGCCGCCGAAGGTCAGGCCCACGAGTTCCCCATTCAGGGTGCCGGCGGCGATCCGGGCCGCCTCGATCGTGTTCCGGTCGTAGTCGGACACCTTCTGGCGGACGTGACTGGCATCGACGATTCCGGTCACGGGATCGACTCGCAGCTCGCCCTCGGCAACGACCCACTTGACGCACACAACTGTTCGGCTCAACTCGTGGTCCTCACCGCGTCGGCGCTTCCCCGGCCACGGTTCTCGCAGCCGGGCTGACCCCTCCAGGTTTGCTCAGGAGGAGGTCACAGCGGTGGGCCGGGCGTGGTCGGATCCGGACCGATCGTGGTCGGTTGCGGACACGGAGAAGTTGCCGGTCGGCTGAGAACGGTCAGAAACCGCGGGAGGCGCGGAAGCTGCCTGGGGACATGCCGGTGGCCCGGGTGAAGAAATGACAGAAATTGGCGGCGTCGTCGAAACCGAGGCGCCGGCCCACCGCGCAGACCGAGAGGTCGGTGTAGGCGAGCAGACGACGAGCCTCCAGCACCAGCCGGGCGTCGATGACCTGCTTCGCGGTCAGACCGGTGGCTTCGATGCTCGCCCGGGCGAGGGTCCGCGAGGAGTAGCCGAGCACGGCCGCGTACTCCTCCACCGTGTGGATCGTCTGGAACCGCTGCTCGACCAGCTCGACGAAGGCGCGGGCCACCGGGTGCGCGGTCAGGGGCAGGCCCTCGGACACCGGCGGGGTCTGACCGATCCGCATCAGCAGGGCGAGCAGGAGGTGACGCAGCAGGGCCTCGCCCCCGGCCAGCTCCCGGCTGGTCGGGCCGAACACGTACCGCTGGTACTCACGGTCGAGAACGGCCAGCAGGGCCTGGACATCCGCGAGGTCGGCCGGGCCGAGGTTCCAGGACGACGCCCCGGAGCGCAGCGATTCTGCTTCACCGGGCAAGCCGAGGAAACCGTCGGTGAAGCAGAGCGCCGTCCCCTCGATCGGCGGCGGCGGCCCCTCGTGGACCTGACCGGGTCGGATCCACAGCAGCGACCCGGGCGCGTGATGATGCGCCGACAGATCTACCCCCTGGTCCCCGCCGCCACCGGAGCACAGCAGCAGCACGTGGAAGTCCGCGCGCAGCAGCGGACTCTCCCGGGCCCGGTCCAGGCAGCCACCCTGCTGCCGCAAGGTCGCGATGCACAGGCCCAGGCTGGCGCGGTTGGGATGGACGGCGTCAAGGTGGCGGATCGGCGGCGTCGTCGTTGACATGATCCGACGGTAGGTGGACGGTGTCCAGGTTGGCAGAGACCATCGGCCCTAGGCCCGAACGTTCACCTCACCTGGGTATTGCCACGCGAACGTGACTTCGACCGGGCCCGGCACCCTCGCGATTTCCCTCATCTCGCTCGAGCCGGAAACACCCATCAGCCGGCCGAACTCACCGGCAGTGAGCTCGACCGCGGCCGGCAGGGCCGAACGGCTGGTCTTGGCGAAAGTTCTCAGGTAGGTGGCCTTGAGCTCGAGTTCAGCCCGGACCCGGCCGGAACGGTCCAGGGCCAGCCCGGAATCCAGTTCGTCCCGGGCGACTGCGGTGGCCCGGTCCGCCTGCCGATGGGCCCGGACCACGATCTGCTCGTACAGGGTCTGAGCCGGCCCGCACGACCACCCCCAGCGATCCACCGCTGGACCCGGCAAATTCTCCGGCCGGGCCCCGGTCAGCAGCCGGTCAGCGATCTTCTGAGCCCGAGCCAGCACCGCCCAGGCCTGGTCGGCCGGCGAAACCGGGGGGCGGCCCGCTTCGGTCGCGGCGACGGCGACGACGGCCCACTGCCGCCGGATATAGCGATGCAACCGCTCCACCTCGGCGCGGAGCCTGGCGACCTCGCCGTCGGTCACGGTCAGACCCACCCGCAGGTGCTCCAGGTAGAGATCGACGGTCGATTCGTCGTCGTATCCGCGGTAACCCAAAGCGCCATCCTTGTGACTCATGGTGGTCAAGATATGACTTGATGTAACATTGCGCAATGCATTCATATAATTACTCTAAGCAATGCGCTCATCCCACTGTCGGCCGGGTGTCTCCGGCCAGCTCCAGAGCAAGATCCCCGGTCTCGCCGGCCCGCACCGCCGGCCGGCCGAATCGGACCACATAACCGAGAAAAGCGCTCCAGACCAGGACGCCGATCCCGATCCGGAGCCAGGTCGGCAGCGGGGACGGCGTGACGAAGGCCTCGACCAGCCCCGACACCAGCAGCACGCCGATCAACCCGATCGCTACCGTCACCATCGCCCGGCCTTCCTCCGCGACCGCCTGGCCTCGCGGCCGCGGACCGGGATCGATCCAGGCCCAGAACACCTTGAGACCGGACCCCGCGGCCACGAACACCGCCGTCAGCTCGAGCAGCCCGTGCGGGGTGATCAGGCCGAAGAACAATTCCAGCCGGCCGTTCGCCGCCATCACGCCGCCGACCAGACCGAGATTGACGGCATTCTGCGCGAGCACCACGACCACCCCGATGCCGGTGATTCCCAGCGCGAAACAAAGCGCGGCGACCCAGGCGTTGTTGGTCCAGACCTGGGCGGCGAATCCGGAGGCCGCGTGCTCGCTGTAATAACTCTGAAAATCGTTGTCGACCAGTTGCCGGATCTGCGCCTTCGAGCCGATCGCGGCCTGAGCCGCAGGCGTCGCGGCGACCCAGAAACCCAGCAGCCCGGCCACCCCCAGCGAGCCGGCCGCCGAACCCAGGGCCCACCAGCGAGCCCGGTAGACGGCCGCCGGAAACGACACCGAGACCAGCCGGGAGAACTCGCGCCAGAGCGGTTCGTGCCCGCCGGTCACCGCCCCCCGAGCCCGGGCGACCGTGGTGGAGAGCCGGGCCGAAACGACGGCATCCGGGGAGGAGGAGCGCACCACCGACAGGTGGGTCGCGGCTCGCTGATAGAGCAGCACCAGCTCATCGGCTTCCGCCCCGGAGAGCCGGCGGCGCTGCGCGAGTTGGTCCAGGCGGTTCCAGTCGTCCCGGTGCACGGCTACGAACGCGTCAAGGTCCACCGGGTGAGCGTAGCCTGACCTCCATGCGCTCAGATTTCGGTGGCCTCGACGAACTCCCGGCCCCGGAACTGGTCACCGGTGAGGCTGTAGTCCTGGATCTGCGACCGGCCTCGTTCGTGACCCGCGCCCTGGCCTTCGCCCTCGACCTGCTGATGATCTTCATCACTCTGATAGTCATGAGCTTTCTGCTGGTCATCGCCCTCAGCAACATGGATGAAGCCGCCGGTACGGCGATCGCCCTGGTCAGCACGCTCGGGGTGATGATCGGACTGCCGATCCTGATCGAGACCATGACCCGGGGCAAGTCACTGGGCAAACTGGCGGCCGGCTTGCGGGTGGTGCGCGACGACGGCGGCCCGATCCGAGCCCGGCACGCACTGATCCGGGGCCTGCTGTCGGTGGTCGAGATCTACATGGCCTCCGGCAGCCTCGCCCTGATCACCTCGCTGCTGAACCGGCGCGGCAAACGGCTCGGCGACCTGCTGGCCGGCACCTACGTGATCCGCGAACGGCCGCCCCGGGAAATGCCGAATCCGGTCCGGATGCCCCCGCACCTGTACCCCTGGGTGGTCGGCAGCGATCTGGGCCGACTGCCGGACCGGCTGAGCCTGGCCGTCCGGCAATTTCTCGGCCGCGCCACCCAACTGACCCCGGCCTCCCGGGAACGCCTCGGCCGCACCCTGGCCGACCAGGTCAGCCAGTACGTGGCGCCGGCACCACCGGCCGGCACCCACCCCGAGGACTTCCTGAACGCCGTCCTGGCCGAACGGCGAGACCGGGACTACGCCCGGCTGATGAGGGAGAAGCAGGCCCGGCTGGCCCGTCAGCACCGCCGCGGAGCGGCCTCCCCGCTGTCTCCCCTCGGCCTGCCTCCGAACTAGCCCCGCTGTCTCCCCTCGGCCTGCCTCCGAACTAGCCCCGCTGCCTCCCCTCGGCCCGCCTCCGAACTAGCCCCGCCTCCGCCTTGATCATCAGCTACGCCCGCAAATGTGCTAGACGAACGGCACATTCACGGGCGCAACTGGTGATCATGGCGGGTCTTGGGTGGGGCTGCGGAACAGGTGGATCAGTAGCGGTAGTGGTCGGGCTTGGATCAGTAGCGGTAGTGGTCGGGCTTGTACGGGCCCTCGGTGTGCACGCCCAGGTACTCGGCCTGAGCCTTGGTCAGCTCGGTCAGCTTGACCCCGAGCGCGCCCAGGTGCAGCCGGGCCACCTTCTCGTCCAGGTGCTTCGGCAGCACGTAGACCTGGTTGGCGTAGTCACCGGGCTTGGTGAAGATCTCGATCTGGGCCATCACCTGGTTCGAGAACGAGTTCGACATCACGAAACTCGGGTGACCGGTGGCGTTGCCCAGGTTCAGCAGCCGGCCCTCGGACAGCACGATGATCGAGGTGCCCTCGGCGAAGGTCCACTCGTGCACCTGGGGCTTGATCTCAGTCTTGACGATCCCGGGCAGCTTGGCCAGACCGGCCATGTCGATCTCGTTGTCGAAGTGGCCGATGTTGCCGACCACGGCCTTGTCCTTCATCTTCGCCATCTGGGCCGCCGTAATGACGTCGAAGCACCCGGTGGTGGTGATGAAGAAGTCACCGACGCCGAGCACGTCCTCCAGCGTGGTCACCTGGTAGCCGTCCATCGCCGCCTGCAGCGCGCAGATCGGGTCAACCTCGGTGACGATCACCCGGGCACCCTGGCCGCGCAGCGACTCGGCCGCGCCCTTGCCGACATCCCCGTAACCGCAGACGACCGCGACCTTGCCGCCGATCAGCACGTCGGTGGCCCGGTTGATGCCGTCGATCAGCGAGTGCCGGATGCCGTACTTGTTGTCGAACTTCGACTTGGTGACCGAGTCGTTCACGTTGATCGCCGGGAACAGCAGGGTGCCGCTCTTCTGCATCTCGTACAGCCGGTGGACGCCGGTGGTGGTTTCCTCGGTGACGCCCTTGATCTCCGCCGCCATGGTGGTGAACCGCTTGGGGTCGGCCTGCAGGGCCGCCCGCAGCACGCCGAGGATGACGCCGTACTCCTCGCTGTCGTTCTCGCTGCTCTCCGGCACCGCGCCGGCCGCCTCGAACTCGACGCCCTTGTGCACCAGCAGCGTGACATCGCCGCCGTCGTCCAGAATCATGTTCGGCCCCTGGCCGCCGGGCCAGGCCAGGGCCTGCTCCGTGCACCACCAGTACTCGGGCAGGCTCTCGCCCTTCCAGGCGAAGACCGGAACCCCCTGGAGGCCGTCCGGGGTGCCGTTCGGGCCGACGACGGTGGCCGCGGCCGCGGTGTCCTGGGTGGAGAAGATGTTGCAGGAGGCCCAGCGCACATCCGCACCCAGGGCGACCAGGGTTTCGATCAGCACGGCGGTCTGCACGGTCATGTGCAGCGAACCGGTGATCCGGGCCCCGTTCAGCGGCTTGGCCGCGCCGAATTCGGCCCGCAGAGACATCAGGCCGGGCATCTCGTGCTCGGCGAGGCGGATTTCGTGGCGGCCGGTCTCGGCCAGCGATAGGTCGGCGACCTTGTAGTCAAACGTCATGACAGCCCTTCGGCTCAAAGATGTGGCTTCCGGTCAGAAGCCGCAGATGCGGACACGGGTCGTTGAAGCGGCCGGTATTCCGGAGCGGCGCTGACGTGAGCCTTGAACCCAGAAGTCCTGAACTCAGATCAGATCCGAAACGAACACGGCCATGCATCGACCCGGCGCGGCCCCTCTGGGCCGTCGGCATCACCTGCGCCGGAATATTGGACCAGGATAGCAAGTCAACCCCCACCTGGCACCCATCCTCAGTCACCCGGCGTAGACGAAGATCGGCTACTCGAACGGGGTGCCGGTCAGCCGTTCGTAGACCTCCAGGTAACGAGCACGGGTCACCTCGACCACCTCGGCCGGCACCTCGGGGGCGGGTGACTTCTTGTCCCAGCCGGTGCTGCGGGCCCAGTCCCGGACGAACTGCTTGTCGAAGGAGAAGTTCGGGCCCCCCGGACGCCAGGAGTCCTGCGGCCAGAAGCGGGAGGAATCGGGGGTCAGGACCTCGTCGCCCAGGGTCAGGGTGCCGTCGGCGGTCAGCCCGAACTCCAGCTTGGTGTCGGCCACGATGATCTGATGTTCGGCCGCGATCTGCACTCCGCGCTCGTACACGGCCAGGGTCAGGTCCCGCAGCCGACCGGCGAGGTCGGCGCCGAGCTGGTCACTGACCTGATCGAAGGTGATGAATTCGTCGTGCGACCCGATCGGGGCCTTCGTGGTGGGAGTGAAGATCGGCTCCGCCAGGCGGGATCCGTCCAGCAGCCCCGGCGGCAGCGGCACCCCGGTGACGGCACCGTCACGGTGGTACTCGGCCAGGCCCGACCCGGTCAGGTAGCCGCGGGCGATGCATTCGACGTCCAGCATGTTCAGCCGGCGGCAGCGAATGCCCCGGCCGGCGAACTCGGTGGGCACGTCGGTGGCCGAGATGACGTGGTTGGGCACCAGATCAGCGAGCTGGTCGAACCACCAGAGCGAGAGCGCCGTCAGCACCCGGCCCTTGTCCGGGATGGGGGTCGGCAGCACCACGTCGTAGACCGAGACCCGGTCGGAGGCGACAAGGATCAGATCGCCGGAGTCGGCATAGACGTCACGGACCTTGCCGCTGTGAACAAGTTGCACGCCAGCACCGTACCCTGCCCACCAAGACCGCAACTGGCCCGCAAATCCCTGGTCGGCTCCGGCCGTCGGAACCGCATCAGCTCAGTCACCCGCTCGCGTCCAGGACCAGCGCGAGCAGGCCCGGAAAGCGCCGGTCGAAATCGTCCCGGCGCAACCGGTTGCTCCGCCGGGCGCCCTCGTCTCGCTGCTCGATCAATCCTGCTTCTCGCAATACCGCGAAGTGATGACTGAGAGTGGCTTTTCCCACCGGAACGTGGAAAGACCCGCACAGCATGGACCAGTCCGGAGCGGCCGCGAGCTCGCGGACGATAGCCAGCCGTACCGGATCGGCCAGGGCCGCCAGCGCGGCCCCGATCGCCACCTCGCGGGGATGGACATGCTGAGGGGCCTTGCGGCCCGCGCCGACCTCACCGGTAACCGTCTGATCGTCCTTCATCGATTCTCCAGATCCCGGCCACCCGGCAACTGTTCGATGATTAGCGTACAGTTTCGCGGGCGATGTCCGGCTCCAGGAAGATCAGATGAACCACAGGGACGGCGGTCCGCACCCGGAGTTCGGCGGCGTCGATCGCCGCGGCCACGTCCCGGGCCGACTCGGTCGGCGACACCGCGATCTTGGCCGCGACCATCAGCTCGTCCGGGCCGACGTACATCGTCCGGATGTGAATCACCCCGTCCACCCCGGCGCCGATCAGCGCCTGCCGGATGGCCAGCAGGTCGGCCGGCTCAGCCCCCTCCCCCAGCAGCAGAGAGGACGTCTTCTGGGCCAGGATCACGGCCACCCCCACCAGCAGCAGCCCGATCATCGCGGTGCCGACGGCGTCCCAGCGGCCGTTGCCGGTGAACAATGTCATCCCGACCCCGAACAAGGCGAAGATCAGGCCGACCAGCGCGGCTGAATCCTCCAGCAGCACGACCGCGAGTTCCGGTGACTTGGTCTTCCGGATGTAGGTGATCCAGGAGTGGCCCTTCCGCAACGGGTTGGCCTCGATGATCGCCGTTCGGAAAGAGAATCCCTCCAGCCCGATCGCGGCGATCAGCACCACTATCGGGACCCACTTCCACTCCGTGATCGCTTCCGGGTGGTGCCACTTGTGGAACGCCTCGTACAGGGCGAACAGGCCACCGACGGAGAACAGCACCACCGAGACGATGAACGCGTACAGAAAACGGAGCGTTCCGTATCCGAACGGATGGTTGTCGGTCGCATCGCGCCGTGATCGCTTCCCGCCCACCAGCAGGAGCACCTGGTTGCCGGAATCGGCCAGCGAGTGGATCGACTCGGCCAGCATCGAACTGGAACGGGTGAGCAGGAAGGCCACGAATTTCGTCGCCGCGATCCCCAGGTTGGCGCCCAGGGCCGCCATGATCGCCTTGTTGCTGCCCTCGCTGGACATCCGCTTCCTTTCAGATCACGACCGGCTTCAGATCACGACCGGCCCGAGAAATCACAACAGCGTGAGCAAAGATCAGGATAGTTCCGGGAAATGGACAAAACACCACGACAACAAAACACCACGGCCGTTTGCCTCGCGGATTGCCTGATGAAGACCGTACTGCCTGGCGAAGCCAAGACCGGCTCTCAGTGCGTGCGGTCCCGCAGATCGGCGACGTGCGGTGAGGTCAGCGGATCGACGCCGCTGGCCAGGGCCATGTAGACGGTGGCGAAGTCGGTCAGCGAGATCAGATCGGCGAGTCGTTCCAGTTGGTGACCCGGCTCGGCCGAGATCTCCGTCACCCGCACACCGGCGTCCTCAGCGGTCAACCGGACGGCATCCGCGGTCCGGCTGGTCTCCAGCCAGGACCCGTCCGGACGATCCGGGGTGGGCGCGGCATCGCGCAGCAACAGTAAACGCAGCAACGGGGACGACGCGAGCGGGCCGTCGAACTCCGAGTCGGCGAAGAGATCCGCCTCGGGACGGGCCGCGAGCGGGCCGTCGAAGGTGGCCACCACGTCACCGGCGTCGTCGGGCAGGGCTCCGCGCATCGCCGGTACCCGCGCCGTCCGGGCCAGCATCGACACCGCCCGGGACGCCGCCACCGCGGTGACATCCCCGTCGCCCAGCACCACCGGAACCACCCCGGACAGCTCCAGGGCGAGGGCCTTGGCCGGGTTCACGAAAGCGTCGGACGAGGGCCGGAACTTCTCCGCCTGCGCGTCCAGCCGGGCCGCGACCCGCTCCAGCACCGCGGGCGAGGCGTCGGTCAGCCCGAGGTCGTGAGCCACCGAGATCACCGGGACAACCAGCGACCAAAGCGCCATCCGGGACGCGCGGGCGGCGGCCGATCCACCGGCCGGCGCGGCCACCACATGCACCCCACCGGTGCGTTCGGAGACCTCGGCCAGCGGGGAACGGGGTGAGCCGACGGTCAGCAACCGGCAGCCGCGGCGAGCCGCCTCCGCCGCCAGTCCGAGCGGGCCCGGAGCCCGCCCGGACATCGAGACGGCAACCACCAGGTCGAGCGGGCCGACCCAGCCCGGCAGCGGCAGGCCCCGGCGGACCGAGACCGGCAGCGGAGAATTGCTGCCCGCCAGCAGTGTGAGGACATCGCCGACCACGGCGGAACCGCCCAGGCTGGCCACCACGACCGCGCGGGGGCGGCCGTCGGAGACGATCCGGGCCGTGCCCGCCTCGGCGGTGGCGGTCAGGGCCATCCGGACCTGGGCCCCGGCCAGCGCCAGGGCCCGCAGGCTGCCGGAGGGGTCGGCCGAGATCAGGCCTTCGGCGTCATCAAGGAGTTGCTCGTCGAGGGCCATCTCAGCTCCGGGTACGGGCCTCGTCGACCAGCAACACCGGGATCCCGTCGTCGACCCGATAGGCCAGCGCGCAGCCCGTGCACTGGAGTTCGGGCGTGCCGTCCGGACCCTGGTCGTCGACCAGGGTGGAGTGGCACGAGGGGCAACGGAGGATCTCCCTGAGCCAGGGTTCGATGGCGGTCACTCGCCTATCTTGGCCCATCAAGGGCCACTGGAGCGACCCGGACCAGGCCCAGAACTTCGTCGCGGATCTGGACCATCACCTCCGGGTCGCTGGCCTCGGCGTTCAATCGCAGCAATGGCTCGGTGTTACTGCCACGCAAGTTGAACCACCACAGACCGGCCGGGCTGGTCGGGCCGACCGGAGCGTCGGCCTCGTGACTGATGGTCAGGCCGTCGAGCGTGTCCAGGACGACGCCGGGCCGGTCCCGGAACGCCGCCGCCACCACAGCGGTGGTCGCCGCCACGTCGTCCACCACGGAGTTGATCTCACCGCTGGCGACGTACCGCTCGTACTCGGCCACCAGGGCCGACAGCGGGCCGTCCTGCTCGCCCAGGGCGGCCAGCACGTGCAGTGCGGCCAGCATGCCGGTGTCGGCGAACCAGAAATCGCGGAAGTAGTAGTGCGCGGAGTGCTCACCACCGAAAACGGCATTCGCCTTGGCCATCTCGACCTTGATGAAGGCGTGCCCGACCCGGGTCCGGATCGCGCTCGCCCCGTGCTCGGCGATCACCTCGGGCACGGTGCGCGACGTGATCAGATTGTGAATCACGGTGGGATGACGGCCGGCCGCCTTTTCCTTCTCGATCTCCCGGGCCGCGACCAGCGCGGTCACGGCGCTGGGGCTGACCGGCTCGCCCCGCTCATCGATCACGAAGCAGCGGTCGGCGTCACCGTCGAAGGCCAGCCCCAGGTCACCGCCGTGCAGCGGAACCGCCTTCTGCAGGTCACGCAGGTTGGCCGGGTCGAGCGGGTTGGCCTCGTGGTTGGGGAAGGTGCCGTCCAACTCGAAGTACATCGGCACGATCTCCAGCGGCAGACCGGCCAGACCGGCGGCCGCACCGAGCACGGCCGGCACGGTCAGCCCGCCCATCCCGTTACCGGCGTCCACCACGATCCGGAGCGTTCGCTTGCTCGGCAGCGGGACCAGACCGCGCAGGTGCTCGGCGTATCCGAGCAGGGTGTCCTGATGGCTGACCGAACCCTTCAGCGCCGATTCCGGCCACTGCGGGCCGTCCCAGGCCGGGTCGTCGAGCAGGGCCTGGGCCAGGTCGCGGATCTGGCCCAGACCGCTGTTCAGCCCGATCGGCCGGGCCCCGGCCCGGCACATCTTCATCCCGTTGTAGCTGGCCGGGTTGTGACTCGCGGTGAACATGACCCCGGGGGCGTCGAGCGCACCACTGGCGTAGTAGAGCCCGTCGGTGCTGCACAAGCCGATCAGCACCACGTCGGCGCCCTCCGCGGTCACGCCCGCCGCGAACGCCTCGACCAGGACCGGAGAGGAATCCCGCATGTCATGGCCGATGATGACCCGCCCGAACGGGCGGGCCGAGGGGGCGTCGTCCGGCGGGGAGACCTCCGGGTGAGAGACCTCCGGAGCGGGGATCAGGACGGCTCGGGCGAACGCGGAGCCGAAGGCTCTGACCACCCGCTCGTTCAATTGGACGCCGACGAGACCACGCACGTCGTTGGCTTTAACGATCTCGGTGAGCACAGACACGTGCGCAGGCTACCGAGCTGGAACGGATCACGAACGCGGTTCGACTCAGGAGCAGCTCAGGATGCCCGTGAGCGCCATCACATACCAGTTCCTTTCCGCCCATTCCCTAACGCCCCGCGCGCGGATTTCACTCCCGCTCGTGAGCGATCACTCGCGCCGGGTGCTGCGGTCGAGCACGGAGTCGACGCTGAGCGCGGCGCCACCGTGCTCCCAGGTCCGGTGCTCGCACCGGTGACAGGAGGTGAATTCGACCGGGGTGCCGTCGGTGAGGTTCATGGTCAGCCGGGTGATCCGGGTGCTGCCACAGGCCTGGCATTCGATCGCGGCCCGATGTTCTCGCTGGGTGAGCGACCCGAGCGGAATCGAGGGGCCGGGCACCCGGCCGCGCCGACGTCCCTTCGACGGGGGCGCCTGCGGCGACTTGGCTCGTTTCACCGACAGCTCCGCCGACGACGCGGCCAGCGGGACTGGCTCGGCCGGGTGGGCAGGCTCGACCGGATGGACTGGCTCGACCGGATGGACTGGCTCGACCGCTTGACTGGACTTCTGCGGGATGGCCTTCGCGCTGGGCAGAGCGGACATCGATGAAATTCCTTCGCCGGCCGGAGGGAAACGCTGTAGTCGTGTCGTAACGCTCCCGTTCTCTCGGCCATCCGGGGCTACGGCTTTAATCCACGGCGAGTCGCGACATTCCGCGCGGATCCGGAGCCGGTCCGAACCTGGCCGATACCCGATCAGATCAGTACGGCACCCGATCAGATCAGTGCGGCCAGAGCGTGGGTGACCAGGTCAGGCAACAGGGCCAGGGGAACCAGGCCAGGACGATGCGGCCAGGGCGACCAGAGCCGAGCGACCAGGTCAGGGCAACGGGTCGCGCAATACCCGCAGATGCCCGCGGCGGCCCACCTCGACGGCCGACAGTTCGGCGTCCACACCGTTGACCGTGTCCTCGGGGCGAGGGCGGGCGGCCTCACGGACGGCGTCGGCCAGCGCCAGCAGATCGTCATGGGACGGCGGGGGCGGAACGAACTCGGGCGACAACCTGACGATCTCCCAGCCACGCGGCGCGGTGAGACGCTCGGCATGCACGGCGCACAGGTCGTAGCAGTGCGGTTCGGCATACGTCGCCAGCGGGCCGAGCACGGCCGTGGAATCCGAGTAGACATACGTCAGCGTCGCGACACCTACCCGCTGGCAGGCGGTTCGGGAACAACGACGCACTCCGCTCACGACTGGTAAAACTACCTCCTCTCCGGCCCCAGTGGTGCACGCCGCGCCGAAACGTTCGCGCACCCCTGCTGCATCGTGATGGTGCCGCCGCGCCGAGAGCTTCACACCCCTGTCGCATCATGAGCGACAGCGTGACCGGTACTCTCGGCCAATGGGCCGCACCGTACCCACCCCCGACCCGGGATCCGGCCTCGAGCATCGGCCCCGGCGCCGTGATCGCCGTGGTCGCGGCCTGCGTGGACATCTGCTGCCCCGCAGCGTCCCGGCCTGGCGCAGCCGCGCGGATCGCTTCGACGATCTGGTGCTGGACGCCGTGGAGCATCTCGAGAACACCTGGGCCAGTCAGCTCGAGGGGGTCGAATTCGCGGTCGAGGACGTGCCGCCGAGCGACCCCTCGCCGTGGGAGCACGGCGAGGTACCGCTCGGCCGCTTCTTCCCCTCCGAGGGCGAACTGCCACCACGGATCGTGGTCTACCGGCGGCCGGTCGAGACCCGGGCCGGTGAGCCGCGGGAGGTCGCGCTGCTGGCCCAGAACGTCGTCGTCGAGCAGGTGGCGCACCTTCTCGGCCTCCCCCCCGATCAGGTGGACCCCCGCTACGGCCGCGACGATTAGGCCGCGACGATTAGGCCGCGACGATTAGGCCGCGACGATTAGGCCGCGACGATTAGGCCGCGACGATTAGTGCAGGCCGAGGCGGGCGTCCTCGATCGCGGAACGGGGGGCGGCCACCGGGGCGGCCAGATCGATCGGTAGCACGCTGAGCAGTACCCCCCGCGCGTCACTGGCCTGAGCCAGGACGGACGCCGACACCGGCCCACCTCCGACCGCGCTGATCCGCACCGCCACCGCGGCCGCCGAGAGCTGCTCGGTGATCGAGGTACCGGCCGGCACCTCGATCTCCATCGGCGTCCCGAGCGAACCATCGGCACTGACCTCGTTGAGCACCAGCCGGCCGGTGCGGCCGGCCGCCGCCAGCGACACGGTGGAGCGGGTTCCGGGCGCCAGCACCACGTACCCGTGGCCGCCCAGCCGCTGGACCGATCCGGCCCAGCCGAATTCGGCCGCCGCCACCTGCCCGGGCACGGCGCCCCGGCCGACCAGGGCGCCGGCCACCACCGGGACGTCGGCGGACACCACGGCGGTATAGATCCCGGCCGGTACCCCGGAGATCGGAATGTCGGACACCGCGCCGGCCGGGACGTTGGCCACCGCGGAGGGCAGATCGACCGGACCGGCGGAGCTCAGCAGCCGGACCCGGACCACCGCCTCCTGCGACCCGGGAACGGCGACCCGGACCGAGGTCAGCCCGCCGGCATCCGCGGCACCGGCCGCGCCGGAAGCCCCACCGGCCGGTGAAACCCCCGGGATCACTTGCTTTTCGGAGGCCTGGGCGGCGATCGGCACATCATCGGCACCGGCCGGGGTGAGACCGCGCAACAGCGAATCGTGCAGAGTCGCCCGGACCCGGCCGGAGCGGGTGGTCACGTGTACCGCCACCCGGGCCAGGCCGGGCGCCAGGGCATCGATGAAGATCGGTACCTCGCCGCCCGCGGGCACCACCACCCCGTCCCCGGCCGGAGTGTCCACCCGGCCGGCCGGACCATGCACGTCGATGTCGGCCACGGCCGGGGTGGAAGAAGGGTTGGCCAGCAGCAGTCGCAACCGCTCCCCGGCCACCGTTCCACCGCCCACCAGCCAGCTTTCCGATCGCGGAACCGAGCAGGTGGTGGCCACCAGCGAGCGCAGATCACCGTTACGGACCAGGGTGGACTGCACGGCCGCCAGCACCGGCGCGGTGGACGCGGTCCCGGGGGCGGCATTGCCGGGATTGGTGGCACCGGCGTCGACCTTCAGCACGGCCGGCCCGAGCGCCGAACCGGCCAGCGTGTTCAGCACCACGGCCTTGCCCTGGGCCCGCAACCGCAGGCTGCTACCGGTGCTCTCGGGTACGCCCTGATCCGAGGCCGCGCCCCGGGCCACCGGCCCGGATCCGGCCCCGAGCAGATCCAGGTCGGCACCGGCCGGACTGGACGACGACGACCCGGCCAGCGCTCTGAGCAGGACCGGCGCCCCGGGGTCGACGCGCTGCCCACCCGCGGGCACCAGCATTGTCTCCGGGCCGGGGCACACCAGTGACGGCGTGGACACCGACACCGGAAGCAACTGAGCGGACGCCGACCCGGGCCGGCCCGTCCGGCCGGTCAGCACGGTCAGGCCGGTCAGCGGCAGCAACGACGATCCGGCCGTGATCCCGGCCGCCACCGCGATCACCCCGAGAGCCGTCAGCAGGCCCGGCAGGCGGCCGGTCACCGGCTGATCCCGTCGCCCTGGTCAACGTCCGCCGGCGGCAAGAACATGGTGTCCCCAGGTCGGGCGGTGGAGGGATCCGGCAGCTCGTCCGGACCCAGGAATGGCCTCGGCCCGTCCGGACCCACGGGTGGCCCCGGCTGGTCGGGGTCGGCCGCGAACATCGGTGGTTCCGGCCGCATTCGGTTGTTCCGCCGGGGCAGTGGCAGCGCCACCAGCACGGCCAGCCCGAGGACGGCCAGCCGGCCGGAGTCGATTTCCCGCCCGGCCGGCCACACATGCCTCACCACCACGGTCCCCCCGCCGGCCGGGAGGGCGAACCCCTGGGCCCAGCCGGCCTGCCGGGTCGGCGTCAGCCGGTGCCCGTTGAGCCAGGCCCGCCAGCCCGCGTCGGCCCGCTCGGCCAGCACCAGCCGACGGCCGGCCGGCCCGGCCGCCAGGGTGGCGTGCACCCCGGTCCCGTGTGACGGCAGGGCGGCGATGATCTGCCCGGTGGCCGAGAGCACCTGCACCCGGGCCGGACCGACCGGACCGCCACCGCGGCCGTCCAGCCCCACCCGCCACAGCAGATCGCGATTCGGGGTGGAAACCCGGGTCAGCTCCGCAGCGGTGTCCAGGGCCGCCGTCGCGGCCGGCTGGGCCGGGGGCAGCAACAAGATCGATCCGATGTCCAGTTCGGCCAGCGCCTGGCGCTGGTCGACGTCCGGCTGGCCGAGCAGGCCACCGATCACGGCGAGCACCGGAGCGTCCGCCTTCCCGGACATCGCCAGTGCGGCCGCGGAATCCTGACCGAGACGGGGACCGCCGGAGCGGTACAGCGACCAGCGCACCGCGGTTTTCGTGAGTTTGAGCACCAGCGTCCGGGTCTGGGCCGGCCCCTCGGCCTCGGCCGTGGACACCGCCGGCAGCACATCCGGCGAGCCCCGGTGCACCCAGTCGCCCCGGTTCGCCGACCAGCCGTCGGCCGTCCAGGTGCCCAGAATCAGCATCGGGGCGAGGACGGCGACCATCGCGGCGACGACCGCGGCCCAGTGCTTGAAACTCAGGCTGCGCGAGCGCAGTCGCCTCGCCGCACCGTCGAGCCGGGCCAGCGCCGCGGTCAGCACCGCGAAGGTGAGCAGCGAGACCGCGGCCGTGGGCCAGCTCAGCCGGCCGGCTGACCCGTCGAAGCGGGCGGTCAGCACCGGAGTCAGGACGGCGACGGCAAGCCCGGAAAGCCCGACCAGCCAGCAGGCCCCGGCCACCCGGCTGCTCCCCCGCCGGAGCAGTCCGGACAGTCCCAGCAGCAGCAACGGAAGGACCAGCAGAACCGAGACCCCCCGCAACCAGATCGTGGCATCGCCGTGCGAGGTCAGATCGACGGCCATTTGGGCCAGCCTCCGTACCGGCCCCTGATCCAGGGTGGCCGGGTCGGCGGGCCAGAGCGCGGCCGGCCATCCCGCGACGACCGGCCCGGTGGTTCCGGCCTCGGCCGGCCCGGCCAGGACCAGCCACGGGTTGTTCACGACCGCCAGCCACCAGGGCAGCAGCAGAACCGCCGGCACCGCCACCACCCAGATCAGCAGGACCCGGCCCTGACGGCCCAGCACCGCGGCCATCAGCAGCGCGACCAGGACCGGCAGCAGCAGCGACGGCGCGGCCGCGATCAGCACGCTCAGCAGCAGGCCGGCGGCGGAGGCCGCGGCCAGCGATCCCCGACCGGAACCCGGGGGCACCGGCTCGGCCGGGCCGGGAGCGGGCCGGGCATTGATCGTCCGGGCCAGGGCCAGCGCGGCACCGGGAAGGGCCAGGTGCGCCACGATCGCCGGCAGCCGACCGGCGGCGACCGCGGTGAGCAGCGACGGCGCCGCCGCCCAGGTCAGCGCGGCCCAGGCCCGCAACGCCCGGGACCGGGTCACCCCACCGGCGGCCCACCAGCCCAGCAACGCGGACAGCGGAAGGGCACCGAGCAGCAGCAGCCCGGTCGCGGCCTGGGTGGAACCACGCAGCGGCCAGGCGATCACGGCCAGCACGGCGTCGAAAGGATCGGCGACCGCGGCCGACCCGAGTCCGGACGGGCGCCAGGAGGAGGTCGCCATCGACCACAGTTCACCGGCCGTCGACGGTGACGGAATCAGGGCCGGGCCGAGCGCGACACCGGTCCCGCTCAGCAGCAGTCGCAGACCGGCCAGGCCCGCGATCCCGGCCAGTGCGGCCACCCCGACACCGATTCTGAGCCCGGGCCGGCGCGCGGTCGCGGTCGGGTCGCTGTCGAACGGAACCTCGACGGAACCCTGGTCGCCCTGGTCCGGGTTCGGGCCGGACGAGGTACCCCCGACGTCCGCCGGGGCGGCCCCGGCCGGCAGCAGTTCCGGCAGGTGCAGGTACGAGGAGACCGCATCGTGGCGCTGCCTGAGGGTCTGCCGCGGTCCGGCCAGCAGCCGGCGGAAGTCGCGGCGGGGCAGTTCCCGGTTCCCCCAGATCCGGCGCCGGGCCCGGAACCAGGCCAGCGGGCGGATCAGGGTCAGGCCGAGAGCGAGCAGCTCCGCGGCCGCGTGCCTCGGTTGCTTCAGAGCCAGCCGGCCCAGGGCCCGGGTCACGGCGGCCACCGCCAGCCAGATCATCAGGAACGGCAGCAGCAGCAACGGGACGGAGACCAGCCGAAGATGCACGGCGGCCCGGCGATCGTGCAACGCCCAGGCAATATCGCTGCCCGAGCTCCGGCGTCCCGAAGCAGTGGCCTCCGCGTGGGCGATCACGGCCCGGGGGACGACGACGACCCGTAGCCCGGCCAGGTGCGCCCGGCGGCAGAGATCAAGATCGTCCCGGGCCCGGCTCAGCGCCGGGTCCGGGCCACCGAGGCGGTCCCAGACGTCCCGGCGAATCAGCATCCCGGCAGTACCGACGGCGAGCACATCGCTGCGGTGATCAAGCTGGCCCTGGTCCACGTCGTCCACGTCGATGCCGGTCACCCGCGCTCCGAGCCGGGAGGTGGTGAAACCGACGTCCAGCAGACGGGTCCCGTCGTCCCAGCTCACTTGTTTGCAGCCGGCGATTCCGATCGAAGGGCCGCCGTCCACCGCCTCGATCAATCGTTCCAGAGCGTCCGGGGCGGGCGCCGAGTCGTCATGGAGCAGCCACAGCCAGCGGTTCTCGGGCCCGGTCGCCGTCGTCCCAGCGGCCCGGGTCGCACCGGCGCCGGACGAGTCCGGACCAGGCTCGGGCCGGGCCGCCAGCGCCTGCCGGTCCAGCGTGCCCAGCGCCGCCTGGACCGCATCGCCGAAGGTCGTGTCGCGATTGACCAGCAACAACTGACCAGCCACGGGGGTGAGGAGGTCACCGCCGCCGTCGAGCGAGCCGGCGTCGACGGCGACCAGGAGATCCGGGGGACGAGACTGCGCTTCGATTGCGTCGAGGGTGCGGGGCAGGAACTCGGCCCCGTCGTGAGCCACCAGGATCGCGGTCACCCGCAAAGCCGGGGTCACGTCGTCCGGCAACTCGATGAGCGCGAGTTCGTGGTTGATTTCGAGATCGGTGCCCTCGTCGGCAAGGAGGCCGGTCTGCGGTTCGTTGCTCAGGAGGTTGCTACTCGCAGGCTCGTTGTTCAGGAGGTCGCTAGTGGGGTCATCGATCCCTGGCCCGGGCTGGGCGCGGAGATCCGGGTCGAAACGGAGACTCACCGGTGGGACGTCGGTCGATCAGACAGCCTGCTTCTTGACCCGTCGCCGTTCGCGCTCGGACAGACCACCCCAGATACCGAACCGCTCATCCTTGGCCAGGGCATAATCGAGGCATTCCGCCCGTACTTCGCAGGACATGCAGACTCGTTTGGCCTCCCGGGTCGAACCGCCCTTTTCCGGGAAGAAAGCCTCGGGATCGGTCTGGGCGCAGAGCGCCCGTTCCTGCCAGGCCAGCTCCGGCGGGAGTTGATCAGGGCCGATCACGGCGGGGTTCCCGAACTCGATCAGGGCTCCGATCGGCGCCGGGCAGAGGTCGCCCAGGGCAGCGTCGACCACGAGGACGGCATCCTCGGTGTGGTCGGCTTCGCCGTTACCGACCTCGCCGGGGCCGACCTCGTCGCTGTCAGCCTTGTCGCCGTCAGCCTCGTCGCTGTCAGTTACCGGGTCGCCAGCATCGCCGGCCTCCGCGCCCGTCATCCGGCCGACCACGGTGAGATCCGTGCGCCGCTGCTCCACCAGAGTGAAATCCGCCCGTTCCGCGATCGACGATTCACCGTGTCCATTAGCCTTCCCCTCGGTCCGAACCTCGACCCCCACCCTCTCGTTGATCACGATGTCACTGACCGCCATGAGCTCTTGCACTCGGCGCCTCCCTCGACCCTGGCCCCATGCGGGGCGGTTCCCCCCACTAAGCGTGCTGGCGCGCATACGTTAGGTGATTTCATGGCGCCGACACCAATGAAATTACAAGCGTGTCGATGCGTCCACGTCAAGCGCATCTCTGGTATCCATTCCAATTTCGTATCTGGCCCCTTCCGCGACCCAAACCTTTTCGCCCCAGCTTCATCGGGATGATGCGGGACATCTGGACGGGCCGCCAGTAGACCGGTCCCACCGCTGGGTGATCCCGGTTACGATCACTGCCCGGCCCACATCGCCGTCGGCCCAGAAATGTCATCCGCCCGCAGGATGCGGCGCTAGTCCGTTCAGCCCGCAGAGAATCCACCACTAACCTCCGCCGGTTGTCTTGCGCGATCGGCCAGGAGTGGCACGCTTCCAGCCGGAACGACCGCGCGCATCACCGGCCGCCCGGACGGAACCGAGCCGGGCCGGTCTGAAAGGATCAACGTATGCGCATCACCGCTCTGGCCGGCGGGATCGGGGGCGCACGCTTTCTGCGTGGCCTCCTTCACCACCTTGCTCAGCTTCCCCCCGACGGCACCGGCCCCCACGAAGTCACGGTGATCGGCAACACCGCGGACGATGTCACCCTGCACGGACTGCGGATCTGTCCTGACCTCGACACCGTGATGTACACCCTCGGTGGCGGCGTGCACGAAGATCAGGGCTGGGGCCGGGCCGACGAGACCTTCACCGTCGCGACCGAGCTGGCCGCCTACGGCGCCGAACCCCAGTGGTTCACCCTCGGCGACCGCGACGTCGCCACTCACCTGGTCCGATCCCGGATGCTCGGCCTCGGCTACACGCTCTCCCAGGTGACCGAGGCGCTCTGTGCCCGCTGGCAACCCGGGGTGCGGTTGCTGCCGATGAGTGACGACCCGATCGAGACCCACGTCGTGATCGACGATCTCGACGAGGAGCCCGGGCCGGACGGCGGCATCCCCGTCAAAGCCGTGCATTTCCAGGAGTGGTGGATCCGGTTGCACGCCGCCGTACCGGCCCGGCAGATCCTGGCCGTCGGGATCGAGCAGGCCAAGCCGGCGCCCGGCGTGCTGGAGGCGATTCGGGATGCCGATATCGTTCTGCTGCCGCCCAGCAACCCGGTGGTCTCGATCGGCACCATCCTCGCCGTGCCCGGCGTCCGGGATGCGATCCGGGCCACCTCCGCCCCGGTGGTCGGGATCTCACCGATCATCGGCGGGGCCCCGGTCCGGGGAATGGCCGATGCCTGCCTGACCGCGATCGGGCTGCAGACCTCGGCCGCCGCGGTGGCCGACCTGTACAGCGATTTCCTGGCCGGATGGCTGGTCGCTCCGGTGGATGCGGACAGTGCGGTGCCGGCCGGTGTGCACCTGCGCACGGCTCCTTTACTGATGACCGACGTCGTAACGGCCGGCGAAATCGCCGGGGCCGCCCTCGATCTGGCCCTCAGCCTCCGCTCCTGAGGAAATACTCTCCTGATGGAAAACTACTTGTGATGGAAATCTTCGGGCTGTATGGAATTGGCGAGATCCAGCCCGGGGACGACCTGGCCGGCCGGCTGGTCGACGCGCTGACGGCGGGCAGTGAGCAATTGCGTGACGACGACGTGCTGGTGGTCTCCAGCAAGGTCGTCTCCAAGGCGGAGGGGCGGCTGGTCGCGGCGAGCACCCGGGACGCCCAGATCGCGGCCGAGACCGTGCGGGTGGTGGCCGCCCGGCGCACGCCCCGGGGCCTGGCCCAGATCGTCGAGGCGGCCGCCGGGCCGGTGATGGCGGCGGCCGGAGTGGATGCCTCGAACGTCGCCCCCGGCACGGTTCTGCTGCTGCCCAAGGATCCGGACGGCTCGGCCCGGGCCCTGCGCCGCCGGCTGACCGAGCTGACCGGCGCCCGGATCGGCGTCATCCTCTCCGACACCGCCGGCCGGGCCTGGCGCGACGGCCAGATCGACTTCGCCCTCGGCGCCGCCGGGGTGGCGGTCACCGACGATCTGCGCGGGGCCCGCGACACCCATGGCCAGTCGCTGGAGGTCACGGTGCGGGCCCTGGCCGACGAACTGGCCTCGGCCGCCGACCTGGTCAAGGGCAAGGTCGAGGCGGTGCCCGCGGCCGTGATCCGGGGTTCGGGCGTACCGGTCGGCCCGCAGGACGGCCCGGGTGCGGCGACCCTGCTGCGGCGTCCCCGGGAGGACTGGTTCCGCTACGGACACGTCGAGGCGATCACCGCCGGTCTGGGACTCGACCCGGCGCAGACCGAGCCGCCGACCATACCGCCGGGCCCGGTTCCGGCCCGGCTGGCCCGGGCCCTGGAGCTCGCGCTGCGCGGACCCGAGCCCTGGACCCACCGCCCCTCTGGCCCAAACACCGAGACCAGCGGCGGCAAGCTCACCGGCAACGAGCCCCCGAGCGACCAGCCCACCACCAACCAGCCCCCGAGCAACCAGCCCACCACCAACCAGCCCACCACCAACCAGCCCACCACCGACCAGCCCCCGAGCAACCAGCCCACCACCGACCAGCCCACCACCAACCAGCCCACCGGCTCCGCGGTCGGCGCGATCGGGAACAGCCGCCGCGATCAGACCGGCACCCCGGATCGAGTCACCTACGCGGTGAGCGCTGACGGCGAGGCCACCGTGGTGAGACAGTCCGCCGGCGGCACCGCCTTCGAACGGGCCGCCGCTCTCGGCGCCCTGGCTCAGCGGATCAGGGCCGCCGCCTGGGCCGAGAACCTCAGCCTCCAGATCACCCTGGTCTCCACCCCCCAGCCCGAACTGCGGATCACTGCCAGCGCTCGCGACTGATCAGGCCCTGCTGACGAATTCGCAAAAGCCTCCCAAATCTCCGACCCGAGATTTGTCCCCATCTTCACGAACTTCACGCCTCGTGGTGTCCAAGGACCGGATTGACTCGGGTCAGTTCGACCGCCCGACCATCCCTGACCGCCGGGCGCAGGCCAGGGTACGGGCCGGGATTTGCCCCATTTGCCGGGTCAGATTCCGGCCCGTACCGGGGCTGTGAGTGTTTGATCTCGGCTGAGCCTCGCGCTCTCCCGGGCGGGGGCCATTTCAGCACGCATACCACCCTGATCCGGGGCCGAATTCGAGCTCCCGGGTCCCTTCCGCGTGCTCAAATGGCCCGGCCACACCGGTGATCACCCGGCCAGAGGCAACCGGGGAAGGTGATGGGTGTCAGCGGGGGAGGTGGGTGGGCAGAGTCATCCGGGGGCCGCGACGGGGGCGGCTGACGGCGTCGAGTTCCAGCAATCGCTGGACCCGGTAGCGATGCCCGCGGTAACACTCGATCACCTCGGCGCAGCCGGCGTCGTCCAGAATTTTCCCGGTCAGCGCCCACGACACGTTCCGGGAGACGTGATAGTCACCCCAGGAGAAGGCATCCGGGTCTCCATGCGCCCGCTGCCGGACTTCGGCCGCCGTCCAGATCCCGACGCCGGGGACGGTCCGCATCAGCCGGGCGGCCTCCTCATGCGATTGCTCCAGGGTTTCCTCCAGCCGGCCGGCAACCCTGGACGCGCAGATGATCGCCCGGCGGCGGGCCTCGTCAACCCCCGCCTTCAGCCACACCCAGGAGGGAATCTGCTGCCAGCCGGCCGGATCGGGCGGAACGAACAGCCCGTTCGCCTCGGCCCGGGGCCCGGGGGCCGGCTCGCCGTACTTCATCACCAGCGCCCGCCAGGCCCGGCGCGCCTCCAGACCGGTCACCCGCTGCTCCAGGGCGGCCGGTATGAGCGCCTCGAGCACGGCCCTACTGCGGGGGACCCGCCAGCCCGGCCGGGCCTGCCAGGCCGCCACCAGGCGGGTATGTTCGGGACGAGGCTCGAACCCCGACGGGTCGTCGTCCAGACCGACCAGGCCGGGAACACCCTCCAGCAGCCACTGAGCACCCGCTCCCCAGGCGGTGGCCTCCACCTCACCGGCCGCCGGGCGGGAGACCAGTCGCAGCAACCCGACCCCGTCCGGAGTCCGGGTGGCCCGCCAGATCGGCTGACCGGGCTGATCCGGCGCACTGCGGAAACAGGGATCGGAGGCGCCCCGGCGCAATCCACCGAGCGTCTGCGCGATCGAGATCTCCAGGCCGGAGCGGATGATCCGAAATGTGCCCGCCGCCGGCCGCCGGGCCGCACCCGGGCGCTTGGCCGGGCGCTCCGGTGCGGCCGGGATCGGCGCGTGCGTCATCGTCACGGGCACATCCTGCCCTTGGATGCATCCAGCCCGAACCACGCCACGCGGAACGACGACGCCAATCCCTTACCACAACTGGCCGATTGCCCGCAAACAGTCCCGCAAATTGACCCGTGAACAGTAGTCATCGGCCGCGGTAACTTCGGCCGAGAAGCAGGCCCGTCCCGGCCGCCATCAGGTCAGTCACCGTGAACAGCACGCGGGAGAGCAGCACCACGACCACCACGTCGGCGGCGTTGTGATGCAGCACCGGGGTCAGCACGGCCGCCAGCGCAACCTCCCGGGCCCCGGCCCCCGCCGGCGCGATGATCACGATGAAGCCGATGGCCCAGGCCAGCCCGTACCCGCCGATCAGCAGCACGGCGGTCCGCAGGTTCGCGGCCGCCCCGAGCGGCACCGCCAGGGCCCAGACCTGCAGGCCGGAGCCGATCCACGAGCCGATCGCCCAGAGCGTGGCCAGCAGGGTGCCGGTCAGCGACGTCCGTTCGGCCAGCCCATCCCGCTTGGCCAGCCGCAGGGCGTGATCCACGAGCCAGCCCAGCACCGCCGGATGCAGCAGCACCACCAGCGGGAAGACCAGCAGCACGGCCCAGCCGAACCCGCTCGGCACCACCTGCGGCGCCAGCGGCAGCGCGATCAGGACGACCAGCAACGCGCTGGTCACCGACAGCAGCATCGCGACCATCGTCGCAGTCGCCGTCCGCCGTCGCGGCACCTGGTGATCGCGACCGAGCTCGGTCTGCATCACCACCGGCCAGACGCTGCCGGGCAGATACTTGCCGAGCTGCCCGACGAAGAAGATCCGGGCCGCGACCCGCAGCCGTAGCGGCGAGCCGAGATCGGCCAGCACCGTGCGCCAGACCATCCCGGCCAGGGCCACATTCATGATCGTCGCCAGCACGGCCAGCACCACCCAGCGGGCGTCGAGCTGCCCCAGGGCCGAGCGGACGTCGTGCCATTCCGAGGCGACGGCCCAGACCGCGAGCGCGACCAGCAGGCCACCGAAGGCGGTCCGGAACACCCGGCTCCGGCTGATCGCCATCGCCCGGCCGACCAGCTTTCCGACCCGGGATCCCAGGCTCCGGTCGGGGCTCACCCCAGCTCCCTCAGCCCTGCTCATTTCCACGTCTTCGGTCCTCTCAGCTCCCCCGGCTCCCTCGACCTCGGTCATCGGCGCGCCTGAGGGTCGAGGCCGGTCAGGGCGCGGCCAGTCAAGGCGGTGACGTAAGCCGCCCAGGGGGCCTTGACGTCGACGTCCGGCAACCCGGCGCGGAGGATCTGGAGCCGGCCGGGCTCGGCCAGCCGGCGCAAGGCCGAGGTCAGCGCGTCGACGTCGGACGGGGCGACCAGCAGGCCGTCGACACCGTCGTGGATCTCGGTGCCGAAGGTGCCGACCCGGGTGGCCAGCACCGGCAGCCCGTGGGCATGTCCGAGGACGACGTTCTGGGACGCCGTGGCGTGCCGGTAGGGCAGGGCGAGAACGTCGTGCTCGGCCAGTAACGCCGGGACCTCGGCTCCCGGCAGGTACCCGGAGCGGATCCGTACCCGGCCGGCCAGCTCGGGCTCGGCCGCCAGTTGCCGGACCCGTTCGCCCGCCTCGCCCCACTGCTCGCCGGCGATGGTCACGCTCACCTCGGGGACGGCCCGGGCCGCCTCGAGCAGGAGGTCGTAGCCCTTGTAGTCGCGGACCATGCCGAGCGCCAGCACCCGCAGCGGCTCACCGGGGGCCGGTTCCGGCCGGGCCAGGGCCCGCTCGCGGCCGGAGGGCACCGGCAGGCCACCGGGCAGGTGCGGGGCCAGCGCGGCGACCACCACCGGACCGGCGGTCAGGCCGCGGGCCAGCTCGCCTTGTTCCGGCGAATGCACCAGCACCCCGTCCACGCAGCGCAGCATCCGGGCGATCAGCCAGGCCCCACCGGGGTGGGTCTCGTGCGGGACGACGTTGTGCACGATCGCGACCACCCGCGGCGGATTCGATCCGGCCCGGGTCGCCCGCACCAGGGTCAGCAGGGCCGGCACCTGGATCGGCACCACGACGACCACGACCACCAGGTCGACGTCCCGGAGCGATCGTCCGGCCGACCACCAGGACCAGGGCCGGTCCCAGCGCAACGGCCGGGTGGTGGGCTCGAACGGCGGCAGGTCGGGACCGCCGTCCGGCACCGACTGCTCCCCCGGGTAGAGCCGGTTCGGGTAGAGCCGCGACCAGGACACCAGGTCGACATCGTGACCGGCGGCCCGGAGCTCGTGGGCAGTTTGGGTGGTGTGCGCCGCAACCCCTCCCTTGTACGGGTGGGCCGGGCCGACCAGCGCGATCTTCACCAGTGCTCTAGACCTCGCTGACGCCGGGATCGAGGCTGCTGTCACCGCGGGAACGCACGATCAGGTCGGCCAGCAGGGCCATGCTGCCGATCAGCAGCCCGGCCATCACCAGCAGCACCGTGTTCGCCGGGAAGTAGAACGGGTGCCGGACCATGTCGACCACGGCCTTCACCACACCCAGGCCCAGCAGCCAGAGCGCCAGCGGCATCAGCACCTTCAGCGGGTCGAAGTACATGATCATGCGCAGCACCTGCAGGATGTAGCGGTAGGCATCGTGGACGAAGTGGAACTTCGACGTCCCGGCCCGTTTGGCGTAGCTGATCGGCACGTAGTGCACATCGTGCTGGTTCTGCAGGAAGGCCAGCGTGATCGTGGTGACGCAGGAGAACCCGTTCGGCAGCAGCCGCAGGTACGGCAGGGCCACCGAGCGCCGGAACGCGCGCAGACCGGAGTTCAGGTCCGGGATCTTCTGATTGGACAGCCGCTCGGCGATCTTGCGAATCAGCCATTTGGCGGGCACCCGGAGCCACTTGTGGGTGCCTTCCTCACTGGTCCGGGCGCCGACCACCTGGTCGTAGCTGGGGTCGGCGAGCAGCAGCTCGACCAGTTCGGGGATCCGCTCGTTCGGGTACGTCATGTCGGCGTCGGTCCAGACCACGATCTCGCCGCGGGCCCGGAGGGTGCCGATCCGCCGGGCGGTGCCGGACCCGCCGTTGCGGCGGAAGGCCAGGACCTGGACGTGCGGCATCCGTTCGGCGGCCTCGCGCAGCACGGCCAGGGTGCCGTCGGTGCTGGCGTCGTCGATGGCCAGGATCTCGTAACTCAGTCTGGAGCTGTCCAGGGCGGCGGTGATCCGCTCGAGCTCCTTCAGAACATGATCCTGCTCGTTGAAGCAGGGCAGCACGACGGTGGCAGTGACACCGTGGCGTTCAGACACGGGCGGACTCTCGATCGTCTCGGTGAACAAAGAGTAATTTGGGGTGTTCGGGAAAGCGCTCATCGCAACGGAGGCTACCCGCTGCTGGAGGTCCGCCAGCGCGCGAGCCAGACCTGGACGTCGAGCGGGTCGGCTCCGTCCGGTACCCGGGTCAGGCGATGCTGGTCCTCGGTGGTGTGCCGGTTGACCACCAGGGCCGGGTCGAGAGCGAGCCGGGCCAGCAGCTCCCGGCCCTCCTCGGTGCCCGCCAGCATCACCGGATGACCACCGGCGGCAACGATCCGGGCCGCGATCCGGGTGACCGGATCCGCTCCGTCGACCGGATCGCCAGTGATCGACGCCACCGGGTGACGGCAGATCCCGCGCACCACCTCCGGCCATTCGTTGGCCCCCCGGTTGTCGACCGCCAGCACCACGTCGCCCGGCTTGAGCTGGGCGCAGACCGTGCGGACGGCGCTCAGCTCGCCCTGCTCGGTGCGCTGACCGGCCACCGGCCAGGTGGCCAGGAACGGTGGCAGCAGCATGCTCACGGCCGCCCCGACCAGGGCGGCGGACAGCACCGAGGCGGGCCAGCGGCGGCGGGCGTACCGGCCGAGCCAGGCGACGGCGGCACCGGCGGCGATCACGATGGTCGGCAGCACCTCCGGCACCATCCGGCGATCGGCCCACGGATGGTCAGGAGTGATCCCCGGCCGGTACAGCGTGAGCAGGGTGCCGGCCAGGCCGATCACCGCCGGGCCCAGCCACGGGGGGACGTCGAGGGCGGCGCTGCCGTCGGAACGCAGCCACCAGCGGGTGGCCCGGGCGGCCAGGGCGGCGAACAGCACCAGGGCGGCGAACAGCACCACCGGGCCGAGATACCAGGCGATCCAGTTCACGCTGTGCTCGGCGTAGGTGCGCCCGCCGTCCACGGTCAGGCCCTGGCGCAACTGCAATCCGGCCACCACCCGTGACCCCGGATCGGTGGGGCTTTGCCGGACGGTCAGCCACAGCGGCCGGCTGGCCAGCCCCAGCCCGATCAACAGCACCAGACCGGCCGCCAGCCGGGGCCAGCGCCGTCCCCAGATTCTGCGGTTGCTGGTTTTGACCTCGCTGCCGGCAGCCGCCGGCTGGGCCAGGTTTTCGCGAGCCGCGGACTGACGACGGCGTCCGACCCGGACCGCGACCAGGCTCAGCACCCCCATCAGGACACCACCGGCCAGCAGCGGCAGCAGACTGCCGGCCACCTGCCCCAGATAGGGCCGGGACAGCAGGACGGCGGGAATGGCCGCGATCACCGTCCCGCCCAGGCCACCGACCACCAGCGGGCGGGCCGCCGGATGCCCGCGCAGGGCCAGCACCGCCGCCACCGGCAGCAGGAAGACCACCTCGCGGACGGCATCGACCCGGACCAGGCCGGCCAGGCCAAAGGCCAGCCCGGCGGCCAGCGCCAGCGTCTCGGTCCGGGCATTACCCAGATTGCCCCACTGCACCAGATTGATTTTTTTGCCCGCATTGACCAATTGGGGTGCATTGCCCCGTTCGCGGGCATTGCCCGGCTGAAGAGCATCACCCGACGGCACCGCATTGGCCGGCGGACTGGAATTGCCGTGCTTGACCGCGTCGAAGAGCAGCGCCGCCGCGACCGCGAGCAGCAGCAACGCGGGTGGTTCGGAGTAGGTGGAGCGGGCTGCGTGCAGCACCGGCTGAGCCAGGGCCAGCGCGGCCACCACCGGGACCGCCCACCGCGGCCCGCAGAGCCGGGCCGCCAGCCCCCCGACCGCGAGCAGGGCGAAAGCGGAAACGATCGCCGGGGTGATCAGCATCCCCGACCAGCCCCCCGCCCACCAGCCGAGCGAGTACACGGCCGGGGCCCCGAGCAGGAACTGCGGAACGATGTCGACGCTCGTCCCGGCCGCTCCGGCGGCCCCGTGCATGACCGCGAAGAAGGCCGGGCTGGCCAGCCGGAAGGCGGGATCGGTGAGGGCCGAGCTACCGCCGAACGCGTCCAGGTAGGACGGCAGCGGCAGCCCGTGCCGGGTCGCGATCCACTGCGTGTACAGGGCGTACGAGCCGGCGTCGCGGCGCAGAACGAGTTGCTGGGCGTGGGTGGCGCCCGCCCACCAGCCGTGACCGACCGCGATGGCCGTCACCAGGGCCGCGCTCCAGCGCGGCACCGGCGGCGCCGGCAGCGCGCCGACCAGCCGGACCAGACCGGCCGCGATCAGCAGCAGGAGCGGCACCACCAGCCACGGCTGCCAGCCACCGAAGGGCACCAGCAGGGCGGCCAGCAACCCGGTGGCCGCCACCAGCCCGGCGGCCAGTGGACCGGAGCGGGCAAGCACGATCCCGGCCAGTCGTTCTCCCCA